>Ga0098044_1000479_pt1 | contig 21265 bp, 20 predicted proteins | sample 10_taG_FD_75053 | JGI IMG/M metagenome (GOLD analysis project Ga0098044, IMG submission 75053) | Marine viral communities from the Subarctic Pacific Ocean - 10_ETSP_OMZ_AT15264 metaG | ecosystem: Environmental > Aquatic > Marine > Oceanic | place: Pacific Ocean | collected 2015-01-16 | reverse complement strand
GTGCTCTGTCAGGTCGTTCAGGGAGTACTCAACCCCGGAATCAATCACGAGGTCAAAGCGGTAGTTACTAGAGGCGGAGTAAGCCTTCCGCGCCCCATCCATGTTGATTCCGGAGTACCGCTGGATCGGGCTGTCGGACTTGCCCCCCCGCGTGGCTCGCAGCGCGAAGAGCACGTAGATCGTCGGGTTCGTCCGCAGGCTTTCGAGGACCTGCAACCACAGCGCCCGACGCTCCGGGTTCCGGAGCACGTAGGAACCGTCAGCCTTTCGACTGCGGCCCTTAGCGAGAAGGGAGATAGCTATCAGGGTTCCCTGAATCGCGATTGCTACGCGGGCATCGATGCCCGGAGCCTTGAAGATGGTGTAGGGCATGATCAGGCTCCGAGGGTAGCGAGGGTTGCAGCGAGGATGTTGAGTGCGAGGAAGGTCAGCATGGAGGTTCTCCGGTTAGGTGTTGGTTGCAGTCAGGCTGCACCATGGGCACTGAGGCCCGTGGCTACTGACGGTTAGAGGATCGCGCTATCAGAGGAGTCGAGGCCGGCAGCCCGCAGCTGCGTCTTGACGGTCATTCGAGCGGACGCCCATCCGTGCCGCGTAGTGACATGGAACACGCGACCGCTCGTGTGCACGAAGGTAAAGGTTCGAAGTGGAAAAGCGCTTCCGTAGTACTCGGTTCGGTGGGTCATGGCGTTCTCGGCTGACGTGCCTGCGTAAGTGCAGGCGACTGAGCGAAGACTAATCAGGAACAATCCGGAAGTCTAGCGAAGAATTCTGCAGGGACTCGGAGGCATGTACTAGCCGATCGGATTCGGACTGGATCCTGAGCTGAGGATCGGAGCGGAGGATCCACAGAGGATCCTGAGCTGAGGATCTGCCGGGTTCCGTGGCTCGGGACTGGGGACGGATAAGGGGCGGCAGAAGGACTGTGGAAGGACGGTGGAGGGACGGTAGGAGGCGTCAGCCCGCGTGACTGTGTCCAGGTGCCATCCACTGGAGCACGTATCTGGTAGGAAGCCCTTGATTCTTAAGGCTTTTCTCTAACGGGTTGCATAATATACGTTATCGGACGTTGATAGGCTAAACGCTAGACGCCGAGCCTGCGTCCACCGATCGTGCCATTCTACCGGCTGGTAGGTTTACAGATCGGCCCCCGGACCGGTCGAGGGACCCCCATCAAGACTGCTCACTTTGAAACGGTTCTATGTAAAGACGGTGTGACTATAAAGCGGAGCTATACAATCACGTCGAGCGTTCAGCTTCGGCCAGGTCCATTCTCGATCCGTGTTTCAGGATCGGCTCTGGCGACAACTATCTGAAAAACCGTTCCAGGCTCTCAGAGGCTCGTGACGGGATTTTTATCGGTCTAGGTAGGTCTGGATACCTACAGGTGCCCGGTAGCCCATTCAGCGACCCTGTGGGCGGCTTGTAGCTCAAGCTGAGGTACTCGCTCCAACTTCGCTGCTGCGATCAGGGTTCTTCCGTCGAAGGATCCTCCGGTCGCCACAGCTCTCTGTCCGATCCGGATCGCCCATGCTCCGTGCTCGTCCTTCCACGCTCTCTCATCGAGTGCTGCTTGCAGAGCTCCTGCTCGTCGTGCTTGGAGGAGGAGTCGTGGGAACTGCTTCCTGAGTTTTGCGGCCCCGAGGATGTTCGGCTGCCAGAATCCCTTGGGGTCGTCGACGTGTGCCCACTGGATCACGGCTCTCACTTCGTCTGGGATGGCTCCATCGATTCGGATGAGCCTCTCGATGATGAGTGCCCAGGAGCGGACCTTCTCTGCATCCACCTTCCCTGCGTAGACCTCGGAGTGGGTAGCGATCCTCGAGCGAAGCCACCTGGCGATGTCGAGTGCCTCTTCGTCGGCTGTGATCTTCGGCTTCGGAACTGGAGCTTTCTTCTCGGTCTTCTCAGGCTTCGGAGAGGTGAGTTCGGACAGTAGTTGTTCTTGGTCTTGGTCTTGGTCTTGATTTGGTGGACGGTTTACGAAACGGTTGTTTTCCGGAGAAATAGGACGTTTACATGCACTAATCAGCTCAGAACGGAAGATTTCCTCAAAGGATTCTCTTAACGATTCCTTGACATTCATCCTGAAGCTGAAGAGTGCTCGATCCCTCAGAGGGCATTCGGGTAATTCGTACCAGTTTGCGAGCCAGCCCTTGATCATGTTGGGGTTCGCTGGTTGGTTGTGGATGATGGCTTTCGGGAGGAAGATCAGGGGCGGCCTCTCACAGAACAGGAGCATCCCTGTGGCCTTGATCTCCTGGAGCTTCTCCCGGGTGTCTTCCAGGCTCCAGCCGAGGCTGTCTGCGATGGTGCCGACCCCTACGGGGAAGAGACCTGGAATCGGGCCTTGATAGGGGTTGGTGAGTAGATAGACCCACAGGGTTTGAGCGTTCGGCCCAGGTGCGCTCAGATCGAGAAACCTCGAGTCGGACCACAGGGAGCGAGTGACAGCACTCCACCTCTTTGTTGCCACGTCGGGGCCTTTCTAGCTTCGCGCAATCTGATCCTCGACCCAGGCACTCACGTCGTCGGGACGTGCTCGCCAGGATCCGCCGACCTTGAGCATGAAGGGGAGACCCTTGGGGTTCTCGGGCTCCGACTGGCCGAGCTTCGCGAGCTCATACACGGTTCGGAGCTGGAGGTTGAGGAACTCAGCGACCGCTTCGGCAGTCATCAGTGGCTTGCTCATGTTGACATCCTTGTCTGCTCTGGGTTGAGTTGAGAGACTGACAAGACCGTAAACATCTCCGCAGTAAACTGCAACATTCTGCAGAAAGAAACTCTAAACCGATGAGCCGAGTGGCAGCGGACAAGGAACTGAGGCGAGCGACCATCTCAGAGATGTTGGCGCGTCGTCTGAGTCCAGGTGAGATCGTGCGAGCTGTGACGGTGAAGTACGAGGTGAGTGCTTCTACGGTGCGGAAGGACATCAAGGCTGTCTACGAGGTCTGGGCTCGCGAGGGTCAGCAGCAGCAGGCGGGGAACCTCGCGCTGGCGATCGAGAACTGCCTCGGTGAGATTCGTCGTCTGCAGCACAACCTGGCTGGGAGGCCGAATTCTCGCGGAGTGAAGACGGTCGAGTTCCATCCTCGTGATGAGTTCCGGTATTCGACTGCTCTTTTGAAGTGGGAGTCGCACCTGGCGAAGCTCCAGGGTCTCCTGGTCGGTCGGGTGGACGTGACGACTCAGGGTGAGCCTCTGAAGGTCGTGATGAGTCTCCCTGCTGGGCCTTACGCTGGACTCGAGGAGAGTTGATGGAGATCTCCATCAACTACACCCCGTTTCAGCGTCAGCTCGACGCGCATGCCCTGACTGAGCCCATCGTCGGCTACTTCGGCGGGTGGGGAAGCGGAAAAACGACGTGGGCAATCGCTGAAGCCTTCCGAAACTCGTGCTGCCTCCCTGGAATTCCGGGGATCCTGTGCTCTCCCACCTTCCCAGTGCAGCGAAAGACCCTGTATCCGACCATCGTGTCCGTGTTTCCGGGAGCTTCTCGCTGGCCTCGAGGACGTGACAAGGCGAAGGACTGCCTCGGCCCGCTGGTCAGAGAGTGGAATGCTCAGGATCGGGTCCTGAGTCTGAACGTCGGGACTCCCAAGACGCCTGCGATCCGGGGCGGAACGGACTGGTTCTTCGGCTCCCTGGACGATCCAGGGTCGATCGAGGGAGGCACCTACGGGTGGGGAATCATGGATGAGCCTCGCCTGGCTACCCACGAGGCGTGGCGGATCTTCAATTCTCGAATCCGTGACCCGAGAGCTCCCGTTCACCGGAGATCGGTCTCGGGTGTCCCCGCGATGGGGTGGATGTACGAGGAGTTCGCCAAGGGTCTTCCTGGTCGTGCCTACGTTCGCGCCAGCTCCAGGGACAACCCCTACCTGCCCGCCGACTACGTTGACTCGCTGAACCTCACCGACCGGATGGCGCAGGCATTCCTCCACGGAGAGTTCGTCGTCCTCCAGGGAGTCGTCTACTTCACGTATGAGCCTCGCGAGGAGGGAAGCCTGCTCGACGTGGAGCCCAGCGAGGAGCGGCACTCCTACGGTGCCCTCGACTTCGGTGGCAGGCGTCCGTATTTCGCCTTGATTCAGGAGATGAGCGTCGAAGGTCGGACCGTCGATGTCGTCGTGGAGGAGGTCGTCGGGGCCGACACCCTCGAGGAGACCCACGCCTACGAGTGCGCGAAGATGCTGCAGGCGTATGGGATCACGATGCTGGACTGTTTCTGCGATCCTGCGGGTCGAGCTCGGAATGCTCAGACCGGGATCTCCAGCCTCCAGGTCTACGAGAAGGTCTTCCGGAAGATGGGAGTCCTCGCAGGAGGGATGCGGTACACGACTGCGACTGCGGAGAGGCACATTCCGGCAGGGATCGAGGCTACCCGTGGACGATTCGAGAACCACAAGGGGGAGCGGAACCTCTTCGTTTCCAAAGCCCTGACGCTACCGGAGCGGACCTCCAGGTACCCCGAGAATGCGGTGGGGATCCACGGTGCCCTGATGGGATATTCGTACCCGGCGAACAAGCCTGGCGAGGTGATTCCCGCAAAAGATGGTCGATCAGACCATCCGATGGACGCTCTGCGCTATTTCGTGATCAACCGTTACGGGGTCATGGAGGCACCGTCCGCTGTCGAGCTGAACCCTGCTCCGATGTCCTCGATCACGGCGAACCATGCCTGGGCAGACCCCCGTGACCATCCGGATAACTGGTGATTGTGTCCCACCCCTCCAAACGATAGGTTGTCATCGTGAACCCCGTTGATCAGTACGTGCGTGTCGGGAGTGAGTGGCCTTTGTGGGTCAGTCCCTCTGACGTGGACCGGGCGAACAAGACAGGATCCTCGGTCTCAGTACTCCCCGAGGGGGCCGACGCGACTGTCCTGGCAGAGACTGGGATGAGTCGGTCCAAGGGGTACGTCGGTGTGCCGCTCATCGGCGGGACGATCGACCTGGACAGCAACCCGAACCTCGACTCCTATGACTGGCGTGGCTCGTATGACCTGATCGGGATCGTGGATCAGATGGTCCGCGAAGACCCGGTCGCTCAAGCCATCCGTCTTGCGTGGACCCTGCCCCTGCTTTCGGTGCAGTGGTCGGTTCAGCCTGGCAGTGAGGACCCTGCGGACCTGGAGGTCGCGGAGTTCGTCCAGTCGTGCCTCTTTGAGCACATGCGTGGCGGCTGGACCTCGTTCCTCGAGCAGGCTGTGCAGTTCACCTGGCGTGGACTGGCTGCATTCGAGATCGTGGCTCGCTATGACAAGGAACTCGGCGCGACGGTCATCGATGAACTGTCCCCGAGGCTTCCGTGGACGATCTACCAGTGGCAGCAGTACCCGGATCGTCGTTACGGGTTCACTCAGTGGGCGAACCCGGCAGATCCAGTCGTCGGTCGGTCCATTCCGTCCTCGGCTCAGCGCGGGGCGACCCTTCCTCCCGACAAGATCGTGCTCTTCCGGTTCCAGCCTGACGGTGACAACCCGGAGCCGATGGGGATTCTTCGTCCTGGCTACGCCTCGTGGAGGCAGCGTCGGACTTACCTGAAGCTGGAGGCGACCGGATACGAGCGGTCTGCCTACGGGATCCCGACCTGTACGGTCGAGCCAGGCGCGAATCCGGGCGATGTGGAACAGGTGAACATCATCTTGAGGGAGCTCCGGGCCGGAATCCGTGCCTTCGCGATGTTCCCCAAGGGATTCAACCTGGAATGGACAGAGTGTCCGATGAAGGCGGATGCGATCCGTCATGCTCGGATTGCAGCGGGTCAGGACATGGCTCGCGCTGCTCTGTGCCAGTTCCTCTTCACGGGTGAGAGCGCGGGTGCCTACTCCCTGATTCAGGGGCAGCTCGACCACTACACGATGGCTCTGCAGCAGGCAGCGAACTCGATCGCCACGACGATGAGCCAGGGTCCGCACGCCATCATCAAGCGTCTGGTGAACTGGAACTTCCCGGGGACGAAGAAGTACCCGTACATCCAGGCTGGCGAGATCCGGGTCGGTGATCCGAAGCAGCTTGTGGAAGCGGTCAAGTCTGCGGTGGAGTCGGGTGTCGTTACACCGGACGCACTCATCGAGGCGAAGATCCGGGACGTGCTCTCTCTCCCGCAGCGGGTGGACAGTTCCGCGAAGCCGATCGAGATCGATCCTCAGACGAGCCCGCAGGACGACCCCGAGCCTGTGCCTCCCGGGACCGAGCCGGAAGAGCCCTCAGAGCCTGCCGAGACCCCCTCCGCGCCACCTTCGGCCTCCAGTCGGGGCGAAGAGCAGGCCAAGCGTGAGGAGGAGGCTCTCGGTGAGCCTTGCTGCTTTCCGCACGTAGCCCTCGCGACGACCCCTCTGCCCGAGCGGGTGGAGATGGACATCTTCCGTGAGGGTCCAGGTGGGCGAGATGTGCGGGACGTGGAGCGATGCGTCCGCTACTCCGAGACCGTTGGCGTGAAGGACGCGGCGAACGCTGCTCTCGCGTCGAAGATCACAGAGTGGCGAGATGAGATCGCACCTGAGTACGCAGAGTCACTCTCGGACGAGGACACCATCGAGGAGATGCTCACGGTGGAAGTCCCTGGGGTCTCCGACCTCGAGCGCACCCTGATGGATGAGCTTCGCCGGGTCTACCGCTCGGGGACGAGGTCCATCGAGAACGAGGTAGACCGTCAGGAGGAGGATCCGAAGTTGCGGGTGGAGATCCGCGACCAGGAAGTCGTTCCCGAGATGGTCGGTGACCAGCTTGAACTGATCCGATCGGCAGAGCGGGTCTCCGCGCCCCCCGCTGCTGAAGGAGAGCCCCCGTCGATCCTCGATGACATCGACCCAGAGGAGTCCATCCGGGCGACCTCTGCGGCAGCAGCAAGGGAGGCTGCCGATCGAGTGCAGCGAACCTCGATCACAGCCATCCAGTCACAGGGGATCGGCGGGATGCCTCCTGCCAAGGAGGTCACACGAGCGTCGGTGATCGCTTCGATGCTCGGACTCTCTACGGGAGTGGACCTTCGGGCAGCTCAAGCGGTGAGCAATACGATCTACGGTCTGGGGCGAATGCAGGAGCTCCGCGCTGCGGACGTGCAGAGGTACATGTACAGCAACCTGGCAGAGAGCCAGAGCTGCTCTCCGTGCGGTGATCACGACGGAGATGTCTTCGGCTCAGATCAGATCGAGTTCTACTCGACTCCCGCATCCTGGTGTGAGGGTGACCTCTTGTGCAACTGCCTGATCATCGGGCTCGTGGGCTAATGGGTCGTCCTCGCAGGACAGACCTACCCGAGGGGATCGGAATCTACCCCGACTACGTCGTTTCGGTCATCGCGGAGGAGCGCGGAGAGAAGATCACGCGCCAGGGAGTGAGACACCTCCGAGAGGTCAACGACATCCCCCCGGCTTCGGAGCCCCACCGCTCCCGATGGCTTCACAGGCGCGGATTAGACAGCGGTTCTGAGTAGTTTACTTTCCTCATTGTCGGTTCTCGACAGTTGAGGAAGTACCCCTTCGTCCCCCATCCTTGCCCCATGCTTCCCGAGGAGCCAGAGGTCTACGCAGAGTGGACTACTGCATTCGTCAACGACTTGCCCGACAGTTCGTTCCTGTACATCGCCCCCGGTGGCGAGAAGGACGACGACGGCAGGACGAAGCCTCGGGGCCTCCGCTACTTCCCGTATCGGGACGCGAGCGGGAAGGTCGATCTTCCTCACCTTCGTAATGCCATCGCTCGGATCCCCCAGAGCACTGCTCCTGGGCTGGACAAGGAGAAGATGGCATCGCTGCAGGCGAAGGCTCGCAAGATGCTCGACGCTGAGCGACCCGAGGAGGCAGCGGCTGAGTTCGCAGCTCCCGTGGCTCTCGGAGAGACTGACGATCGATGGGTGGAACTCGCTCGGTCTGGCTCGCACTTCGGTCGAGCTTCGGAGCGCAAGGTAGACCTCGGTCCCGACGACATCGAGTCGATGGCTCGCGGCTACAAGGTCATCCAGTCGGAGCGTTGGTTCTCGACGGGTGCCCCGGTCGGCTACAACCATGCCTCCATCAACGGAGCTGTGGACCCCGAGAGCACCAAGGCTGCGGGCCGCATCGTTGATGTCCAGGTCCGCGCGAACGACGACGGCACGGTTTCCCTGTACGGACTCATCCGGTGGACGGACGAGGCGCGCGGGAGGATTCGAGCTGGCGAGTTCGATGGCTTCAGCATTGAGGCTGTGCCTTCGGACCATGCTCGCAGTAAGAAGACCGGAGAGCCTCTCGGTGAGTGGGCTCTCATTGGCGGCACTCTCACCAACGAACCCTTTGTCGCAGGGATGCAGGCTGTCGCCGCATCCGAGACCCCAACCACAGTGAGGAAGAGCATGAGCTTGATCAAGCTGCTGTCTGCCCCCCTTTCGCTCGATGAGCGAGCAACCGAGGCCCAGGTCGTGTCCAGCGTCCAGGCTCTGTCTGAGAAGGCGGCTCGCGCCGACGTTCTCGCAGAGGCTCTGGATAGCGTGACTACGGATCGGGACGAACTCAGGGTCAAGTTCAGTGACCTCGAGGCCAAGGAAACCGATCGCATGCTCGACCGTGCCTGCGAGGACGGGCGCATCTCGGCTTCGCAGCGTGACCGCTACCTGCGGCACGTCCGTGCTCTGGGCGAGGAAGACGCGCACGACCGCTACCCGATGAACCTCGTTCCCACCAAGCCGGTGGGTGACGCTGGGAATGAGTCGGCTCGGTCCGCTTCGGTCCCCGCCATGACGGGAATCGACAACGAGATCCGCGCCCTCGCGGACACCATCGTGTCGGACGACGGACTGTCGAGTGCGGCAGCCTACGCCCGCGCCATGCAGACTGTCCTCAGTGACCCCACCAAGCTGGCAGCCTACGAGGCCGCCTCGTTCAACTCGTAGGAGTACACGATGAGCACCCCCTTCGATCCCACCATCCTCACTCGGCGCTGCGACATCGACGTGTCCAGCAGCGAGTACCTCCTGGTCGTGCCTAGTGGCGACGACACCCTTGCGCTTGCAGGGGCAGGGGCAGCCGTCCTCGGTGCACTGACCAACGATGTCGCTGACGGCAGCTCGACTGCGGTCTACGTCCCGGTCCAGGTCGGCGGCATCATCAAGGTAAAGACTGCCGAAGCCTTCACCGCTGGGCAGCTCGCCACCTCTGACGCGAGCGGCAACGCAGTCATCGCAAACAGCAGCGGCGACTACTTCTTCGGTGTCGCACTGGAAACCCACGCATCCGGCGACATCGGAGCCTTCCTCTGGGCACCGGGCGGCCAGGTCAACTAGATCAACGGTTCAAGGAGTACTGAGACATGACAACGAATACTCAAGCCTGGACCCAGGACGTTATGCTCTCGCGTTACGCGAGACTGCTCGGTCCGGACCTCGGATCCTTCCTGGCATCCGACATCTTCCCCTCCGTCGATGTCGCCACCAAGACGGGCAAGTTCTACGATGTGGCTGGAGGATTCGCTTCGGCGTCCCCCGGTCACGACCTCGTGATGTCGGACGGGCAGGCTTCTCCCCTGCAGATCTCGACCTCCATCAGCAAGGTCAGCGGCTGGAACGTGGATCTGAACGGACTCGGCGTCCAGATCAGCAAGAGCTCCGCTGAGTACGCCCAGGGCAACGGTCTGAACCTGCGCCAGGCGAACACGGCAGTCCTCGCTCGCGAGTGCCTGATCCACCGTGAGCGGTCGGCTGCGGCTCTCGCCTTCAGCACGGCGACCTTCTCGGGCAAGACGGCTGCGCTCTCTGGCTCCGACCAGTGGGACAACGCCGCTTCGGACCCGATCGCCAAGGCCCAGGACGCACGAGACACGATCATTCAGAACAGTGGCGAGGCTCCCAACGTCGCGATCATGGGCTATGCGGTCTACAAGGCGCTGCGTCAGCACCCGCTGATCCTGGAGTACTGCTCCCGCACGTCGAGCCGCGTCGGTCTGCTGACCAACGACGACCTGGCGCGTGCTCTCGATGTCGAGACCATCTACGTCGGCAAGACCGTCGCTGACTCGGCAAACGAGGGGCAGACGGCAACCAACGGGTACATCTGGGGCAAGTTCGTGCTCTTCGCGAAGCTCCGACCGTCGCCCTCTTCGATGACTCCGCAGTCCTGCCTCCAGCGGTGGCGACTCCAGGGTTCGTCGGACGGTGCGGTTCGCCGCTGGGATCCGACCCCCTACGTCGAGCAGATCGACATGCTCTGGAACGACCAGTTCTCGGCACCGACGACCGCTCTGGGCTACCTGTACTCCACCGTCGTCAGCTAGGAGGCTGTCATGGCTGAAACCCTTCTCTATCAGGGAGTAGCGGTTAACCCCGCGAACGGTCTTCGGCTGCGTCTCGGTCACAACGTCGAGACGATGACCGGAACCAAGACCCTGACCCCGCAAGACGCGCAGGTCCAGATGCTCGATCCGAACGGGGGCAACGATCTGATGCTTCCGGTCGAAGAGGCATCTCAGGGATTGTTCTTTATCGTGAAGAACACGACCGCAGCGGCAGAGGACATCGTCGTCAAAGAAGATAGCGGCGGCGGCAAGGAAACTCTTGGCAGCGGCAAGTGGGGGATCTTCGTCTGCGACGGCACGTCCTGGGAAACCATGGGCGTCCTGAGTTTCGCCTAGCAACTGAAGAGGAGCACCCCTCATGTACGTCGTCGCACCTGGACAAGTCCTCATCCACAGCGGTGTCCGCTACCCGGCTGGCGCTGTGGCTCCCGACTCAATCGACCCCGATCCCCTCATCGAGGTCGGTGTCCTGGTCGAGGAGGCCGATGAAAAGCCTCCTCGACCAGAGCCGGAACCGGAGAAGGCGACTACGTCCATCCCCGGCTTCGACAAGTCGGACCCCGGATCGATCACCAACGTGCCGATCCGCGTCCTTCCTGCTCTCCTGCGTACCATTGAGGATGCCGATCTCCTCTTGGAGCTGCATGAGGCGGACACTCGGAAGGGCGGGAAGGACGCGATCGAGGAGCGTCTGGGTGAGCTGGAGGTGTCCTGATGCGTAAGGTGACCCTTCGATGCCACTGCGAGATCGCAGGCGTGGAACACGCGCCTGGTGACGTAGTGGAGGTGGACGAGGCCAACTTCTCTCGGATGCTCCGCAAGCGGATGATCGAAGAGCCCAAGGCGTCGAAGCCCAAGAAGAAGAAGAAGGCGGAAGCCTCGGACAAGTAGCGGGAGGTCGCAGTGGCTTACAACGCAGACCTCGCGACCGCTACATCGATGGCACCGCAGCTCGGCACCCTGTCGGGCACGACAACTCCGACCAGCACTCAAGGGACCGTGATCTGGGGACGTGCGTACAACGAAGTACGCATGGCGTTCCTGCAGGCTGGCATCTCTGACTCGTTCACAGCCTCGAGCAGGGCCGAGGAGCTTGCCCAGACCATCGAGATGATGCTCGCCAGCGGGCTCATCCTGCTGGCGAAGGGTTCCATCGGGGCCGATGGCAAGGCGACGGCAGACGAACTCATCGCTCAAGCTCGGATGCTGGTTGCTCAGCTTTGGGACCAGCGGACCTACCTGCTGGCGAACGGTGCCTCTGGATCTCTCTCTGGACCGTCCATCTTCGCGAAGTCGAACTGGACCCAGGACTCGGATCCGAACTTCGACTACTCCCCCGGTGTCGGGGATCGCGAATACGCACAGCCTCCTGCCTTCCAAGATGGCGACGACCTCTGATGGCAGTAGACGAACTCTTCTCATTCTCGTTCAGTCCCGATGCGGCCCGGATCCAGATCGCATTCGAGGACTGGTCGAAGGAGATCAAGGACTGGCGTCCTGCGTGGCGAGACATCACCAGGATGTTCCGCAAGCACGAGAAGCGTCACCTGAACTCCGAGGGACGGACGACTGGGCAGGAGTTCCCTCCCCTGTCCGCGCGCTACGCGAAGTGGAAGAAGAAGAACTACCCGGGTCGTCCGATCCTGAAGCGTGAGAAGGTGCTTTTCCGCGCCTTGGTGCAAGGCGGCCCGGGTTCAATCAATGTCGTCGCCAGGCGATTCATGGTCGTTGGCATCGATCCTAATGCGGTCCTGCGGGATCCTCGGACCGGGAAGCCTTATCACCTCGGCAAGGCGGCCAAGGCGCACTCTGCGGGCATTCCGCCCCATCCAAAGCGCCCCCCTGTTCGCATCGACCCGAACGTGCAGAGTCGGGCATCCTTCGGGTATGCGGTGTCGCAGATCATGCAGGCGCACATCGTGAAGGCTCGACGGAAGGCAATGGCGAAGGAGATCGAGGCTGCAATCGGCGGCGTCCCTGTCCATGCCGGTCCCGACGCGACCATCCGCAAGATGATCGACGGAAAGTGGAAGTGACGTGGCTTACTACGGAGCCGAGGCTGCCGTCGAGGCACTGGATGAGTTTCTGCAGGCTGCGACCTACGGGTACAACGCGCAGCTCGCGACGATGAGGACCGATCTGAGCCTGACGACAGCGGAGCTCCCGGATGTCGCGGCCTTTGAGAAGTACTATCCGAAGGATTTGCAGGGTCGATCCTTCCCGCACATGTCCCTGGTCTACATGCAGGACACTGCGGAGCAGGTAGCGAACTCCAGGATGATCAACGTGTCGATCGAGATGCGTTTGACCGTCCTGGACCTGAACATCGGAGGTGGGGAGTCGGCTGTCGGCCTCGCGATGTGCCGCTACCGCGATGCCCTGATGAAGATCTTCCTGAGAAGGGTTCCCACCGGAAAGCAGGGGTGGACCCTGTCCAACGGTGGTACTGCTGCCACAGGACGTGTGATCCGCGCTACAGTCGAGCAGAATCGGCTCGCATTTGACCCGGAGATTCAAGCGAGTACGCCGAACATGATGCTCCAGACCTCGATGCTGGTCCGGATGCAGGAGGACTACTAGAGATGCCAGGCCCATCAGTTGATATCGGACGCGACCTTCAGTGGTTCGCAGACCCGCAGAGTTCCTTCAAGGCCGCCGGCTCGGACTTCCCAGTCGCAGCGGACGCTGTCCGTGCGATCACGGCTGCAGCCAACGCGAAGGCACCGTTCGCCATGTTCGAGGACAAGCGGGGCACCTCCACCCCCCTCGGCGTGATCAACCAGAAGCGCACCGCTGAGTTCAGCCTCGAGTGCTACGCATACACGACGACGCGAGGCACTGCGCCTGACTGGTCGGAGATGCTGACGAGCGGCGGCTGGCAGGTGACGGTCGGCTCTGGTGACGCGACATCGGCCACTGGTGGAACGACCACTGTGATCACGACTGCGGACACCACAAACTGGGCAATCGGTGACGCCGCGATAATCGAGACCGGGCTCGCTTCGGGCTCCTACGAGATCCGGCGGATCACGAACCTGACGACGAACACGAACTTCACGGTCGCGCCAGCCCTGCGGAACACTCCAGCCTCTGGAGCCAACATCCTCGCTGGGATCATCTACAAGCCCAAGGACGCGAAGGACACGACTCCTGATGCTCTGACGCTGTGGGCAGCGAACAACCGCTCGATCGATCGCATCATTGGTGGCGTCGTCGGCACGACGAGCCTCTCGATGGGCGGCGACGAAGCGGCTCGAATCACCTTCTCGGGCACGGGACGACGTGGGGATCGACTGGTCGCCACGACGCTGAACGACTCGGGTGGAATCAACAACTCCGTGACGACCTTCACCGTGACGGACGGCACGGTCATCCCCTCGGACGCGAGCGCGAACCTCCCCTTCTACTTCAAGATGGAGGACGAGGTCTTCAAGGTCATCGGCGTCAGCGGAACGACGGTGACGGTGGACACGCGAGGAAGTACCGGTCTCGGTGGTGGTGCGGCAACGCATGCTGACGGTCTGGAGTTCTACCCGTACCAACCGACTGGTACCTTCGCGGGTACGCCGATCCCGGCTACGAGCGGATCCATCAGTGTCGGTGGCGCGAACTTCCGAGCCAGCACGGTCACGGTCGAGGTGGACCAGGGGATCATCTTCCGTGAGAACGAGCACGGTGATGCGTTCCAGGTCAACGGGTACGTCGGTGGCAGGCGAGCAGTGACTGCGTCCCTGGAGGGCTGGAGCTTCTACGATTCGACCATGATCGCTGCTCTCTCTGCGGTGACGCGGACCAGCAAGCAGGTTCTCGTCCAGCAGGGTGAGTCCGAGGGTGGAATCGTGGCAGTGGAGCTCCCCACCTTCAAGTTCGAGGAGCCCGACATGGACCGTGGCGGCGACGAGGTCACCGTGAGCATGTCCGGTCAGGCAGTCGGGACGGCAGCCGAGACCGAGGTCTACATCATGGTCGGGTAACCGACCTCACCCCCAACCCACGGAGCACCCTGTGGAGCTTACGCAATGGAACGTCCGCGAGTTCAACCTGGAGGATGCGAGCGGAGAGACCGCTTTCATCCTCTATCGCCCCATCACGCAGGGGTGGCGAACTCGGCACTTGGAGATCTCTCTCACCCTTCAGAAGGCTGGAGACCGAGTTCTCAAGCAGAAGGAGGAGGCGAACGACGACTCCCCCGATCGGGAAGCACTCTCGGCTCTGGTGGAGTCCCAGCGGGAGGCACTCGAGGTGATGGGCCGCTTCCGAGACTCGCTGCTGGACGACCTCGTCGTCGGGTCGCGGGACTTGACCATCAACGGTCAGGAGCCGACCCGCGAGCAGCTCATCGAGACTGTGAAGGGGATCGAGGAACTGGCAGAGAAACTCACCCTCCACATCATCACCGAGGGCACTGTCAGCAGCGACGAGGGAAAAGACTAAGGGCAGCCTTCCAGTATGCCTCCAAGAGTCCCCCGTCGCCCGAGGAGGAGGCTCTCTGGAAGAAGAGCGGGTGGGACGGCTGCAAGCTCTGGGGATCCTGCGGCGGCAAGCGGTGCGTAGATGGCGACCCAGACTCCCAGGGTCGTCCGACCTGGCGCACTACGGTGAAGCTCCCGAAGGAACGTCCAGAAGGCTGCCACGCCTCTGACAGACGCCTGTCTGGCTGTCCGACGAAGGTCTGCGAGCCCTGGATCTGGGCTGCGATGCAGTCGTGGAGTGCCTGGTCTACGTTCCGCGCCCTTCCCGGCCCCGGAGCCCTGGCAGATCAAGATGCTCGCTTGCTTGAGGCTATCTCGATCATCGAGAGTGAGGCTTCACTCGTGCGCGCCCACGAGTCAGAGAAGCAGATGAACAGAGCAGCGCGGAGGCGAAAGAAGTAGATGGCTATCGACATCGTCGTCCGTGCGAACTCCAAGCAGGCAGTCAAGGAGTTGAAGGCTCTCGGCTATCAGGTGAAGTCGGTCGGGAAGGACACCGGGAAGTACACCGACAAGCTCCTGAAGGCTGGCGCTGCCTACTTCAGCGTCACCGCTGCGAACAAGCTTTTCAGGATGGGCTTGTCGCTGACCTCGGAGATGCTCCAGACGCTCATCGTTGACATGGCGACCTGGGGTGACCGGATGGCGAAGCAGGCTCGGATGGTCGGCATGACCGCTGAGCAGTATCAGGGACTTGAGTTCGCTGCGGAGCGCAGTGGAACCTCGATCACGCACGTCGGGCATGGTCTCAAGAAGCTCGGTCGCGTGATGGTGGATGCGAACTCGGGCAGTAAGCAGTTGAGTGCGGTGTTCGATGCGCTCGGGGTCAACATCACAAAGACAGACGGCACCCTCAAGGACACGTTCGACGTGTTCCTGGAGCTTTCCGACAAGTCGATGATTCTCGGTGAATCGGCAGAGCGGACGGGTGTCTTGATGCTGCTGCTCGGTCGTTCTGGCACCGAGATGGCAAACCTGATGTCGGACGGCAGTGAAGGCATCCTGGAGATGCAGGATCGGCTCGATGAGCTGAACGCCACGATGAGTGCGGAAGGTCTTCTGGCTTCGGAGACATTCATCGATAACTGGACCGACGTGAAGATGGCTCTTCGCGGGGTCAAGATCGAGCTCGCAGAGGAGTTGATTCCTGCTGCCGCAGTGTCTCTCGTCATCTGGTCTGAGTTGTTGACGAAGCTTGGGGAGACCTCGGGCATAGAGAGTGCTGGGGAGGCGATAGGCAGCTACATCCGGAACGTGTCTAGCAATATCGCTTTAATGACCTTCACTGCAGCCAAGGGGCTTGAGTTGCTGTGGAGAGAGGCGGGGCGAGGGGCTGGGGCTGCGGACTTTGGCCGCGCGTTTGAGGATCTGAAGAGAGAGGTCGCGGAGTTCGGATTCAATATGGAATCCGCAGCCATGATGGCTGAGCACGCACTCAAGAATCCGACAGACAGGACGGTGGAGCTTCAGGAGGAGCTTGAGCGACTTAGGCAGATACTGAAGGACGCTCTTGCTGGGATTGGTGACGCTTCCGATGCGGAGGATAGGAACGCCAAGGCCAAGAAGAAGAACCTGAAGGACATGGTCGATGCGGAGAAGGAGTACTGGAAGCTGCGGAAGGAGATGTGGGCATGGGAGCAGGCGCAGGCGCAGGCTCGTGAGGACGCAGAGCAGGCTTTCTATGACGAGTTCTACAAGAAGGACACGGGTGCCCTGATTGCCCTCTTTGAGCAGCGCAAGCTCACCGAAGGACAGTTCAGGGCCGAGATGGCAGAGGCGAATGAGCAGGCTCTCATCGAGGAGTGGTCTCGTCGGCATGAGATCATCTCGGCTGCCTTGGCGACCGAGATGATCACTTACGAGGAGGCTGCTACTCGCAGGATGGATGTAGACCGTCAGCTCGCCAGTGATCGAGTTGCGCTCGGTGAAGAAACCGAAGCAATCATCGCGCAGCAGCACGAGGACAATGTGCGCCTCTTCGCTGATCTCCTGGGCGCGTCCGCTAAGCTTTTCGGAGCCCTGCAGAACATCCTCCAGCAGATGTACGAGGATGGCGACGAGGAGGCCAAGGCGCACGCTGAGCGACTGTTCTACATTCAGCAGGCATTCGCACTTGCGATGGCGATCGTTAACACGGCACTCAGCATCTCGACTGCCCTGGCGTCCGGTCCCCCTCCGGGGAACATCATCCAGGCTGCCATTGCGGGTGTCGCTGGAGCTGCTGAGATCGCGACCATCGTCGGCACGACCATCAAGGGCATCGGTGATGCGGGTATCCCACCTGGAGCACTGCAGCAGGCTGGCTTGAATCAGCACACCGGGATCATCATGCGGAACGATGAGATGCTCATCGACCCCGTGGGCACCAGGCACATCTCTGAGATGCTGGAGATCCAGAAGTCACAAATGGCTGGAGGAGCCGGGGGAGACCGCACGATCCGCACGACGGTCGAGCTGGACGGTAGAGTCCTCGGAGAGTCGGTGGACAACTACCTCGTTCGCCAGCAGGAGCGCGGGATCCCCTACACGGATCGCGTGCGAGGGAGCTACCTCTGATGCTCACAGCCTTCTTCCTCACGGATGAGTTCCGCGACAACATCGTCTACCAGAGCGCGTTTCAGAGTGTCTCCGGTGTCGATGGAAACGTCGTGGCGAACGTGTCTGATCCGCGTCCACGGGTCCGGTGGGTGAGTGGGTTCGACAACGCCCTGTCTGCGATCCAGAACTTCCAGGTGGACAACGACAACCAGTACCTCGAGTTCAGCTCGACCCCGTCTGGGACCATCACGACCATCACTGTGCCAAAGGGAGCCTATGACGGAGGTTCTCTCGCCTTTGAGATCAGCAACCTGCTGCAGGCAGAAGTGCTCACTGCGTCTTGGTCTTGTTCCTACAACTACGCGATCGGGAAGTTCAATCTGGCTGGCTCTCCAGACCTCTACATCCGGTGGAAGACTGGAACCCACGGGTCGGATGGTGACGGAAAGAGCCTGGCGAAGGAGCTCGGCTTCGATGACACAGCGGACGATGGGCCGACTGGGAACATCGACGCAGACGAGGAGCGATGGAGCACGCATACGTGGGTGCGATTCGACTTGGCCTCGTCAGCAGACCTCCGGGCCTTTCTCTGCCACATCGACACCAAGGACAGCGACGGCACCGTTGATGACAGCAACATCCGGATCTTCGGAAACAGCACCAATCTGGGCAGCGGAGCGAACCTCGCGAACTGGCAGACGAATGCCGCCAAGGACCTCGCCTTCAGTTCGGCTCCCACCTACTCCGAGAATCAGATTCGCCTGGCTCACAACGCCAACGTCGCGTGCGCTGAACGCTACTGGCTGTGGTCTTGGAGGCATCAGGACACGCTGAAGCGTCATAAGACGGGACTGGTGAAGGCATTCAAGCGCACCTGGAGCGCGACGAGGACCATCACGACACTGCGGGGGCACGGACTCCTGAACCCCCAGCGGGGCTTGGGGATCAACAACTATTACCCGGTGAATCAGCTTCGACGCTGGAACGTCCCCCTCGCCTTCGATGCCTGGTCCGCCTCGGACTATCGGACGGTGATCCAGGGTGTCGTCCGTCACAGCAAGCAGGATGGACTCCTGTGGGCTCTGAGGTGGGACGAACTCGCAGACGGCACCTACACGGCGAACGGGGAGGCAGACAAGGGGTTCCTCGTCTGGGCTGCGCTCCAGGACTACTCTCGCGACACCTACATTGGGGAGGGAGCCGACTATATCTCGGGGGACCTCAAGCTTGAGCAGCTCCGCTGATGGCAATCGACTTCCTGACTCGCTCGAGGAACCTGAACCTCGCGTACCTGTTCCGGGGCGTCTATCACGACGAGGACGGGGTCGAGAGGCAGGTTCACTGGTGCGGTCCGAAGTCTCGCGTGGGAAGCGGCCTTAGCCTCAAGACGCCTGTCTACTCGGGCGACCGAGATGCGATCTACGCGCAGTGGGAAGCGAGGATGACCCGCTGCTCTCTGGACTCGGATCTGGGGACGCTGGCGCAGAACATCCAGGTCATCAATGACCTGACCTTCAACGTGGACGTTTCGGGAGGACCGCAGTCCAGTATCCCGTCTGTCGGAGACCTCCGCAGAGACATCGTCTACGGACGGTGGAGGACGAAGAAGGGCACGTTCTGGCTCTTGGACCTCGACACGGGAGACACTCAGATCATCGCGGACGGTGTCTTCGACAGGAACCCCACGTCGATGGCAGCGAACGTCTTTCAGATCGTTGTCTCTGTTGCTCCACTCGGAGGATTGAACCTCCAGCTTCCGATGACCGAGATCCCAGTGAGCGCGGCTCCTGGATCGTCTGGCTGGACCTACGATCAGGGTGTGTCTGGATTCCACTGGTTCGCCCCGACCCAGTTCATGCTGAATCCTGACCACATGGGTAAGTACGTCGGGCCGAACTTCGGGAATGCGCTCACGGCGGGAGACAACTTCGTCTGGCGAGAAATCGTCCCGTATGGGAGGAGGACTTCATCCTCTCCCGGCCCAGCGGGGATGTACAACTTCGCCCACGTCTCTCCGCACACGGGGTGCTTCGTTGAGGAGTTGTACTTTGAGGACACCATCAATGAGGGTGTCCCGCGCAGGAAGCCTTCGGTGGGCGGACCATCCACCCACTACCTGGCGACATTCGAGAACCTTGACCCCACGATGGGTCCGATTGGCACCAACGTGCGGTTCTCCACGTCCCAGGGTGCCAGCCCCCCCGGTGACGACTTCTTCGTCTGGTGGGGTCCAGGGACACCCTCGTCAGGAGGAGCTCAAAATCGCGTCTTCGCCCGGTGTTCCGGTCCGAACACGGGGGTTCCCGACTTCGTTCATGTCGATACCAACGGAGGCTATCCGGTTACGGTCTACAAGGATGGAGGGATTGCGCACTCGAGGGTCTGGGAGGTGCTTGAAGACCTCACAACAGACCCTCAGTACCTTGGCCTGACTCCAGACCCGTGGGGCTCTGGTTCTCTTGCGGACTTTCAGCTCAACCTGCCTGCGGTGGCGAACCCTATTCCATACGCAGACCTCGCCTGCGTTGTCCCGAGGGAGGTTGCTGGGAAGCCTCCTCCGATGCGAGATGTCTTCGGGAATCTGGGCGCGAGCTTCCCCTTCGACATCACGATCCGTCTGGACCCGACTGTCGGTGAGGTGCGCCTGTATCCGATCTGGAGGTCTGGTTTTCTTTCGGCCCCCGACAAGATCTTCAGGGTCGAGGACATGGCCCGAACCGATCCTCCAGCCGTTCAGCAGTTCGATGACTCGGACGGGAAGTATGCGAACAAACTAGACATACTGCCACCGGAGTACTACCGGGTTCCCCTTACGACGACAGGACTAGTTGCCACCTCAGAGGGTGAGAATCAGATTGACCCTACGCGCCAGGAGCGGTTCCTCTTCAACCAGACTTTCGAGCAGCTCCCCGACAAGGAGGGTCAGGTTGTGGAGGATGAGATCACCTGGGAGCACTGGCTGCACTCTGGGACGACCGGGAACTCTCAGGCCGCATGGACGCTCGGCTCTGAGCGAGCTCAGCCCCAGCGCACCGTCCAGGCTGTCCACGGTGTTCGCTCATTCGACGTTCAGATGGGTGACTACATCCGATATGACATGATCGGCATCAACGAAGACGTGGGAATGGTCAGGAAGATGCGGTATGACTTCGACACCCAGACGATCCAGATCACGACCTATCACGTCGATCACCCGACTGGTCGAGCTGAGATGGCTGGAACGAACGTGAGCGATCGTCACGAGCCCGATGAGGGCTCAATCTGATACGCTCGACTCGGAGGAACTATGCCAGGTGGCTTCTCGTACATCGGTGATCTGACCATCCAGGAGAGCACAGGTGAGATCACGTCCCCCGCAGTGGGCGACAAGGCTCTCCTCTCGACCTCTGCAGACGACTCGACCCTCGAGGTGTCCTCCACGACGGGCAAGATGCAGGTCAAAGCCCAGGGCTCCAGCCTCACGGCGGGCGTACAGCGCGCCTCGATGTCGAAGTACGCGGGCACCTGGATCCGTGGAGCTCTGGCGACCACGAGGACTGGAGGCGGGATCTTCTCCCTGGAGAACACCTACGGCACGGACCTCATCATCGATCGGGTGATCATCCAGGTGACGACTGCCTCCTCTGGAGCATCGACCATCGACGTGGGCATCGCGGGCGGCGGAACCTCGACCGGCGACAACTGCCTCGATGGGCTCGACGTGGGCACAGCGGCTGGCGTCTTTGACTCCATCACCGACAAGGGAACGAACGGAAAGAGCCGACAGCGTTGGGGCTCTGGCGGCTTCCTGACAGCCAGTGAGGCGAGCGGAAACATCACGGGCATGGTGGGCTTCTACGGCATCCATGTGATCGACATCTCAGCATAGAGAACAACATCCTGACGGCTCGCGAGCACCGTCAGAACGCCTGGAGACTCGAATGGCACGTTCCCTCCCTCTCTTCATCAACGTGGACTCTGAGAACCTCACGTCTTCCACGAGCG
>Ga0098044_1000476_pt1 | contig 21312 bp, 29 predicted proteins | sample 10_taG_FD_75053 | JGI IMG/M metagenome (GOLD analysis project Ga0098044, IMG submission 75053) | Marine viral communities from the Subarctic Pacific Ocean - 10_ETSP_OMZ_AT15264 metaG | ecosystem: Environmental > Aquatic > Marine > Oceanic | place: Pacific Ocean | collected 2015-01-16 | reverse complement strand
TTGCTGTTGGTGTTATTGCTTACCGACGAACCCGTGTAGTTCGTGGTGTTACTGTTATCCGATGTTGAATTATTCGTATTGGTATTAGTTGAATTATTCGTTGAAGTAGAGACATTGGTGTTGTTATTGCTATTGGTGTTTGTGGCCGCAGATGTTGAATTCGTTGTATTGCTATTCGTGTTCGTCGTGTTACCCGTATACTGAGTAGTGTTGTTATTAACATTGTTTGAGTTAGTTGTGCCATCGTAAGTCGTTGTGTTCGTATTTACGTTAGTGTTTACGTTAGTGGAATTGTTGGTGTTAATCCCAGTGTAATTCGTATTATTGGTGTTGTTATTAGTGTTGGCATTTGTATTTGTGCTGGTTGACGTATTCGTATTTACGGATGTATTTGATCCCGTGTAGTTCGTTGTATTGCTGTTCGTATTGGTGTTGTTTCCCGTGTAAGTCGTTGTATTTACGTTAGTATTGTCGTTTGAATTAGTATTTGTGTTCGTGTTTGTGCTGGTTGACGTATTGGTATTTGCAGACGTATTAGTATTTACGTTTGTATTATTGTTGTTATTTGTAGACGTATTGGTAGTGCTAGACGTATTAGTAGTCGTAATATTAGTGTTCGTATCCTGCGCGAACAGAGGGAAGCTTGCTACAGCAAAAACGATAAACAGTAACTTTTTCATTGAGCATCAACGCCTCCCCCGTTACATTTTTACTTTAGCCTATATACCATATTTGCCCCATGCTACAGTGATTATAGTCATTCGTTAAGTGTCTGGGGTAAAATGTCTACTATTAAATGAACTCTAGGTGCGTCCGAATTATTTGTTACAGAATGCAGCCGAGAGTTGTTAAGCTCAAACAGAGTTCCAGGGGCAAAATAATTGTTTTCATCACCTACCATAAAATTAACCCCATCTTCTGCAGTTACTACCAGGTGACACCTACGGATACTTAGAAGAGCTTCCCCAGTGTCTATATGTGGAGGAATTTTGCCTCCTTCGGGTAACAGTGTGAACATCGCTTTGTACACCATTCCGTCATAGAGATTCTCAAGAAACGCAATAAAGGGCTGCGCTAATTTTACGGACGAAGAATCAGTATTCATTAAAACGGTGGGTAGGCTGATAGATTCTAAACTACTCCACACAAGAGGAAATGTTTTTGTTCCGCTATGTATCGGATAAGTATTCTGTCGATGGTCCCAATCATCCCATTGTTTGACAGTTAGCCCATTACAGAAATCTGCCAAAGCCGACACATCAGCGTTTTTTTGTAAAACCTTAATATTCCCTTCAAAATTCATCGCTGCACCGTGCCTGTTTTTTATGGAACTTGTTCAATGCAAAATTGTAAATCGCATAATCATCAGAGTGAAAAGCCTTTAATGACTGCTCAAGCTCACTTGATATGTTAACCACATTGTTTGAGTTGGTTTTGTTTTTTACAGGTAGCACCACTCCCGGTGGGTACGAAATATCAAACAAATCGAGGCACGTTTTTACCGAGGCTTCCAAGTCTTCATATACCCCAATATAAGTAAACAGTTCGATATCAACTCCTGATACATAGGAAGAGTAGATATTCTGCATTTCAGGTGAAAATGCAAATTCTTTAAAAGACTCTCCCTGCAATTGAAAACGCTCCCAAAGGTAGTGCCCTGGAAAAGTGTTTTCTTTGAAAAAATTATAGTGGGATATTAACCGCTCTATGGGATCACGCAAAATAGTAACAAGCTTGAATTCCTCGTTTAAATTGCTTTGGTTAACATATCTTATGGGGAATATATGCCCCACAATAATTGGGTTACCCACAACGGATATTGGCTTGGTCTTGTACAGTGACACTAATTCATTTCTACGCGGCACAGACCTTAAAAAGTCAACATTAGGTTGCCACTGTATGTCTTGTCCCCCGGCAAACTTATTCATTAGGTGTATTGTGCTTGTACCAGCACATTTGGGCATATGGACAAAAACACGCATTTTATGGTTTTTCAATTGGCTGCATATTAAAATTGAAAGACATACTCATTCTTTCGTCGTCGAATTTATTTTGCGGTACTCCATGCTCTAGCCAAGAAGGGAATAAAAGCAGCTTCCCAGCTTCAGCCTTAACAAGAGCATTAAAAGTATTTTCCAATCTAGTTGTGTCGGCCGCTGGAGGCATCACCCATCGGGCTGCTCTAGGGTCCTTTAAGCTTAGTGGAGGACTACCAATTTCACTTTTGATATAAAACACGCCCGACATATGCGAGTACGGATGCATGTGGTCAGGATGATTACTGAACTTAGGATTGATATTGGCGAAAAGTGTATCCATAACTGGCTTGAAATTTTTAGTATCCCAGTGATGTTCAGTTGCGAAATTCTCAGCACTCTGTTGAATAAAGCTTACAAGATCAGCAAGTAGCGGATCGGTGAATAGTGTGCTTTTAGTATAATAAGAGGTGTATCCGCTTGGATATTTCTCAACCGAGATTTGTCTTCCTTCTGTGTCGTTTTCTTGTAGCTTCTGCACATAAGAGATAAATTTATCTTTATCTGTTTCGTAGTTGGGATACCGGGCCTCATAAATAAGAGTTGGAAACAAGGCATGTATCATCGTTGCAACTCAGCGCACCTATGAACAACCTCATCCGAAAGTACAACATCAATCTTACGACGATTAATTGTTGGCCTAACATCGTGTAACCCTACATTATGAAAAAAGAATTCGTCATTGTCGGGGTGTTTATTCTTTATGTTTGTTAAGTCGTGCTTAAATGGCTTTAGCTCACAAAAATTATAAATAGAGTTTAAGACATCTTGAGTACTGTCCACTAAATCATCATAGCTAATAAACAAGAACTCACCGTTGTTATTTTGTTTAGCCCAGTTTATTCCGGTCAACGGTGGTGTTAACCATTTTTCAGTCCCTTCTGTGAAATTTTTTAGCATCTCGACAACGCTGTTACCACTTCGGATTTTCTGCGCGACTAAGGACTTAATTACATCAATAATTGGTCTTTCTAAAACTATAACTTTCGGGCTGTTTTTAAAATATCGTTTCAACATATCCATATTGTTGGGGAGCGTCCATGTTCTGCATTTGTCTATAACTAGGGATTCAGTTGTATCCTTGTAATATACGTTGGGGATAGATGCCACCAGATCATCCGTTGTGTGAAGTCTATAAGCCCCATTTAGTTGTTCGCTGGCTGGCCCATAACAAGACTGCTGCATATCCCACATCAACTGACAAACTGCGCTGTTTCCTTCTGCATGAATATCAGGGTTCTGATCTAAGATCGAGGCTAATAAAGTAGAGCCTGATCTGCTTAATCCGCTCAAGCCTATAAATGTATAGTCACCTTTACGAATTTGGTTCCCAATCATATAACCACTCTTCATCCACTCCCTTAAAGTACGGCCACAATGGGACTTGTATCTCCTCTACCTCAACCCAAACCCACTCAGTAAAATCAAATTTGTATGGGCCTCCCTCTGCTGGCTCACTTGGTGATTCCTTCCAGTTGTTATCCGCACCGGACCAACGATAGACTTTACCGTCATCAGGTTTGAGGAACGGTGGTTGATAGGAGAGGCTGGCTTCGTCATATACGAATGCCGCCCAATTTGAAGCCTGATCACGTTTAACCCAATCGGCTTCGATACCTTCCTTATAGGCGGCTTTTTTTGCTACAAGTAGCTCGTCTTTTGCGATCTTCTCATCAGAAGACATTTCCTGAACTACATGATTTTCCTGACAGACACCATTAACCAATTCGTAGGTTGCACGATCATAAATCTCATATTTACCAAGCGCTGGCTTTTCTGTTTTTTTGAACTCTGCAAAGTCAGAAGGTAGATTATCTACGTCTATGTCAGGGAAAGCCTTAATAAAGTTCTCTTCCTCAATAGGATGTTCAAAAGGAAGTCCGTCTTTGACCCGTATAAAAAACTTCATTATAAGTCACCTGTATTTGTCGAGGGAAAAGAGCGAGTATCACCAGGCCAGATAATACGAACCGCGCCCGATGCAGCCGCGCCCGAACCGCCAGTTGTTCCATTAGCACCGCCGTATAGCCCTCCCGCTCCACCGCGACCGTTAGAACCATTGGCACCACCTGAACCACCACCACCGCCAGTAGGTGAGCAGGGAGAACTGGCCGAACCTCGGCAGCTCACTCCAGCAGCTCCGTTTGATCCTTCGCCTAAAATACCAGTACCCCCACCACCAGAGCCACCACCGTGGTAGGTATCTATTCCGCCACCGCCACCACCACCACCAGTGCCGGGGTCGTCCCTGCCGCCGCCATAACCAGAGTAACCACCAGCCCCGCCGCCAGCCCATTGACTATCGTATCCCCCATTACCGCCGCCATCGCCTGTATAACCACCCCCGTCACCTGTACCACCACCAGTGCCGCTACCAGTATTACCAGCGGTTCCGCTAACTGTCGGTGCGCTCACAAAATAAGAGTCGTTATTTTGTGCCCCAACTTCAACAGTATAGGAATTTCCTGGTACGACAGCATAATTATTTTTATAACCAAGACCCCCTCCCGCTCGGAGTTTGCCTCCCCCTATACAAACAACAGAAACACTAAATGCCCCGGCTGGAGCTACAAAAGAATACGATCCAGCAGTCGTGTATGCCTGTTGGCTAGTTGATGGTGTTGTGTCGGCTGCATTACTTGCTGCACTTTCTGCACTATTGCCAATTGCGTTTACGGCATGAACAGTAAACGTGTAGCTCGTAGATGCGCTAAGCCCACTTACAGTAATAGTTCCTGAACCTGCTGTGCTTAATGTGCCAGTAATACTTCCAGGTGTAGAGGTAGCTACATAGGAAGTAATCGGAGAACCGCCATCATTTCCGGGCGCAGTATAGGCTACCGTGGCAGTTGTCGTACTCGTTGCAGTAGCCGTGCCAATCGTAGGTGCATCAGCAACTGTCGCAAAACCACGCTGGCTTTTGAAAACTCCTATAAGCGCTCCACTCACGATAGGGCACTCCCGGATATGAGCCACGTTGTTGCGGTCATTTTAAGGGCTGTTGCTGAGCCATAACGCGCCAGCGACCTTGTGCCAGTTGTCCCGTCTTTTGCGAGATACATAGTGTCGGATGTAATGGCTATTGATACGACCTCTGCTGTCATGTTAACAAAAACTACCGCAGTACCTATCGGGTAAGCTACCGAAGCATTAGCCGGGATGGTGTAAGTCCGAGCGGTTCCATCGCCAGAGGGATGAAAAATATGTTTTCCTGCGTCAGCCAGAACCAAAGTGTAATCTGCACTTTTGCTGTTTTGAGGTATGTTTTTAAAACCAACCGCGTCTGTTCCGTCCGCAGTACAACTTTGAAGGTTTCCCGAAGCGGGTGTGCCAAGAACTGGTGTGACAAGGGTTGGACTTGTTGCAAAAACAGCAGCCCCTGTACCTGTTTCATCAGTTAAAGCGCTACGTAAATTTGCAGAAGAGGGAGTGCCAAGCCAAGTAGCTACATTAGAACCTAGACTTGTGATCCCAGTACCACCATTGGCTACAGGAAGAGTTCCAGTAATTTGATTTGCTAAATCTAAATTAAAATTAGCGAGTGCATCGACTACCGCAGCCCCCGCCCCAGCACCATCTAAATAAACTATTTTAGTCTCACCAGTACCAATATTAACGGTGGCACCAGAACCTTGTTTAATCGTAATTGTCTGACTTCCGGTGGTGGCATTTTCTATCCACATCAACCTAGATACTGTATTAGGTTCTATGGTTAATACTCTGGTGGTTGATAAAGTAGCTCCAGAAGTTACTTTAAAATACATTGCTCTAGCGGGGTCTGCCGCACCATCCGCTATAGTAGTGGTAACATTAGCGTCAGAACCAAAAGAAGCTTGGGTGTTATAACCAAGTGCATCCGCAATTAGCTCTAAATTAGTATTTGTACTGGTACCCCATGTACCATCTTCATCACCTGTAGTGATTTCTTTTAATCTTAAATTATTTACATAAGTAGCCATTTGTTAGCTCCTAAGCCGCTTTATCTACATCTGTCCAATTAGGGGTTTGTGCATCTGTTACATTTGTCCAATTAGGTGTCTGGCTATCATCTATTGTAGTCCAGCCCCGTCTGGTTATTGTACCTACTGCCCCTGTTCCTTGCACTCCTGTAGGAATAATAGAACCACTGTAAGTTAAACTTACTGTTCCAACTGCGCCCGTACCAGCTACACCTGTTGGGATTGCCGTGGGAACTGCGGTAACGCTTCCTACCGCGCCAGTTCCTGCTACGCCTGTCGGACTAACGGTTTCCGCATACGATATAGCTACAGTCCCTACTGCACCTGTTCCTGCTATTCCTATCGGAACAATGGTCTCATCCAGAATAAAACCTACTGTCCCAATAGCGCCGGTGCCTACTACACCTGTTGGAACAATATTTTCATCAGTAGCAAAAGTTACTGTTCCAATAGCGCCAGTACCTGCTACAGAGGTATTCTGGGTCGATCCCCAAGTACCATCACCCCAACTAGCTGTACCCCACGGACCACCGAGATATACCGTCCAGTCATAGGATAGAACTGCCGTTCCTACTGCACCTGTCCCTGCTATGCCTGTTGGAATTACAGACCCGTCATAGGATAGGGCTACCGTTCCTACTGCACCTGTCCCTACTACACCAGTTGGAACAATATTCTCATCCAGAATAAAGCTTACTGTTCCGATTGCGCCAGTGCCTACTACAGAGACGTTCCCATTGTCTCCCCACGCACCATCACCCCAACCAGCTATACCCCATGGACCACCGAGATATACAATTTTATCCGCCACTATTTAGCCTTTAGGCGATCCGTATGATCGCAGTAGAAGCCCCAGCGGCAGGGAACTGAATAGTGAAATCGCCTGTGCTAACAGTTTGATCGCCACTAAAACTCAGCACCGCACATGCAGAATTAGAATTACTGGTGTTGTAGATCATTGCGCCGCATGAAGTAAAAGAGGCGCTCGACCAAGTAGTATCGCTAAAATCACAAACCGCTGTAGTGCCAGCAGCAACAGGTGTTACGTTCGTTAGAGCGTTTCCCCCTGCACTGTAGCCACTGCCACTTGTTTCATCGCTATTTCCAGTAACATTAGAGTAGTTAGTGCTTGCAGCCCCGTAAGTTCCTGACCCCGACGCAGTAGCTTTTAATAACGCTATTTTGAGCGCATCAGCACCATTCTGAAGGTCATGCAACCCTTTAAGAAGCTCCACTTTGAAACTTGTGGGCATTGCTGTAGCTACAGTTATTGCCATGTTATATCTCCAATAGTTTTACAAGTTCTGGATGTCCAGCATCACGGAACTGGTTTGCCAAAGTAGTGTGGTTAGATCGAACAGCCTGTCTCATGTATTCTACCAACACACCTCGAATTTGATCCTTAAAAGCTTCTGCCTGTTCTTGTATAAGAGGATGACTGTTCCCTCCTACATGAATAATTCTGTCTAACGCCCGTTCAGCAAGTTCTTCGGGCGTAAAGCCTCGATTAGACACAGAAGCTAAAGTTATATCTCCTAATTGTAACGCGCCGTTTGCACTTATCATTATACAACTTCTCTTGAAACTTGCCCGGAACGATACGTGTCTTCACGTAATTTACCATCCCCAAGATTTTTTAGTAACGACAGTGACTCTACATAAAGTTTTTCATAGAAAGCTACCATATCAGTTTCACCTTTTTGGAAACGTATAGCTTCTACTAAAGCTCCATTTAACAATGCAGAATCAAACTCAGTACCAAGCCAGGTAGTGCCAGCAGTAACAATAGACTCGGGGTAGTAGCCAAAATGTATTTCAGCAGAATAATTAGCGTCTGGAGTTGGACCTATAATAAAACTTGTTTGGTCAAAAATAGCGTAGTGTACTGGAGTACCTGTCGTAGCCGGGTTGGGGTAAGCCTCACGCATAAAGTTAGAGTCCTTATCCAACAGGTAGATATAATCACTACCGCTAATTATTGCTACCGAATAAGCGTATAAAAACCCAGAAGGCATCGTTAAATATTTATTGCCTATAGTTAAAGTACCCGTTTGGTTTTTACGAAGCGCAGGTAATTGCACTGCACTGTATATTTTTTGTTCCGCCTGTTCTGTAAACAAAGCAAGTTCAGCATCAGCAAACGTCTGTTCACAAATGCTATTTATGTTCGTTTTAAGTTCCGTATAGTTCACTACGCCATTGGACCCCGTGCCATTGTTCCCTTGGTAGCAGCGCCAGCACCGCGCATTTTAATACCGCTGGTTTTCATATTTATAGGCTGATTAACTTTTGTACCCGGAGAATAATTTACAGGCTCATCAGGGAACTCAATAACTTTAGGAGCTTTTTTGTTTTCTTTTTTCATAATAACCTCTATGCAATTGAAATAGTTACAACTCCAACTTTTCCAAACCCAACCACTATAGATGGGTCAATTGGCTCTATATGTGCTCTACTTGCTGGAAGCTCAGTAAAATCCGGCCTTGGATTACGTATTGCTTGTGGATCATCTACCGGAAATTCACCTAACCTGTTTTGAGGTTGGTCAGGGTTCCAACATTCTGGACACGCTTTTAATTCTGTTATCTTGTTTTTCTTTACTAAATTCCTAAGCTCCCTTAGCCTGTACTGAAACCCGCATATATCGCATATAGCGAGTGCTTTTTTACCCGATGCAAAACGCTGGCTCATATTTAACTCACGCCATACATGCGCGGTATCAAGCTTATAGACGCTTTTTCTCTATCCTCTCCAGCCGCTAATTCAAATGCTTCTTCATAAGTAGCCTTTAGCATAGGAAGTCTACCTGCCAACTCAGGGTCTTTCATGGCAACGTAATAAGCCAACCCTGCCACCAAACATGGTAAAAATCTAAAGTTAACATCGGCTGTATTAATACCAGTACCTGCATCTTCTATGCGCCGCATACGCCAATATTTAAGAACGTAAGTGCTTGATTTATCAGGGACAGGCCACACAGTTACTGAAGGATTAGCCTGTCCACGATCAACATAAACCTGTATAGGCCGCCCTTCACTTAGCTTATTAGGAATACTTGAATAGGTAGAAACACTAATACGAGATAAATTAAGATCAGATTGTTTACTTACACTTCCGCTGTCTGTCCTAATTACTTGTTCTAAAAGATCAATAGTATCGGCTGGAAGGGCATACGTAGCAGTGCTCTGTACCAAACTAACGGTTCCAGAATCAATCGTCCACATATTAATGCCACGATTTTGCCATTCAATAGTCAATAAATTCATAGACCTACGAGCGGTTCGGAGGTCATACCCCGAACGCATTTCGCGGCCAGCACGTTCCCACGCTTCTTCAGCGATTTCCGTGAAGTCCATGTTGAATGTAGCAGTGCCAGATGTAGCCATTTTATATTAGCTCATCTTCACCATTTTAGCGGGGCGTACACCCTGTCGAGCCATACCACAACCGCGTACTTTACCGCCTTTATTAAACATTACTTCTCTTTCTTCTCTGTCAATCCTGGCTAGTTCACTGTCTCTATCTTTTCTTTCTTTTTTATCTTTTGGCTTTCGTCTTTCAACCCTCAAATCTTCTTCGGTTAAATTACGTTCATCTCTAACTCTTCTACCAGCACTGTATTTTTGAGTTGGTGGTCTTCCAACTTTTGATCCGTATGTACCTTTACCCATTGGCATAACATTTCCTCCTCGTACAAAATTTCGACCCTTATCAGCCTTTACATATTCCCTACCAACACCCTGCGGTACCCCAGCTTGCCTAGCAAACTTGGGGTTATTAGCCACAGCCTTCATAAACTTGTGTTGTTTCCTAGATTTACTAGGCATAGTTATCCACAGAATACGGTTACATTACTAATATTAGTTAGTGTCAATACTGCAAAATCGCTCTTACTATTACTCCGCTGCGTAAGAATACCCTCATCAGGTATAGTTACACTGTCAGAAAAAGAAGCAGATGATGCAGGGGTATCAACTTGTAAAAGCAAAGTACCACTAGCGCCGTTTAAATTCAGTTTCAACGACCCCGCAGAACCTGCTCCTACGTAGTAAACACTCTTGATTCTTGTGCGGCCAAAAGCCAAAGAACCAGTAGTACCAATGCTTACATTCCCAGCAGATGCGCCATCAATAGAAATATTGATTACTAAAGTATAAAAATTAGTAGAAGAAGCTGTACTAGAACTAGCACCAGTAACAGTTTCTGTAGTAGATTCACCAGTTAAACTACCAACTTTAATACCCGTAATAGTGAAAGTCCTACCGCTGTCATTACCTGCTGAAGTAAACAAAAGCTTGTAGCCCGTACCTGAAGGACTAACATCATTAGTAAGTAGCGTTATGTCTCCCGCCCCACTAATAGAAGCCGCTGCTTTTAACAACGTAGCACTGGTAGATGGAGTTATAGCGAAAATATCACCTTTGGACATGCTCTACTCCTTAATTTCACCTCGCAAAACCGCAGCTTTATGCTCAGCAGTACCGGGCACAAGACCACCTTTTGCAGCTTTTTTAGGTGCCGCTTTTTTCTTAGCAGGCACCTTTTTCTTAGCCGTAGCCATAGCTACCCCCTATTAATCGCGTGTTTGTGAAGCCATCATGTAATCAAGTGTGGTCACACGAGTACCAGAAGCACTACCGGACAAACTCATTGCCCCAATAGTAAGGTTCTCATCATCAGGGATATTAGCGGAATGGGTAGCAACTAATAGATCATTAATATAGAACTTAGCGCTTCCTGTACCTGCTACTGAAATACCTAATTTAACGTAAGTATCATCAGCCAGATCAATACCGGAATCAGTAGAGGTTTCAGTGCCATCTTTCTCTGTTTTACACAGAATAGAAGCATCTCCATCATCCACTTGAAACACGATACGGTCTGCCGCAGTTAACATTGCTTCTGGATTAGTTGCAAAATTAACCGTAAAACCAACACAAATGTCAGTTTGGTCAGCATCGTTACACTTTAATCGAGTCTGAAAGAAAAGATTTTTACTAGCGTCCACTGAAAAAGTTTCGTTCTTCTGAATAGAAGCTCCGTCATTATCAGTAGTGCCAGCAGAAGTTAACCCTAACTCGCCGCCAACTGTATCTGCAACAATAGCAACAGTTGCACCGCTGTCCTTAACTACAGTCCAGTCATTAGTAGTATTAATTACTATACCAAGGAAATCGTCAACATAAGTAAAGTAATCGGGGTTTAACGCAATAGGTTGGGATAATAAATCCTTGTAACCGGACGCATATCCACTGTACAGCACGGGCGTGTTGTGATGAGTAGCCATATGTTTCTCCTGTCGTGGCTAATGTCTGCCGCTTCCACAATGGAACGCAGTCAGGATGAATTAAGAGTATAACAAAGAAAAAAGGGGCAGCAAGCGCCACCCCCTTTTTTAACCAGTTTTAGCTGGCTCCCGGTGAACCAAAGATACCCAAAGGATCAGATACACCAAAGCTATAACGCTCACGGGCTTTATACCGGCTATTGCCAGTATCAAAATCAGCATCCATAGAGGTTTGCATTGGGGTACGCACAAAGTGCTTAAGACCGTTTGGAACGTCAGACAACAAGAACCAAGCATTGGTATCAGTCAGATAATGGTTAACTGTGTAACCTTCTGGAATTGAACCATTAGACTTAAGGGCGTTGATGTCGTTATCAGCGGTATTCACACGAAGTTCAGTCTCAAGCAAACGAGTTGCCACAAACTGAAGATCGGCGGGGACAACCAACTTACGAGGCTTAGCTGCAATCAGCAAACCACGTTCGTCAGTCCAACCAGCGATTTGAATAACAGCGGCTTCCAAAGAAGTCTCATTCAAATCAGCAGCAGTTGCTGGCTCATTAGAATTAGTACCACCAGACACCAACGGGTGTGCAGTAGAACATAATTCCAAACCATCGCCATAGGTATAATCGCTATCGAACGCATTGTTCAATATAGCTGCACCTTTGACCTGCTTGGTATAAGCCATTCCGCGTGCAAGTGCCTTGGTATAACGAGCAGACAAAGAATCGTACAGGTTGTCTTCAATAGCCTCTTCGGTTACTGAAAATCCCATAGAAATTGTCTCGTGGTTATATCGAGCAGTCCACGCTTCCTGGGCATTATCATATGCAATAGCAGCGCCTTCGTTTTTAACGGGGGCAGCGCCAAAGCCTGATAACTTAGTTTCTTCTTCAAAGGAACGGTCAGAACTCTCAGTTTCAAAGATTTCTGCTGCTTCCTCACCATACTTTGCGTACTCAAGGCCAAACAAGGCATTTAAGCCAGGTAGGAGTTCCTTGAGGAGTTGCGCTCGTGAAATAGCCATATCTCAAGTCTCCTTATATACCGGTCTTGTTAGTGTACGAATGCGAATCCGGGTTAAATTTAACCAATAGATCAGTATACGCATCACCGACAGTGGACTCCGGCCCGTCAACAAAATCAACGATACGGAATGCAAAACCAGAAGTAGCGGCGGTGGTAGAAGTAGCGGCGCTAGTGGAATTACCGTTAGTGGTACTTCCTGTACTTGTAGATTGTACAGCCGCCAAGTGAGTGTTTTGACCCAAATCTGCTTGAGTCACAGCGCCGTCAGCCTGTACCTGAAATACTACATCAGGATCATCTACAATATAGGCTTTAGCGTCAGACGCTACAGTTCCAGTAGGCCAGTATTGATTAAACGTCAACTGGCTAGTGCTGGGGTCAGTGTAAGTACAACCAACGAAAACGCCGATGGTACCTGCGGGAAACCCTGTTGAGTTGTCCCCATTTGTGGTCACGATTTCAATGGTGCCACCAGCAACAATGGACACAATAGACCCATTGTAAATGTTGGTACCATAACCGGACGCTATCTTAATCTGACGAGTAGACCCTGCATAGGGCCGCCCTCCAATCAGATTTACAGCTTTTAAGCCGTAAGGTGTAGCAGAAGATGCCATGATAGACTCCTAGTTATCCTTTACCGAAAGTTACCGACGATTTCCTATCATTAAATATAGGCATACGTGGATCACTTTCACGCATTAAGTTTTGGTCTACAGCGCGCATTTGAGCATCAGTCTGCTCTTGGTAATGTTTATTGCGTTCCTCGACCATCTCTTGTGGGGCTTTGCAAAGCATTAATCCACCTATAACGATATTATCTTTAAATCTGCTATCAACGACAGCATCAGTAAATACCTCTGGGTGAACTTCAGCTTTTACAGGCTCCCATCCTTCACGTAACTTGGAGGAAATATTAGTGGCATCAGAAACGCCTCGCGTGCTAATACGAATCCAGCGGTACACATAACCGTCTTCCGGCGTAGGGTTAGGTAATATTTCTGGTCTAACCCATGCTTTTTTACGGCCTGTTTTTTCTCTAGTTTCGTTTTCTCGTGGCATACGTAGAGTTTTATCTTCAGCCATCTTGTTTCCTCGCTAATTCAGCAACCTGTTTGGCGTATTGATCCAATGGGACTCCAAGTCTTTTCGCTATAGCAATCTGTGATTGTTTTAATTTCACCTTTTTAGGTGCTGTGCTCCGCGTAGCGGGTGCAACCACATTACTAGATTTTTTCTTGGAAGCCTCCTCTGGCTTATCGTCTATCCCGTCATCAAATTGATCGGGGAATATTTCTCGCATACGAGCGTCAATGCGCTGGTAGTATTTATCAGAGCGAGGGTCTATACCCTCGTTAACTAATTTTGTATGCAACCCAAAAGCAAATGATGTCATTTCCGGGTCGCCTTCTGGCCCATTCCCAAACCAAACATTATTATCTGCCCAGTCAGAAGCTTTTTGATCTCGCTGGAACTCTGGTTGAGATACGGGTTCCTGCGATTGAACCGTATTTTGTTGAGGTTGTAAAGCCCCTTGCACCTGTCCTACTACTTTAGGTTGTATATTGTTAACTTTTTCTGCTCGTATTTGAGCGGTATTTAAAAGTTGTTGCGCCTCAACCATAGCATCAGTTTCACCTGATTCATGGGCTTGCTTATATTTTTGCTGGGCTACAGCAAGTTCTGATTGAACTTGTTTTTTTGCAGACTCAATCAGTGCGTTATGACTTTGGTTTGATTTAGTTTTTAATTGTTCATTTTCATCTATTAGCTGTCTAGCGTATTCCTCAACCGCTTCACGCTCACGAAATGCTTCTTCTTTGGCTCTGCGCTCGTCGTGGTAACCTTTACTAAAATGTTGAATCCGTTTTTTTACTTTGTCAGAATAATTATCTAATTCTTCATTAGTAACTTCTTCAGGGGGTTCAGAAGGTTTACGCCCTTGGTCAGCTTTAGGAGTATCGTCTACTACTTCTACTTCTACTTCTTCTTTTTCTATTACTTGTACTTCAGTAGGGTCTTTCTTAGGCTTTTTAATTTCTTCACGCCCTACAGCTCCTTCAATCTCAAGCTCCGAGGTTTCAGATTCTAATTCTGGTACATCTACTTCTTGTAAGTTTTTTTCCTTTTCAGGATCAGGAAACTCATACTCTACTTGTTGCATAGCCATAATTTAATCCTCACGCACGAGTAAGTTTACTCGGATCATTAATAACGGCTTCAACTGAATCATCATTCATTAACCTATATTCAGTCTTGCCAACTTTAAATCGCGTGCCTGTATTAGCACGAAACATTACATAATCGCCTTGTTTACACCACGGCCCATCTGGAAACCGTTCTTTGTCTTTATAGGCTTGATCGCCCATATCAACCACTAATCCAATCATAGACAAGATGTATTCTTCTCGTATGGTTTCAGCAGTTTTGGCGATTCCTCCCTCAAATGTGTCTTCTATACTAGGTAGAGCAATAAGTACGCGATACCCAACTGGCTGGGGGATTTGTTCCTCTAGCACTACTTCTGCTTTCTTTTGCTCTTCTATTTTTTTACGGCGCTTAGTTTCAAGCGGGGTTAGTTCAACTGCTTCTTCAGTCATCTGCATCTTCCATATAATTGCGCGAGAGGTCATTTACTTCTCGTAATGCGGTGTCCAGACCCCGAAGCACACCACACACTTCTCTATACTCGGCAAAGTCTTTAGCTGCACCGGAATGTAGAAATTCTTCGCTAGACCTTTTATGGTCTGTAAGTTTATCTATTAGCACGTCAAAGACGGTTTTAGCCATTACCTGTCCTCTCTGTCGTCACGAGACGCTTCAGCCGCAGCTCTCTGGGCTTCTGCTCGTGTACGGTCTTCTTCGCTTTTGGCTTTTGTCATATCCAATATAGTCTTAGCTTCATCAATATCGTTCTTAGCTTCTGCTGCTTGGTTCTGTGCAGCTATACGGTTAGCTTCCAATACCGAACTGGTTGAAGCTTTTTCTTTATCCAGATTTAAACGCTCCTGATCAAGTGCCCCGTCCATAGCATCCTTAGCGGCTTTGCGCTGAAGTTCACCTTGTTTAAGCTGCAACTCTGCTTGTTTCATTTGGAACGCAGGGTCTTGAGCTTGTTGCTGTGCTTGCTGTTGGGCGGCAGCCGCTTGTTTTTGTTTAGAAAGTTCTACAGCAGCCTCACTCAGTAACCTAGACAAGTTTTCTTCTATAAGCTCTGGCAGCTCTTGGTCTGGAGGTGGAAGTGCTGCTCCCAAACGTTCTTCTATTTGTCTTCTGTAACTAAAAGCTACGTGTTCCGCAATATGAGCTTGCAATGCAGCTACCATCTGCTGTGCAGCCGGGTTCTGCCCCATAAATGCTGCAATCTGCGGGTCTTGTAAGAAAGCTTGGTGAGTTTGTATATGTGCATCCTGGTCTTGAAAAATAAAAGCTTTGACTGGTTTACCAACCAAAATATTCATATTTTCACCTACCGGATCAGTTGGATTAATATCATCTTTAGTCGGCACCAGTTTATCGGCGTTCTTAATACCTAACACTTCAATCATCTGCCGGTGTAACTGTGGTAGGTCATAGATTTGCGGGGCATTCTGTGCCATTTGCATAACAGTCTGATATTGCACAACTCTTTGTGCCATCGTACTGCTGTTAGGATCACTTACAGGGATGACCTCAACCGTTTCGTAATCTGCCTGACGAGCACGGGGTTCCCCGCGATCAGGCGTATACTCATAGTCAACAGGTGCATACTCAGAAATAATTGCTCTTAAGAGTTTAAACTCCTGCTTCATGGCGTAGTGGACACGGGACTGAACCGCCGCCATAGGTTTAAGCGTGCGCTCCAGCAGGGCCAGTGTAGTTCCGACTGGCGCATTTGCGCTCATATCAGAAATGTTCATATCACTGATAGCCCCTAACCTGCGGCCTTCTTCAGTAATTTGTTTAAGTAAAGCAAGAAGTGTTTGGGACGGCTCCGTATAAGGAAGCGTCATTATATTGTCCCTGATGCTCCCGCTAGGCACATCTACATCACGGAACTCGCCGGGACCAATGGGGGTATCATCTCCTTTAACTCTTAACCCTCTGCTCTTTAACCCTCCTGGCAAATTAGAAAGCGTGCCTGCGTCAACTAATTGGCGAATAAGAGAAGTGCCTGCTCTGGCATATCCACCAATAATGTGAATTAAACCAAGGCCATAGAAACCAAATCCCGGTACATAAGAATAATGAACAAAATGTTGACGTTTAAGCGTCAAAGGATCATCCGTATCCCAATTACGGCGTATTGCAAGAATTGTGCCTGTACCCTGATCTATTGTGACTACGTAAGGTTTAGCTATCTGAAGAACATCTTCTTGTTCTCCTTCCATACTGTCGATGATTAAATCAGCATGTATCTCAAGTACCGTGTACCGATCATCCGAATTAAGGGTATACCCGCCTTCTTTAGCTTTTGCTTCTTCTACATCCGTGTGAAAAGACATAGGCTCGCCCAGCTCTACTTCGCGGTAGAATCCAGCGGCTTGCAATTTTATTAGCTCGTTTTTTGTCTTACGCATTACGTGAGTAACACGTTCAGCAGATTCCAGGTTAGAAGCGCCGTAAGGAACAACTACATCTTCAGCAGGGATATAAATAGCAACTTGCCTGCCAATATTGGGATCATAATAAACTTTTTTAAAAGCTGACCCTGCAAGACCAAGACTGTAGAGTAACCGTTCGTGTTCTGGCCTGTACTCGACCATGACATCAGTAAGTTCGTAGTTCATGTCGGTACGAACACGGAGGGCAGCATCCTCCTTGTCTTTGGTTATCTCTCCAAGTATCTTGGTCTTTACAGGGCCAGCAGCAGGAAAAGTTTCGCTCATCGCTTCTGCTTGGAAGCGTATGGCAGCTTCTGCTAATACGTTAGAATATACACCGCAGGCATCTTCCCACGGTTCTACACGCTCTTCGTATTTAAACCCCAGTACATCCAGTCCTTTAACAAAAGTTTCAGCCCAGTCCTTACGGCTGTTAACGTCTGATTCAAAATGACCTATAAGCTCTGAAGAAATCTCAGTAAGTTCATTATCCTCAAGGTACTCCGCTATATTAGCGTCAAATGGCGCTCCTGCGGTTTCTTCCATACCTTCTTCAGCAACAAGTGTTACTTCAACACTGCCATCGTCCATTGTGACCATTTCAGGATTAACAATGCCAATCTCTACACTTTGTTCTTCAACTCCTATTCCTTCAGGAGTTGTATATAAACTTCTTTCGATAGCCATTATTAAGTTACCGCCCTTTTTTTAACGTAGCAGCGTTAGTTTTAACATCATATTTATAGTCCGTTACTGGTCTACCTGACCTTTTAGCAGCCCGTTCTTTCGCTCTCTCAGCAGCGGTTTTAGCATTTCTTTTCTTGCCTTTCGTAGTTAGTTTACCGCCTTTAGTCATTTGTCCGCGCTTTTTAAGGATATTTTCAGCCAGAGCACGAGAACCCACTTGGGCACTTAACCGTTTTACTAGGCTATTACGTCCTGTGTGTTTCGTTGTAGCCATTAGTAGTATGCGCCTCTACGTTGCTTAAAGTATTGAATTTCATCTGCTTCATCTGAAGGAAGCCTTATAAATCCACCCTTTCGATACCTCATTAAGGCCAGAGAGACTGAATCCACGTAGTCATCGTGTTCTCCCGCCGGAAATGCTGCAACCTCGTCTATAACTTCTTCAGCCCAGTGCCTGTCTGGTGCCCACACCATACCAGAGGCAAACAGATCAGATACAGCATTAAGTCTGGTTATCTTGTCGTTTCCTTTAGTCGGTGTAAACTCCTGTACTGGTATGCCCATCGCCCTAAGTTCGTAGATTAAAGGCGAACCTGATGCTTTTTTCTCTACAATTAACGTATCTGGTTCCCATTCTTCGTATTGTTCCACAGATATACGCTTTAATTTAGGAAATTCCATCCTTTCCCTGAAAGCATTCAGTAATATCAGGTTTGCCTGCTCTATTCCATTGTCATCCGGGTGGTAAAACACCCCCCAGGTAGTACAAGCTGAGTAATCTGCCCGTTTTGTCTTCTCAAACGCCGTATCCCACGCCATAAGGATAAAATCACAAGGAGGCGGGGTCTCTTTTTCCCATGTTTTCCACCATTCACGCTTAACAATAGCCGATGTTTCAGAAGTGGGGTTCTGCTGGTACTGCGCCATCCACTTGGAATTAGGCAGTTCCTCTTTTAACGCATCTAGTTCTTTTTTTGACCAAAATTCAGGCCATACAGGTGTCCCTGACGGCATAATTGCGGGAAATTCAATGACTTCCCATTCATCCCCGCCCCTTTGGGCGGCAGATTTAATAACTTTTGCTGTTAGATCACGCATACTCCAGCGTGTCATCACAATTACGATAGCTCCCCCCGGTTGCAGACGCTGCCGAGGGCCGGATGTGTACCATTCGTAGGTCTTATCGTAAATATCCGGGTTAATTTCGGCTAATGCCGCCTCCTGTTCCGAGTGCGGGTCATCAATAATGAGCAAATCCGCACCTTTACCAGTCACTGCACCACCTACACCTATCGCAAAGTAGTCTCCACCCTTGCTGGTGTTCCATCTCCCTGCCGCTTTACTGTCTGCTGACAGGTGCAAGTCGGGAAAAATGTCTTTATATCCCTCCTGATCCACTAAATTACGTACTTTTCGACCAAACCCCACCGCCAGCTCTGCTGTGTGGGAGGTCTGAATTACTTTTTTATGGGGGTATTGCCCCAAAAACCACGCCGGGAGCAAATAACTGGCAAACTCTGACTTGGTATGACGAGGAGGCATGTTGACAATAAGCCGTTTACACTCCCCGTTGGCAACGCGCTCAAAAGCTTCCGCCATTTTTGCATGGTGTTTACCGCTAATAAACGTAGGCCACGTCTGTTTTACGAAGTCTATGAACTTTGTCTGGGCTTTTTTCTGCTTTTTGAGCTTGGCTAAATGCTCCAGCTCGGCCAGCAGCTTCTCCTGTTCTGCCTGTGAAAGCAGTGGTAACACCGCCGGTATATCTTTAAGCGCGATGTTATCGAAAGAAGTTGTTGTGTTATTCATTACTTAAAACACCCAACGCCATGTCCAAATCTTCCTCAGACGTGTCCTCGTTTAAAGGTGCTACATCTATTAGAGTAGCATTAAGCAGGTTCTTTACCCGGTCCTTAATTGCTTTTTCCAGTTCCTCTGGACTCTTATAGTTAATAGTAATCTCACTACGCTCAGTAAAAATGCCTATATCGCTGTGTTTACCCAACAGTTCCAGAGCTTTTAGCTCATACCGGGGGTCACCGCAATCGGCAATTTCCATAAGTTTATGAGTTATCGCAGACCTAGCCTGTACCGCATCCATAGCAAGTTGGGCACCGTAAGTCCGTAAGAACGCAGCCGCAGCGAATGCCGTGGTCTGATTAGTAAGGTTTGATGGTTTCTTCGCTTCCGCAACAGCGCGGAGTAATTCTTTCTCTTTTTCTATGTCCCCTTCGGAGACATCCAGGGCTGCACCCAATGATTCCTGTAGCTCTGCCGTGTTTCCCGCTACTGCCATCTCTTCTAAGAGGGTCGCAGGTTTTTCTTCGGTCAGATCATAAGGAACAGGATGATCCTTGGTAGGTTCAATCTGTACTACAGACATGTCGCAGGTATCCAAATACCGGTTTTGCGAAGTGTAACATAGGTATACCCCCCTTATTCAAGGGGAGGTATGGGACTCCAAAGGGGGTACTTTTGTAACAATAGGGGGGTGGGGGTAAGTTATTGATTTTATTAGGATTTATAGTTTGATTTTGTCAAGTTGTGTGATGTAATGTGCATATTAATATGTATTAGGCCCGCCCCCGCGTTCTCAGGGGAAGGCGCTCCCCCACCCCAGTACCTATTTGTGATACAGAACCGTCTATCTCTGCTATACTATAGGTAAGTCAAGGCAATCGTCTGACTTCAAGCTAGGTGAAACCCTACGTTATTCATATCATTACGTGCCACGTTATACTTTTACTAAAAGGTACCACGTTATACTTTTGTAATAGGTGCCACGTTATACTGTTAGTAATAGGTACCACGTTATGCGTTTATGTATAACAACGTAGGTGCAAGCCTAGCTTGTTTATTCTTTATTCACACAAAAGGAAATTAAGATCATGGCTAAATCAAAAGCTAAAGCAAAAGCAGTTGAAACATACAATAACGGTATCGCAATAACTAAAGCGCTAATGACTAACGTACAAGATTGGACGTCATGCCAAGGCGCTGCGAGTAAGGCAACCGAGTCGCTTGTCACATTTAATATTAAATTCGGTGAGGCTATCGACTCCGCGCTTCCGTGGTTCCCATTGGTATCCGCCAATGCAACAACAACCGAAGCGGCCGAGACTGACATATTTAATACCTTCTGGAAAAAATACGAGAAGCAATTATCAGCGCACGGTCGTCGTGTATCAAAAGAAGAGGCGCGTAAGCAATTCGATAAGTGCCGCGCACTGTATAGGGAATTACGCGACCAACACAAAGCACGCGGGTTAGCGTCTAACCTATCTCAAGAGTTGCAGGCGGTTAAACGTAACTGCAAAAATTGGTGTGGCACAAAAGGCAATGATGCTGCGATTAAACGCAGAACTAAAGACGCTACTTCTAGATCGTTATGGAAGGCACATGGCACTAAGCCATCTAATGGTAACGGGAACACGGTTAAAGTTACGCGGGTCAATAAAGGCAATCTTGCTAGAACGCATCAAAATGCTATTGATAATTTGACGCGCGTGCATGGGCAATTGAGTGGACTACATGCTTTTTGTTTGGCAGATGGTCAACCCGATAATGCTGGCACCTATCAAACTAGAATGGCTAACATCACTGACGTATTAAATGCATTAAACGCGGTGTCTTTTACATGAGAATTAAACATAGGCACTACTTCATTCAACAATCTAAACTTTCAAAGTTAAAACAAGATATTGAAAAGCGCAAACAAAAGAAGGCTG
>Ga0098044_1000475_pt1 | contig 21313 bp, 20 predicted proteins | sample 10_taG_FD_75053 | JGI IMG/M metagenome (GOLD analysis project Ga0098044, IMG submission 75053) | Marine viral communities from the Subarctic Pacific Ocean - 10_ETSP_OMZ_AT15264 metaG | ecosystem: Environmental > Aquatic > Marine > Oceanic | place: Pacific Ocean | collected 2015-01-16 | reverse complement strand
GTGCCCGATGGCTTCATGCAGCAGGATGCCCGGCCAGCCGGGGCCTAACACCACGTCCATTTCGCCGGCAGGGGCGGGCACGCTTTCGAGGTTTACCAGCGCCTGCCTCAGCGCCTCGTCCACCTGACCGCGCCATTTCGTCGGGTCGATATAGGCCTCATAGCCCGTGCGGCCGCCCGTTCCCTGGCTGCCTGTTTCCTGCCGGTCGCCCTGACCCGCGACGATCGACACGTTGAGGCGCACCAGCGGACGCACATCGCGGATCACCTCGCCGTCGGCCCGCATGATCTCGACTGCCTGCCATTCGCCCGCCAGCGACGCGGAGACCTGACGCACGCGGTCGTCGAGCCCGCGTGCATAGGCGTCAATATCTGAAAGCAGCTTCACTTTTTCTTCGAAGCTCTGCGCGCCCAGAGGATTCTCGTCGGTGTAGAGGTGCACATTGGTGCGCTGCGGCCCCACCGACTGCACGCCCGTATGGCCCTGTTTGACGGCCTGCACGGCATCGCTCGCGCGCTTGATCGCCTCTTCCGACATGTCGGAGGAATGCGCATAGCCCGTTGATTCGCCCGCCACCGAGCGCAGGCCGAAGCCCTGCGTCGTGTCGAAAGTCGCCATTTTCAGGCGCCCGTCGTCAAAGGCCAGCGCTTCCGACTGCCGATATTCGAGGAAAAGTTCGCCGTCGTCCGTGCCCTGGAGCGTATCGCCGACGAGCCCTTCGACGCGGGAGCGGTCGAGCCCGTTCTGGGAGAAGAAGAGATTATCGGGCGCGTCGCTCATGGAAGGCACTTTCGTGAAACGGGCAGGGGATCGGGATTAGGGCATCAACAGTTATGTCTGTTCGAGCCATTCTTCAACGGGCATCAACCGGCGGGGCATTTCGCTCAGGTCGCAGCGCACCACCTGTGAACCGCAGCTGTAGAGCGGGTATTGCACCACCTGCAATTTGAGCAAATCGACCAGAAACACGCCGTTCAGGCGCCCGAACCAGTCGTCCCACTGCTGAAATTTCCAGCTCTCCCAGCCCTTTGGCGGCGCATTGGTGATGTTGTCCACCGCGCTCGGGTGGCAGGCGCAAAAGCCGACAGCCGAGCGGCCCGGATCGCGGGGGCTGAGGTAGGGCGCCGCCTCGCTGATCAGCTCCGCAGCGTTCATGCCGTTGTGACCCAGCAGCAACCCGACGGAAATCTCCGAACCGTAATGAAAATGGATCAGGGCCTCGTCACGCATCCGTTTTGCCTGCCTATTTAAGAGCTGTTCTCAGCATAGGCTTTTTTTGGTGAGTTGTAAGGTTCAAGGGCCTGACAGAGCGTTATAATTGTGGCAAAACGTCGCAAAATCGCGTCGGGGATGTGGCAGGCGGTCACAGGCTGTCTATACTCCGCCTAGCGCGAGTCGGTTTCGATCGACATGTCCAGGGGGATAAACCGTAGAATCCAGCCGTATGAGAGCCTTGCGGTAGGCATCGGTTTATGTTTTCTGGCGCCAGGAATTGTTGGTAACGCTTCTAGTAAGCGTTATTCGTGAATTGAAGTGTAGGCAGCTCGCGGATCGGAATGGTTTTTCGGTGTCGCGGACAGCATTGGGAGCTGGGGAACTAGCATGCGGTTTCTGAACGGTATCGGGCGCTTTGTCGGAATTGGCGCAATTGCGCTGGCGGCAGGGCTAATTCTCACGGCCACCGGGGCGCATGCCCAGATCGGCATGGCAGCACCTGGAGAGATGGGCTTTCAGCAGGCCGCGACGCCGGTCATGCATGATATCGAAAGTTTCCATCGCTTCGTTCTCTACATCATCACTGCGATTGTCTTCCTTGTGACCGCACTGCTGGTCATCGTGATCGTCCGGTTCAATCGCAAGGCCAATCCGGTCCCCTCCAAGACCTCTCACAACACGTTGATCGAGGTTATCTGGACCGTGGCGCCGGTCATGATCCTGATGGCCATCGCCATCCCGTCTTTCCGCCTCCTCTACAAGGAACTGATCATTCCCCCGGCTCAGCTGACCATCAAGGCGACGGGCAACCAGTGGTACTGGTCTTATGAATATCCTGACGAGGGCGATATCTCCTTCGACGCCAACCTCGTTCCCGATGATGAACTGAAGCCCGGCCAGCCGCGTCTTCTCACCACCGATGAAGTGGTCGTCGTTCCCGTCAACGAAGTTGTCCGCGTCATCGTCACCGGCGCCGACGTCATTCACTCATGGGCGGTTCCCGCCTTCGGCGTGAAGATCGACGCGATCCCGGGTCGCCTGAACGAAACATGGTTCCAGGCAGAAAAGACCGGCACCTACTACGGTCAGTGCTCCGAACTTTGCGGCCAGGGCCATGCCTTCATGCCGATCGAGATCAAGGTCGTGAGCAAGGAAGACTTCGACGCCTGGGTCGCCAAGAAGAAGGCAAGCGCCTCGCGTGAAACCTCCGGCAACCTCAAGCTGGCGCAGATCACGACCACAAATTCCGGCGCTGCGCGTTAATCGCGCATCCGCCACGAGCATAGTTTTAAGAGCAACACGTTCTAGAGTTCGAAGAGCGAAGGATTGAGACCAATGGCAGGCACAGCTGCGGCACATTCCGATCATCATGAGGATCACCCCACAGGTTGGCGGCGTTACCTCTATTCCACCAACCACAAAGACATCGGCACCATGTATCTGATCTTCGCGATCTGCATGGGTATTTTTGGCGGTGCGCTTTCCGTCGCCATCCGCATGGAATTGCAAAATCCTGGCACGCAGTTTTTCGTGAACCATGACACCTACAACATGTTCGTGTCCGCTCACGCGCTCATCATGATCTTCTTCATGGTCATGCCCGCCATGATCGGCGGCTTCGGCAACTGGTTTGTGCCTCTCATGATCGGTGCGCCGGACATGGCCTTCCCGCGCATGAACAACATTTCCTTCTGGTTGCTCATCCCCGCCGTCGGCCTGCTCATCATTTCGATGTTCGTGCCTGGCGCGCCCGGCGGTCACGGCCCCTCTGGCGGCTGGACCATCTATCCGCCGCTTTCGACGTCCGGTTCGCCCGGACCGGCCATGGACTATGCGATCCTCGCGCTCCATCTTGCCGGTGCTTCGTCGATCCTCGGCGCCATCAACTTCATCACGACCATCTTCAACATGCGCGCTCCCGGCATGACGCTGCACAAGATGCCGCTGTTCGTCTGGTCGATCCTGGTTACCGTGTTCCTGCTGCTTCTCTCGCTGCCGGTTCTTGCGGGCGCCATCACGATGCTCCTGACCGACCGTAACTTCGGCACCACCTTCTTCAATCCGGCAGGTGGCGGCGATCCGGTCCTGTTCCAGCATCTGTTCTGGTTCTTCGGTCACCCGGAAGTTTACATTCTCATTCTTCCCGGCTTCGGCATCATCAGCCAGGTCATCTCGACCTTCTCGCGCAAGCCCGTCTTCGGCTATCTCGGCATGGCCTATGCGATGGTCGCCATCGGCGTCGTTGGTTTCGTCGTCTGGGCGCATCACATGTACACGGTCGGCCTCTCGGTCAACACGCAGGCCTATTTCGTGGCGGCCACCATGGTCATTGCGGTGCCGACCGGCGTGAAGATCTTCTCCTGGATCGCCACCATGTGGGGCGGCTCCATTGAGTTCCGCGCCCCCATGTATTGGGCCATCGGCTTCATCTTCCTGTTCACCATCGGTGGTGTGACGGGCGTGGTGCTTGCCAATGCCGGCATCGACCGTTCGCTGCAGGACACCTACTACGTCGTGGCTCACTTCCACTACGTTCTGTCGCTCGGCGCTGTCTTCGCCATCTTCGCGGGCTGGTACTACTGGTTCCCCAAGATGTTCGGCTACATGTACTCCGAGTTCCTGGCCAAGCTGCATTTCTGGATCACCTTTGTCGGCGTGAACCTGATTTTCTTCCCGCAGCATTTCCTCGGCCTCGCCGGCATGCCGCGCCGCTATGCGGACTACCCGGACGCCTATCACCTGTGGAACTACGTTTCCTCGGTCGGCTCCTACATCTCCTCGGTTGGCGTGCTCGTCTTCCTCATCGGCATGGTCTACGCCTTCGTTCGCAAGGAAAAGGCTGCCGACAATCCGTGGGGCGAGGGCGCAACGACGCTGGAATGGACGCTGTCTTCACCGCCTCCGTTCCATCAGTTCAACGATCTGCCCCAGATTAAGTAACCAGGAGAGCAAGGGCACATGTCTGACAGCTCGATCACCACGGGCAATCTCATCGGAGAGCGGTACATGCCGGATATCGGCATGGCCGCCCCCGGTGACTATTTCGAACTGCTGAAGCCGCGGGTGATGTCACTCGTGGTCTTCACCGGTCTCGTCGGCCTTGTGGTGGCGCCCGGAACGATCAACCTTGTGTTGGGCCTTGTTGCCCTGCTTTGTGTTGCCATCGGTGCGGGTGCGTCCGGCGCGTTGAACATGTGGTACGACGCCGATATCGACGCGCGCATGAAGCGCACGGCCAATCGTCCCGTGCCTGCCGGTCGGGTCACGCCGCGTGAGGCCTTCGGTTTCGGCATCACATTGTCCGTAGGTTCCGTCCTCACGATGGGCCTTGCGATCAACTGGGTCGCGGCAGGCCTGCTCGCCTTCACCATCTTCTTTTATGCCGTCATCTACACGATGTGGCTCAAGCGTTCGACGCCGCAGAACATCGTCATCGGCGGCGCTGCGGGCGCTTTCCCTCCCATGATCGGTTGGGCCGCCGTCACGGGCACCATTTCGCCCGAGTCGATTGCGCTCTTCCTCATTATCTTCATGTGGACGCCGCCCCATTTCTGGGCGCTGGCGCTCTTCAGCAGCAATGATTATGAAGCCGCGGGCGTGCCCATGCTTCCCGTGGTTGCAGGCGAACGCTCGACGCGCAACCAGATCATGCTCTATTCCATTCTGCTCATGCCCATCACGGCGCTGCCCGCCTTGCTTGGTTTCGCCGGCGTCATCTATGCGGGCGTGGCCTCGGTGCTTGGGCTTGCCTTCCTTGGCTTTGCCTTCCGCGTCTGGCGCGACAAAACCGGCGAATATAAAACCGCGCGACAGCTCTTCGCCTATTCGATTCTCTATCTCTTTCTGATTTTCAGCACCTTGCTGGTCGAGCAGGGGTTCGGGCTCGTGCCGCCGCTGGCTGCCCTGATACACGTTTAAGGGCTGGCGCCTGTGAGGAACTGTCATGAGTGATGAACCGCCGCTGCGGTGGACTGAGGAACAACTGAAACGCCGCCGTCAGCGCAATCTCGCACTGGCCTGGGTTCTCGGTGGACTGATGCTGCTATTTTTCGTCGTCACGATTGCCAAACTGGGTGGCAACGTGGCGAAAAGACCGGCCTATGGGTCGCTCGATGTGGTTGAACATATTGGATAGGACAATCGGCAGCTTTCTTGCCGATCGCTAAGTGGAGAAGACGGGACATGGCTGACGCCCACGCCAAACATCATGACTACCATCTGGTCAATCCGAGCCCATGGCCGCTGACCGGCGCGATCGGCGCCTTTATGCTCGCTGTTGGCGCAGTGCATTATTTCCATGGCGCGCCGCTCTGGTACGTCGCTCCCGGCTTTGCCGTCGTGCTCTACACGATGTTCGGCTGGTGGCGCGATGTGATCCGCGAAGCCAATGGCGGCGACCATACGCCGGTCGTTCAGCTTCACCTGCGCTACGGCATGATCCTCTTCATCGCTTCCGAAGTCATGTTCTTCGTCGCCTGGTTCTGGGCCTTCTTCGACGCCAGCCTTTTCCCCGGCGAAGCCATCCAGCATGCGCGTACGGTTTTCACCGGTGGTCATTGGCCGCCCCAGGGCATCGAAGTTTTCGACCCCTGGCACATCCCGCTCCTGAACACGCTGGTCCTGCTCGCTTCGGGCACCACGGTCACCTGGGCGCATCACTCGCTCCAGCATGACGACCGCAAGGGTCTCATCCAGGGTCTCGTCTTCACGGTTGTTCTGGGCCTCATCTTCACCAGCCTTCAGGCCTTCGAATATGAGCACGCTGCCTTCTCCTTCGCGGGCAACATCTATGGTTCGACCTTCTTCATGGCGACCGGCTTCCATGGTTTCCACGTTATCGTGGGCACCATCTTCCTGGCCATCTGCCTGATCCGCGCCATCCGTGGCGGTTTCACTTCCAAGCAGCACTTCGGTTTCGAAGCTGCCGCCTGGTACTGGCACTTCGTTGACGTGGTCTGGCTCTTCCTCTTCGCCTCGATCTACATCTGGGGCGGCCATGGTGGCGTAATCAATCCCGCCTGAGCCGATTTTCGGCCGGCAGGTCAAAGGGGGGCGGGTCTGCATGTGCGGCCCGCCCCTTTTTCAATTCAGGAGTATGCTTGATGGAAGACCATGATTATCCGCCGCAGTCTTCGCTGCTCGTCGGACTCAAGTCGCGGTGCCCGCGTTGCGGAGAGGGAAAGCTTTTCGACGGCTACCTCACCATCGCGCCCAAATGCAATAAATGCGGTCTCGATTACACTTTCATCGATGCGGGCGACGGTCCGGCTGTTTTCATCATCCTGATCGTGGGCTTCATCGTGGTCGGCCTCGCGCTCTTCGTCGAGGTCTCCTATCAGCCGCCCTATTGGGTGCATGCCGTCATCTGGATTCCGCTGACTCTCATTCTGACAACCGGTCTGCTGCGACCCTTCAAGGCATGGCTCGTGGCCCAGCAGTTCAAGCACAAGGCACGTCCGGGACAGCTCGACGAATGACGATACTCTCCGAAAACCGTTTCTTTCGCCCGCTCGTCGGGCCGACCATCGCCACAATCGTTGCGCTGGCGATCCTCATCGGTTTGGGCTCGTGGCAGATCGAGCGCCTGCACTGGAAGCTTGGCCTCATCGCCAATATCACGCATCGCATGGCCGCGCCGCCCTCGGCCCCGCCGGCCGAAGATACGTGGAGCAAACTTGATCTCAAGACGCTCGAATATCATCATCTGAAATTGCAGGGCCACTTCCTCAACAAGGACGAGCTTTACTATTTCACGCAGAACGATGATGGCGAGCCCGGCTTCGACATCATCACGCCCTTCGTCCTCGACAGCGGCGCCACCGTGCTGGTCGATCGCGGCTATGTGCCCGAGGCGAACAAGCTTCCCGATACGCGTGCCGAAGGCCAGATCGAAGGCGAGACGACGCTCACAGGCGTCGCCCGTGCCCCGCAGACACGCGGGTATTTTTCTGCGCCCGATGACGTCGCCAAGAACATGTGGTTCACCCGCGATCCGGCCAAGATGGGCGCGGCCTTGAAACTTTCCCGCGTCGCGCCTTTCTACGTCGAGGCGGACGCCACGCCCAATGTCGGCGGCCTTCCCGTCGGTGGGCGCACGCAGGTTCATATTCGCAACGAGCATCTCCAATATGCGATCACCTGGTACGGTCTCGCGCTGGTCCTTTTCGTGATCTACTTTGTCTATCACTGGAATAACGGACGCATTGGGCGGCCCGCGAATGAAACGAAGGAATCATGAGCGAACAGAATTCGACGACCGCCTATGAAGCATTGAAGTCGCGTTTTCAGCGTCTCTCGGCCATCGGCGGCGCACAGGCCATGTTGAGCTGGGATCGTTCCACCATGATGCCGGAAGGTGGCTCCGCCGCGCGCGCCGAACAGCAGGCGACACTCTCGCTCATCGCGCATGAGATCATGACCGCGCCAGAAGTCGCCGATCTGCTGGCCAGCGCGAATGAAAGTGCGGAAGCGCTTGGCCGTTGGGATCGCGCCAACCTCAGCGAGATGGCGCGTGTCCACGCCCATGCCACCGCCACGCCGACCGATCTCGTCACTAAGCTTTCGCATCAGCGCTCCTCCACCGAGATGATCTGGCGCAAGGCCCGCGCCGCCAACGACTTCACCATGCTGGCCCCCGAGCTTGAAAAGCTCCTGGGCCTTGTCCGTGAGCAGGCCGCTGCCAAGGCCGACGCTCTGGGTCTTTCGCATTACGATGCGCTGCTCGACAGCTACGATCCCGACCGTCGCTCCGCCGACATCGATGTTCTGTTTACGGAACTTGAGAGCTTCCTGCCTGATCTTCTTCAGCAAGTCATGGAAAAGCAGGCCGCGTCGCCAAAGCCCTTGCCGGTCACCGGGCCGTTTCCGATTGCATTGCAGGAAAAGCTTGGCCGCGAAGTCATGTCCATTCTCGGCTTCGACTTCAACCATGGTCGTCTCGATGTAAGTCTTCATCCCTTCACCGGCGGCGTGCCGGACGACAGCCGCATCACGACGCGTTACGACGAAAGCGATTTCATCGAAAGCCTCATGGCCGTCATTCACGAGACAGGTCATTCGCTTTACGAGCGCGGCCTGCCGCCCGAGTGGCGCAACCAGCCCGTCGGTCGTTCGCGCGGCATGACGATCCACGAGAGCCAGTCGCTTCTCATGGAGATGCAGGCGGGCCGCTCCGAAGAATTCATCCGCTACCTCGCGCCGCGTCTTAAATCGATCTTCGGCGGGGAAGGGGAGGCATGGAGTGCCGACAATCTTCTGCGCCACTATCGCAAGGTCGGTCCCTCGCTCATTCGCGTCTCCGCAGACGAAGTGACTTATCCCCTGCATGTCATTCTGCGCTACCGCCTCGAGCGCGCCATGATCGCCGGCGACCTTATCCCCGCCGATCTACCCGGCGCCTGGAATGAAGGAATGAACGAGCTTTTGGGGATAACACCCCCCGACGACGCTTCCGGCTGTATGCAGGACATTCATTGGCCCTCCGGGAGTTTTGGATATTTCCCCACCTACACGCTCGGCGCGCTCACCGCGGCGCAGCTCTTCCAGGCTGCAGGAAAGGCTCGAAAAGACCTCGGAATGAGGCTTGAAAAAGGTGATTTTTCCGAGCTTGTCTCCTGGGTGCGCGAGCATGTGCACGGGGCCGGATCGAGCCTTACCCCCGACGAGATTATCCTGTCGGCCACCGGCGCCCCCCTTGGGACCGCCGCCTTCAAACGCCATATAGAAGCGAGATATCTCGATCGGTAATCTCGAAAAATGGCAGGTTTCTGCCGATTTTTCTCTATCATTGCCTCAAGGTCTGCCCGAGGCTAATTTACGCCCGAACCGTGCGGCACTTGAAGTCGCCCGGCCATCCTGGAGATTATGTTGAAATACGTCAGCACAAGGGGCGGTTCCCCCGAGCTTGAATTCGAGGAAGTATTGCTCGCCGGTCTCGCCAGCGATGGGGGATTATATGTCCCCGCCGAATGGCCGCAGATGAGCGAACGCAAGATTAAGTCATTGGCAGGATTGACTTATTCCGAAGTCGCCTTCCGCGTCATGCGCCTCTACATCGGCCCCTCGATTTCCGATTCCGACCTTCGCCAGATGATCGACGAAGCCTATTCGACCTTCGGCCACAAGGCCGTCGTGCCGCTCGTCCAGACCGGGGATAACGACTGGCTGCTCGAACTTTTCCACGGCCCCACGCTGGCGTTCAAGGATGTCGCCATGCAGATTCTGGCGCGCCTTTTCGATCACGTTCTTGAAAAGCGCGGTCGCCGTATCACGGTGGTCGGCGCGACGTCCGGCGACACAGGTTCGGCCGCCATCGAGGCTTTCCGTGGTCGCGACACGACCGACATTTTCATCATGCATCCCAAGGGTCGTGTGTCCGAAGTGCAGCGCCGTCAGATGACGACGGTGCTTGACGCCAACGTCCATAACATCGCCATTGAAGGCTCTTTCGACGATTGTCAGGCGCTTGTGAAAGCGATGTTCAACGACCACGCCTTCCGCGATGAAGTCTCTCTCGCAGGCGTTAATTCGATCAACTGGGGCCGCGTCATGGCCCAGATCGTCTATTATTTCACGAGTGCCGTTGCGCTCGGCAGTCCGTCGCGCCCCATCGCATATTCCGTACCCACCGGAAATTTCGGCGATGTCTTTGCGGGCTATGCGGCCTCGCGCATGGGTCTTCCGATTTCGCGCCTGCTGGTCGCAACCAACGTCAACGACATTCTCGCGCGCACGCTCCAGACGGGTCGCTATGAAGTCGGCAAGGTGCAGCCGACCATCAGCCCGAGCATGGACATTCAGGTTTCGTCGAACTTCGAACGTCTCGTCTTCGATGCTTATGGTCAGGATGGCGACAGTGTGCGCCGCTTGATGCAGAACCTGCAGCAGTCGGGCGCCTTCGAGATCGATGCCCTGCGACTTGAAACCATGCGGACGATTTTTGCCGCCGCGCGCGTCGACGAAGACCGCACGAGCGAAACCATCGCGCGCATGTTGAAAGAGACAGGCGAATTGATCGACCCGCATACAGCCGTCGGTGTTGCCGCCGCAGAAGATGAACGTGGCGATCTCGGAACGCCCATGGTGACGCTGGCAACAGCCCATCCGGCGAAGTTCCCCGATGCTGTCGCGCGCGCGACCGGCGTTCATCCGGTGCTTCCGCCGCGCATGTCCGATCTCTTCGAGCGCGAAGAACGGCTGGACGATTTGCCGAACGACCTCGCCGCCGTTCAGGCCTTCATCCGTCAGCGCGCCCGAGCGATTGCGGCCTGATTTTAAAGCCTTTGTTGTGTAACCAGTATGGAGTTCGTGAATGGCAGTTGAAGTGACAAGACTTGAAAATGGTCTGACCGTGGTGACGGATGCAATGCCTCACCTGCAGACGATTTCAGTCGGCGTTTGGGTCAATACAGGCGCACGTCACGAAAGCCGTCATCAGCATGGCGTCTCGCATTTGTTGGAGCACATGGCCTTCAAGGGCACCGAGCGTCGCTCGGCCCGCGCCATCGCTGAAGAAATCGAAAATGTCGGCGGTCATCTGAACGCCCATACGGCGCATGAGGCAACCGCCTATTACGCCCGTGTGATGAAGGGCGATCTGCCGCTCGCTGTCGATCTCCTTGCCGACATCCTGCAGAACTCCGTTTTTGAAAAGACCGAACTCGAGCGCGAACGCGGCGTCGTCATTCAGGAAATCGGCCAGTCGCTCGACACGCCGGACGATCTCGTTTTCGATCATCTGCTGGGCGCCGCTTTCCCCGGTCAGCCGATGGGGCGCACCATTCTTGGCACGGTCGAAACCGTAAAAGGCTTCGATCGTGAGGCTCTCCAGCATTACATGGATGAGCGCTATCAGGCAGGCGGCATGGTCTTGGCCGCCGCAGGCGCAATCGACCATGCCGAGCTCGTCGCGCTTGGTCGCGAGAGTTTTTCAAATCTTCCGCAACGCAAGTCGAATGGTGCCGAGCCTGCAAAATTCATCGGCGGCGAACGTCGAGAAGAGCGCGAACTCGAACAGGCGCATGTGACGCTTGCCTTCGAAGGTCCGACCTATAGCGACCCCGACTATTACACCGCGCAGATATTTGCGAGCGTATTGGGCGGCGGCATGTCTTCGCGTCTCTTTCAGGAAGTCCGTGAAAAGCGCGGGCTCGCCTATTCGGTCTTTGCCTTCTCATGGTCCTTTGCCGACACAGGCGTTCTCGGCGTCTATGCCGGAACCGCGCCCGACGATCTGGCCGAACTCATGCCCGTCGTCGCCGACGAGATTAACCGTCTGGGCGAGGATGCAAGCGACGACGAGGTCGCTCGTGCCAAGGCCCAGATGAAAGCGGGGCTCCTGATGGGTCTCGAATCCTCTTCCTCCCGTGCCGAACAGATCGCGCGGCAATATGCGGTTCATGGCCGTGTCCTGCCGATTGAAGAGATGATCGGCAAGGTCGATCAGGTCGATGCGGCGGCCATCCGCCGATTTGCCGGGCGTTTTCTGGGTAGCAAGTCGTCCGCTCCGGCGCTGGCCGCTGTTGGCCCCTTGAAGGGGGCAGGCGGCGGACTTGAATCTTATGACCGTCTCGCTGCAAGATTTGGCTGATCGGGCGACGCGCCGCCAATGAGCGCCGAGCCCTTCGGGGGAAAGCGCATCCATGGCCTTCTTGAGATCAATCTCCAAACCGGATCCCGACAGGCTCGTGCTTGGCGAAGGGGTCAAACTGCGCCCGCCCCAGCTTTCCGATTTTGAGGAATGGGCGGCCTTGCGCGACATTAGCCGCGAATTTCTCGTGCCCTGGGAGCCGACATGGGGCGTGGACGATCTGACGAAGACGTCCTTTCGCCGACGCATCCGTCGCTATCAACAGGAAATGCGTGAAGACAGCGCCTATCCCTTCTTTGTCTTTCGCGAAGAAGATGGCGCCATGGTCGGCGGATGCACGCTTTCCAATGTGCACCGCGGCGTCCAGCAGGATGTCACGCTCGGCTATTGGGCGGGCGCCCCCTATGCGGGCAAGGGCTACATCACCCGTGCTGTTCGTGCGCTGATCCCTTATGTCTTCGAGGAATTAAAGCTGCATCGCCTCGTGGCGTCTTGCCTCCTCGAAAACGAGCGCTCGAAAGCGGTGCTGCGCCGCTGCGGCTTTCGCGAAGAGGGTTTTGCGCGAGGCCTCTTCCGGATCAACGGCGCCTGGCGCGACCATGTGCAATTCGCCATCCTGCGTGACGATCCTCGCATCTGACCAAAACCAGTAACGGAGCCATGTTTTGACGGCCAAACGCCCAAGCGCCATTCTTTTTGATGTTTTCGGTTCCGTCGTCGATTGGCGCACCAGCCTGATCGATGAATTGACGGCATTCGGGCGCGAACGTGAGATCGAGGCCGATTGGGTCGCGCTCGTTGATGCCTGGCGCGGCGAATATTACCCCTCGATGCGAAGGGTTGCGAAAGGCGAATTGCCCTGGACCACGCTCAACCATCTGCACCGTGCTTCGCTCGATAAACTGGTCGCGGCCCAGAACATCAAGGGCCTTACAGAAGCCGACCTCGTACACATCAACCTCGGCTGGCATCGCCTGAAACCCTGGGCGGATTCAGTCGCGGGTCTCTCTCGCCTCAAGCAGAAATACATCATCGCGCCTCTGTCGAATGGCAATGTCTCTTTGCTGGTCGATATGGCGAAAAATGCGGGCCTGCCATGGGACACGATTTTCGGCTCCGATGTCTTCGGTCGTTTCAAACCCGCGTCCGAAACCTATCTGGGCGCCGCCCGTCTGCTCGATCTTGCACCCGGCGAGGTCATGATGGCGGCGGCGCATAACAATGATCTCAAGGCGGCGCAGAAATTGGGGTTGATGACGGCCTTCTTCGCCCGCCCCACCGAATATGGCCCCCATCAGGAGTTAGACTTCGAAGCCACGGGCGAATGGGACTTCGTGGCCAGCGATATCGAGGATCTGGCCCGCCAACTGGACGTATAAAGACGTCCCGGATCGCACGAAAAAAGACGAATTCCTTAAGGTAAAATTACTCTGTCTGTGCGAGTCTTGATTCCGCGAATCTCGCTTCTTCCCGAAGTCGAGCGATAAAAATCATGACGATCTTCAGCCGGGTTCAGGACACCCCGCTGAAATGAAGGGGGACGAATGCGTCTGAAAGGTCAAACAGGAGCCCGCGCTCTGGTTGCCATAACTGCTTTGGCGACATGTTTGCTGACCTTCGTCGCGCCCTCGCAGGCGCTGGACGCCGTGGTCATGGACGACGACCGCGCCGTCGTAGACCTCACGCCCTTCACCGAGACCTATCACGAACAGGGCCAGAAGCTCACCATCGAAGCGCCGGATTCGAGCGCTGCCGATGACGACGCCAATGCAGATGCCGATGCGAACACTGCGGCGCCGGCGCAAGCGGAACCGACGACGGGCGATACGTCCGAAGCTGACGCGGGAAGCGAAGACGACGGCACGGTCACCCTGTCGGACGGCTCCACTGCGGCGCATGGCATCTGGATCGCCGTGGCCCTGCGCAATCGCTCCCAGATGCCCGTGACCCGCTATCTCGTGACCGATACGCGCGGCCTCGGATTGAAGAATATTTTCTGGCCCGAACCCACGGTCGGCATCGATCGTGGCTATGCTGCAGGAACGGACGATCCCGTTGCCGTGCCGGGCGAAGAGCGGCCCGGCTTTTCCGTCATGGCGCTGACCGTCGATCCTGAATCGAGCGCCACCGTCGCGCTTCATTCCGACCGCGCCGTGTCGCCCTCGCTCTACATGTGGCAGGCTGATGCATGGACGGCTTTCACGCGACGGCTGTCGCTTGTCGAAGGCGGCATGCTTGGCGTCTTGGCAGCCCTTGGCATCTATCTCACAGCCCTTGCGGTGCTGACGCGTTCCCCTGCGGCGCGGGTAACGGCGGCGCTCTTGTGGGCAGGCTTTCTGGTCGAATTGTCGAGCTTCGGTTATCTCGCTTCGATCTTTGGCGCAGCTGCGCGTTGGGAAGCGATCATCCAGACGATTGCCCTGACGCTCTTTGCGGCAACGGTATTTGCGCTGGAGCGCTTTTTTCTCAATCTCGAGCGGCAATTCAACGGACCATCCCGGATCGCCCGTCTTCTTTCGCTCGGCGTCTTCGCGATCATTCCCATCGCCATGTTCAGCCCGCCGCTTGGCGGCCTGCTCGTGCGTCTGAGTCTGGCCGTTGCGGTCCTGGGCGGGGCGCCTTTGGTTGTTTTCGCAGCATTGCGCGGCGTGCGTCCGGCGCAACTGCTTATTCCCGGAGCCGTGCTTTTCGGCATTTCGGGCCTTGCCGCCACGCTGCATGCGGCCGGATGGATGCCGGGGACTTTCGTCGGTACGGTGCTGACGATGGGTTTCTTCACCATCGCGCTGGTGCTCTTCGCCTTCGCCGCCGCCTATCATGCGCAGGGCGGTCGTCGCCGCGCGGATGTCGACAATATCCGCAGCGAGCAGCGCAATGCCTTTGCGCTTTCCGGTGCGCGGCAGGGCGTCTGGGACTGGGATATTCTCGCCGACACGCTTTATGTCTCGCCCTCGATTGAGGCGCTGTTGGGGCTCGATCCCGGCGCTTTGGGCGGCACGGAAGTCTCATGGCGCGAGCATATGCATCCCGCCGACCGCGAGACCTATCGCAATGCGCTCAACGCCTATATCAATCGCGGCAACGTCGCCTTCAATCTGGAATTTCGCATGCGCCATTCCGATGGCGGCTATCGCACGCTGGCGCTTAACGCGAGTTGCATTGCGGGCAGCGAGCCCTATGCGACGCGATGCATCGGCACCGTCAGCGATGTGACATCACGAAAGCTTGCCGAAGAGCGTCTCTTTCATGATGCCGTGCACGACAGCCTGACCGGCCTGCCCAATCGGGCGCTTTTCATCGACCGTCTGGATCGCGCCATCCGCCGCACTGGACTTATTGATCGTCCGCGCGCGGCGCTGATCCTTGTCAATCTTGATCGCTTCAAGACCATCAACGACAGCCTCGGGCATTCGGGTGGTGACGCCTTGTTGATCGCCATTTCCCGCCGTCTTGAATCGCTTGTCACGCATGAAGATACCGTCGGACGCGTCAGCGGCGATGAATTCGGCGTGTTGCTTGCCACGCGCACCACGCGCTCCGATGCCATGGCCTTTGCAGAGTCGCTGGCGGAGTTTCTCTCCCAGCCGATTGAAATTGGCGGCATGGAAGTCTTTCCCGCCTTCTCGATTGGCGTCGCGATTTGTGAAGACAGCCATGAAGCGCCGGAAGAATTGTTGAACGAAGCGGTTATCGCCATGTTCCGCGCCAAGCGCGGCGGCACGACGAAGATCGAGATTTTCGAACCCGGCATGCGCGGCAATGGCGAAGATCAGCTCAGTGTCGAAACGGATCTGCGTCACGCGCTGGAGCGCAAGCAGATCGAGATGTACTACCAGCCGATCATGTCGCTGTCGGATGGAAGCGTGCGAGGCTTCGAAGCATTGGTGCGCTGGAACCATCCCGAACGCGGGGTTCTTTCTCCGGACGAATTCGTGCCGATTGCCGAAGAACTCGGGCTCATCAACGAGATCGGTCGTTATGCGCTGAGGGCGGCCAGCGAAGAACTGGCGACATGGCAGAAGCTCTTCCCCTCGGAAAAGCCGCTCTTTGCCAGCGTCAATGTTTCGAGCCGTCAGCTGTTGAAGCACGATCTCATCGAGGATGTGAAGCGGGTGCTGCATCGTATCGACATCGTGCCGGGAACATTGAAGCTGGAAGTGACCGAAAGTCTGGTCATGGAGAACCCGGAATTCGCCGCTCAGGTTCTGACCAGGCTCAAGGGATTGGGCGCAGGCCTGTCGCTTGATGATTTCGGCACGGGCTATTCGAGCTTGAGCTATCTCCAGCGCTTCCCCTTCGACACGCTGAAGGTGGACCGTTCGTTCGTCGCTGGCATGTCGGCAGATCGCGAAACGCCACTGATCATTCGCTCGATGGTGCAGCTTGCCCATGACCTCGGTATGGAAATCGTTGCCGAAGGGACCGAGAGCGAAGAGCAGGCGTATGATCTTGCCGCGATGGGATGCGAATACGGGCAAGGCTATTTCTTCGGCCAGCCGATGCGCGCGACCGATGCGCTCGACTTCATCGCACGTCACACACGGCAGCCTGCCTAGGCGTGCCCCGCCACGGCGGAGAGTTCCGAAATCCTGACGCCGAGCTTCGCCATCGCCGTGTGATATTTGGCGCCGAGGTTTTGCCCGAACAGCAGCTCCGGATCGGGGTCGCAATGGAGCCAGCCATTGGCCTGCATCTCTGCTTCAAGCTGGCCGGGTCCCCATCCCGCATAGCCGAGCGCGAGCAGAGCCCTGTCGGGGCCGCGTCCATTGGCAATGGCGCGCAGAATATCGACGCTCGCCGTCAGGCCGATGTCGCCATCGACAGGAAGCGTGGACTCGTCTGAATAGAAGTCCTGCGAATGCAGCACGAAACCGCGTGCGGATTCGACTGGCCCGCCGACGAGTATCGGGCAATCCATCGCCTGCTGGCTGTAGGTCAATGCGCTGGCCGGCATGGCGATCGAAAGCTGATCGAGCAATTCCGGCATTGTAATGTTGGGGGCAGGTTTGTTCACGACGATGCCCATGGCGCCGTCCGTATTGTGAACACAAAGATAGATGAGAGTACGTTCGAACCGCTCATCCTCCGTAGAGGGCATGGCGATCAGCATTTTGCCTTCGAGGAAACTTCCCTCATCGGACGGATCGTGCAGATGTCCTGACTTGTGATCCATGGCAAACTATCTACCTCCATACAAACGACAATTGAAGGTGCTTCGAAATTATTGTCACGCTTTGTCAGGCCCCTGTCACGAAATTCTCAAATTCCTTTGTCCAAATAGGCGCGAAAATTCTATCGTGTGTCTCATGTGCAATGATGCAAATCCGGTAAATGCGACTGTCCGGCGAAAGCGCCCGGCATGGTTGCGAGCCAAGCAATTCAGCCTTTTTGCGGCGCTGTTGATGCTGCTTTTGCCCTTCTGCGGCGGGGCGCAGGCCGACACAAATGTGCGTTTGATTGGCGCGAAAAATCTTTCGGGCGAACCGCTTCTGGCTGGCGTCGAAATGACGATGGATCCCGGCTGGCACACCTACTGGCGACATCCAGGCGATTCGGGCATTGCGCCGACCTTCGACTGGTCGAAGTCGGACAATGTGGCCAATATAGAATTGTTGTGGCCCGCGCCATTGAGGTTCGATCAGCCGGACGACCTGACGGTCGGCTACAAGGACCATGTCGTATGGCCTGTGCTGGTCCGCCCGCTCGATCCGGCAAAGGCCGTGACGCTCCGCCTCTCGATGCACTATGGCGTTTGCTCTGACATTTGCGTGCCGGGAGAAGCGGACCTTCATCTCACCTTGCCTGACGGGGCGACGGAGGAGGGCGATCATCTGATCCGGCAATTTCTGGCGCGTGTGCCTTCCGCGCCTCGCGATGACATGGCGATATCTGCACATGTCGAAAAAGATCAACTCACCGTTTCCGCGTCCGACATGAAGGATGATCCCGCCCTGATTATCGAAGGGCCGCGAAATATCTGGTTTGGAAAACCCATCATGCAGCGTGACGGAAAATCTTTGCGCTATGAGGTGCCCATCGAGCGCACAGGTGACGCAACGCTGAAAGGCGCTGACATAACGCTGATTTTCTCCGGTATCCATACGGCGATTAAGGCTACTCGCAAGGTCGAATAGTGCTCTGGTAGTCAAAGCCGTTTGGCGCTTTAATGCCCGTCAATCATGAACCGCCGTTACAAAGCGGCAGAAACTCAAGGAGGCATCCATGGCCATTGCTGTTGGAGACAAGATTCCTGACGCCGTATTGATGAAGCTCACCGACAAGGGTCCGGCGCCGATCAAGACCGGCGATTTTTTCAAAGGCCGCAAGGTCGTCATCTTCGCGCTGCCCGGCGCCTTCACGCCCACATGTTCCAATCAGCATCTGCCCGGCTTCATCCAGAAGGCCGACGCCTTCAAGGCCAAGGGCGTCGATGAGATCGCCTGCATTTCCGTCAACGATGCTTTCGTGATGGGCGCCTGGGGCAAGCAGCAGGGCGCGGACGACAAGGTCACCATGCTCGGTGACGGCAATGGCGACTTCACGAAAGCGCTCGGTCTCGATTTCGACGGTTCGGGTTTCGGCATGGGCACGCGCAGCCTGCGCTACTCGATGCTGGTGAACGATGGTGTCGTCCTGTCGATCAATCAGGAGCCCAATCCCGGCGAAGCCAAGGTTTCGGGCGCGGATACGATCCTCGCGCAGGTTTGAATGATTTGATTGTTCTGTCGTCATGCCTCGCATCGAGCGGGGCATGACGCAGCGCGGTTAGCGCGCGCCTGCCTTCTGGAAAGGCGCCATGCCGCGCCGCGCCAGTTCATCGGCGCGTTCGTTGCCGTCATGGCCCGCGTGACCCTTGACCCAATGCCATTTCACGTCGTGCCGTTCGATGGCCTCTTCCAGACGCTTCCACAGATCATCATTCTTCACTGGCTTCTTGGCCGCCGTGCGCCAGCCATTGCGTTTCCAGTTGTGAATCCACTTGGTAATGCCGTCGCGCAGATAGGTGCTGTCGGTATGAAGATCGACATGCGACGGGCGCTTCAAAGTTTCCAGCGCTACGATCGCCGCCATCAATTCCATGCGGTTGTTCGTCGTCAGCGGCTCGCCGTCGCAGAGTTCCTTTTCGGTGCCCTTATAGGTGAGCAGCGCGCCCCAGCCGCCGGGACCGGGATTGCCCGAGCAGGCGCCGTCCGTATAGATCACGACATTTTCAGCACTCATGCGTCGAGCCCATAGCCTGCGGGGGAAGTGATGCCGCGATGAAAGCGCAGGCGGCGTATATATTCGGTCGGGTTCTTGGGGCTGACCAATGCGCCCGGCTGCCGGTTGAGCCAGTCGTAAAGCCGCGTCAGCAGAAACCGCAAGGCGCTGCCGCGCGCGAGCAGGGGGAGGGCCGCAAGTTCACTTGCTTCCAGCGGGCGCACTTCATTATAGGCCTGCAGCAGCGCGCGCGCCTTTGTGATGTTGAACGAAGCATCATGCTCGAAGCACCAGGCGTTGAGGCAGATCGCGAGGTCATAGGCCAGCGCATCATTGCAGGCGAAATAGAAGTCGATGACGCCGGAAAGCCTGTCGCCGATGAAGAAGACATTGTCGGGAAACATGTCGGCGTGAATAACGCCTTGCGGCAGCGCCTTCGGCCAGTTCGCTTCCAGATAAGAAAGTTCGGCTTCAATTTCCTTGCTGAGGCCCGCCGCAACCTCGTCTGCGCGCGCATGGCACTCTTTGAAGAGAGGCCGCCAGCCTGAAACGCTCAGCGCATTCTCCCGCTTGAGGTCAAAGTCCTGCCCGCCGAGATGAAACTTCGCCAAGGCGCGGCCAAGCTCGGCGCAATGTTTTGGTTGCGGCCGTTTGACGGAAACGCCTTCAAGAAAAGTAATGAGTGCGGCAGGGCGATCCGCCAGCCGCCCGAGCATCTCGCCATCCTTGTTGCGCAGCGGGACAGGGCAGGCGATCCCCTTGCCGGCCAGATGGTTCATCAGGCCGAGGAAGAAGGGCAGGTCCTTTTCCGCCACGCGCTTCTCATAGAGCGTCAGAAAATAGGTGCCCTTGTCGGTATGCAGCATGAAGTTCGAATTCTCGACGCCTTCGGCAATGCCCTTGTAGGAGAGCAACTGGCCAATGCCATAGGGCTCGAGAAAGGCCTCGAGTTCTTCGTCCGCGACTTCCGTGTAAACAGCCATGCTTTCCGAACCCTATTCGCCGACCAATGCGCGTGGCAGCTTAAACTGCACGGATTCGCGAACCGTCTCAGCCATTTCCAGCGTCACATCGAAACGCTCGCGGAAAGCGGCGATAACTTCATCGACCAGAACATCCGGCGCGCTCGCCCCCGCCGTCAATCCGACCGTGTTCGGCGCACCAAGTGCGGCCCAGTCGATATCGGCGGCGCGTTGCACCAATGCGGCATAAGAACAGCCCGCGCGCTCGGCAACTTCGACAAGCCGCATCGAGTTCGATGAATTGGGCGCACCGATCACCAGCATGGCTTCCGCCCGTGGTGCAATGGCCTTGACCGCTTCCTGCCGGTTCGTTGTCGCATAGCAGATGTCTTCCTTATGCGGCGAGACGATATTCGGAAAGCGGGCCTTGAGAGCGGCAACCATGTCCGCCGTGTCGTCGACCGAAAGCGTTGTCTGCGTCACGAAGGCAAGCTGATCCGGGTCGCGGGGCGTAAAGGCTTCGACATCGGCGAGCGTTTCGACAAGCGTCACCGCCCCCTCGGGCAATTGCCCCATCGTCCCGATGACTTCCGGGTGGCCTGCATGACCGATCAGCAGGATCTCAAGACCGCGCTCATGCAGGCGTCCCGCCTCGATATGAACTTTGGAGACCAGCGGGCAGGTGGCATCGAAATAGATGAGTTCCCGCGCCTCGGCGGCGGCGGGCACGGATTTCGGCACGCCATGGGCCGAGAAGATAACCTTGCCGCCTTCCGGCACTTCGTCGAGTTCCTCCACGAAGATCGCGCCCTTGCCCTCCAGCGTTTCGACGACAAAACGGTTATGAACAATCTCGTGGCGCACATAGACCGGCGGCCCGAATTTCTCGAGCGCCGTTTCCACGATCTGGATCGCCCGGTCCACGCCCGCGCAGAAGCCGCGAGGGCTGGCAAGAAGAAGCGTCAGGGGATGTTTGGCCATGGTCGTGTCGGGGCTCGGTTAGGGTACGCCTTTGCTTGTAGCATAGCGGACACTTCGATAAAGTGCGGCCCATGCACCAGACGGGTTGAACCGTCTAACGCTATGAAATGCAACACTTTCAGGGGCATCTCTGCCGGTAATAGAGGGGCCTCGGTAATGAAAGTCAAGAAAACCGGACCTTTGGTGCCCCAGCCATCGATCGCCAGCCTTTAGCCACATCGGGACCATCCGTCCTGACCAAAGATGAGTGAGCCGACAATGCCGTTTTCGAGTGGACGACAAGACTTCCCGCGCAAGAGCGCTCGCGTGATGCACGGCCTGGGACTGGTGGCCGTCCTTCTGGCTCCCCTGGCGCTCGGCGGCTGCG
>Ga0098044_1000469_pt1 | contig 21387 bp, 29 predicted proteins | sample 10_taG_FD_75053 | JGI IMG/M metagenome (GOLD analysis project Ga0098044, IMG submission 75053) | Marine viral communities from the Subarctic Pacific Ocean - 10_ETSP_OMZ_AT15264 metaG | ecosystem: Environmental > Aquatic > Marine > Oceanic | place: Pacific Ocean | collected 2015-01-16 | reverse complement strand
TAATAGTTCCACAATTTCTCCTCTTTGAGTAGTATCTGAATTATATAGATTATAATGTATCACCGTGAACATTTCTGTATTTGTTGTTACCAACTACTGTTAAGATTTTAAGACACAAAAAAAGACCCCTCAAAGAGGAGTCTTTTGGTGTTAATTTATATCAACCGATAGATGGAGCAAGGAGAGCAACTGGTGTTGACTCAGCAGTAGCTAAATCCAAAGGAAAATTATGAGCGTTTCTTTCGTGCATTACTTCTATTCCGAGATTAGCACGGTTCAAAACATCAGCCCAAGTAGGAACAACCTTACCTCTACTATCAAGAATAGACTGGTTGAAATTGAATCCATTCAAGTTGAAGGCCATGGTGCATATACCCATTGAGGTAAGCCAGATGCAAACCACAGGGAAAACAGCAAGAAAGAAATGAAGACTACGACTGTTGTTAAACGAGGCGTACTGGAAGATGAGTCTTCCGAAGTATCCGTGTGCAGCAACGATGTTGTAGGTTTCTTCTTCTTGTCCAAATTTGTAACCATAGTTCTGTGACTCATTCTCTGTTGTTTCTCTGATTAGAGAAGAGGTAACGAGTGATCCATGCATAGCACTGAATAAAGCACCACCGAACATACCTGCAACACCAGCCATATGGAATGGATGCATCAGAATGTTATGTTCTGCCTGGAATACTAACATGAAGTTAAATGTTCCAGAGATACCTAGAGGCATTCCGTCAGAGAAAGAACCCTGTCCGAAAGGATAAACTAGGAATACTGCGAAAGCAGCTGATACTGGAGCAGAGTATGCAACACAGATCCAAGGTCTCATACCTAAACGGTATGATAACTCCCACTGGCGGCCCATATAGGCACAAATACCAATAAGGAAGTGGAATACTACCAACTGATATGGACCTCCATTATACAACCACTCATCTAGAGTAGCAGCTTCCCAAATGGGATAGAAGTGAAGTCCAATTGCGTTACTTGAAGGAACAACAGCACCAGAGATGATGTTATTACCATACATTAAAGAACCAGCAACAGGTTCTCTGATCCCGTCAATATCGACAGGAGGAGCAGCGATGAAAGCAACGATGAAACAAGTTGCTGCGGCCAAAAGGCATGGAACCATCAAGACACCGAACCAACCGACATAAATGCGGTTCTCAGTACTTGTGACCCAATCGCAGAAAACATTCCAGTTTTGCAACGGCGACTGCTCTCTTTGTGAAAGAGTTGTCATGAGGACAATTTAAAGTAGGGCTGACAGGGAATCAGCGAAACTTAGAATCCTGTTGTACCCTCGAATCAACAGGTAAGATGAGAGATATTATAACCCCATGATCTCGGTTTGGGGAAGTATAAAGTGCCGTGTAGACACTGATATTATATAGTCAGGCTTTAACTTTTGTCAAGTAATATGCCTTGTAGTAATTGGTCACCCCGTTTGTCGTTACTTGCTTACTGCACCAGTCATCTGCACACTCGTATATACTATCATCCTGTCCAAATTGCTTGAACAGGATAACGAGTACTTGTTGTCTAAGTCCTACTTGTTGATCCATTAAATGATTCCGATAGTTCCAGCCGTAAAACCAACTGCACAGAAAAATCCAAATTCCATTAAGGGATACCAAGCACTACTGAAAAGCGTATTGAGCTCCATCGAGAAAAACGTATGCGGCTACAGTCGAAAGAAATATTAATTGATACATTATGTTCCTGAAGGTACTGGAATTGGTTACATCTGAGCAACTCTTATACCCTTACCACCGTTAGTATCGTCATCATCGTCATTGTTTAAAACTCTAAGCAATAGTTCAATCACCACAAGAGCAGCCATAGGATAAAAAGCCCAGAGGACTGCTACTAGTGGTGATATTGAATCTGATGCGGCTGTTAAGTCGCCCATTAATATGTTCCTTTCGTGATAAGTTACGAATAATTATTTAGTTTTGTTACGACTTACACAAAATACTTAACGTATTCTGTCAAGTATAATTACCTATCGTGTTAGCCGACCCTGACAGACGAAAAATACCCCGACTTTTTTTCCGAGCTTTTTTGGAATAAAAAAGCTAAATTTGCCACACCCTATCGCAATAATCTTTTATCGATCTGTCACTTGAGAAAAATCCTGACCTTGCAATGTTTAACAGGGACATGGTGTTCCAGTTGTCCTGATCTTCCCACGCACTACTGACACGATCCTGAGCATCAAGATAATCATTAATGTCTGCCATAACACAAAATGGGTCGTGATTGATCAGATTATCTAATAAAGCCGAAAAGACATCTTTATCACCGTGACTGAAATGACCACCCTGAATCAAATTTATCGATTCCCACACTTCATCACTCATATGGTCTCTAGGGTTATATCCCTGATCCCACAAATTACGTATTCCATTCTCATCATGTCCAAATAGGAAGAAATTCTCTCCTCCCACTAAATTACGAATCTCTACATTTGCCCCATCTAACGTACCAATGGTAAGAGACCCATTCATCTGGAATTTCATATTACCTGTACCAGAAGCTTCCTTACCTGCTGTAGAAATCTGTTCTGATAGGTTTGCAGCAGGATATACTAATTCTCCCAACTTGACACTATAGTTTGGCAGGAATACTACACGTAACTTACCATCCATATCAGGATCACTATTAACAATTTCTGCAATACTACAGATAAACTCAATAATCTTCTTAGCCATATAATATCCAGGCGCAGCCTTACCAGCAAATATTACTGTCCTTGGCACTACATTATGACCGTCTTTAATGCGTCTGTACTGAGTAACACACCATAATGCAAGTAAATGTTGTCTCTTGTACTCATGAATCCTCTTGACTTGTACATCAAATAGACTGGTAGGATCAACAGATACTCCACAATGTTCAAAGATATAATTGGCAAGATTATGCTTTCCTATAATCTTAGACTCCGCAAGTTTCTCTAATAAATCTGGATTGGATTTATTCTCCTCCAATTTACTAAGAGTATCCATATTAGTGATCCAATTTGGACCAACATACTGATCAAGAACTTGTGTAAGTGATGGATTGGAAGATGCAATCCACCTCCTAGGAGTAACACCGTTAGTCACATTGGTGAATTTATGTGGCCAAAGATCAGCAAACTCTGGCATCAACTGTGTCTTAATCAACTCAGAATGTAACTCTGCAACACCATTAACATGATGAGATCCAATAGTTGCAAGGTTTGCCATCCTAACAAACTTATTACCACTCTCATCAATAATGGACATCTTCTCCAATATGGCATCATCGCCAGGATAATTCAGTCTCACTACCTGTAAGAATCTTCTATTAATTTCATAGATAATCTCCATATGACGAGGTAGAAGTGTCTTAAACATTTTAAGATCCCACTTCTCTAATGCTTCTGGTAGAAGAGTGTGATTAGTATATGCAATGGAAGCATGTGTTATCTCCCATGCTTGATCCCATTCCATATGACGATCATCAACAAGGAGTCTCATCAATTCAGCAACAGCAACAGATGGATGAGTATCATTCAACTGTACCTGATAATGTTCTGCAAACTGTTCAGCAGGAATACCACGTTTATCAAGACTATTAAACATGTCCTGAAGAGATGCACTAACAAAGAAATATTGTTGTTTTAATCTAAGTGTCTTACCAGCATCAGTACCATCATTAGGATAAAGAACCTTAGAAATAGTTTCAGAAGTAACACTCTGTTCTACAGAACCAAGATAGTCACCAATATTAAATGCATAGAAATCAAATGTCTCAGTAGCATCGGCTCTCCATAGTCTTATCTTATTACAACTATTAACTTGATAGCCTAACTGCAATATATCATAAGGAACTGCAACTACCTGTTCAGAAGGAACCCATCGAACCCTATAGTTATTATGATCTGAAATATAATTCTCTACTTTACCACCAAATCCAACTAAAATAGACTCATCTGGCTGACATAACTCCCATGGCCAATCTCCATGCAACCAGTTATCAGTTATCTCTAACTGCATGTTGTCTTTGATTATCTGTTTGAATATACCATACTTGTACCTTATACCATAACCTGTAGCAGGAACCTTTAGTGTCGATAGTGACTCCATATAACAAGCAGCAAGTCGACCTAACCCTCCATTACCTAAGCCAGGTTCCTCTGCAATTTCAAGTACCTTTTCCAAACACTGATCATATTCATTCAATGCTTCTCTTGCTTCACCTACTAGTCCTAAGTTGAGGAGGTTACCATTCAACTGTGGTCCTATTAGAAATTCAGCTGATAGATATGCAACTTCTTTCTGTCCTTCTTTCTTAGTATCTAACCAGTAAGTCATCATCTGATCTCTTACTGCATAACATAATGCCATGTAGAAATCATGTCGGGAAGCACTGTCAGGTCTCTTACCTAGAGTATAGTAAAGACGTTCTCTAATGCCATTGTATAGATTATTTTTCATTAGGGCCTCTAGGTGGTTCTTGTAAGTAAACGTTGCCTGCAATTGTTGTTCCTTCATTACCACTGGTAACAAAGTGTTCTATCCATGATGGGAAGATTATTATATTACCAGAAGGAATTTGCGGCATGAAATCCATAGGTATGGATTCTGCATACATTGCCCACTGGTTCATGATAACTTTCCTAGAAGGATTCATAAACACAGTTCTAGAATGTTCAACGGATTCAATTATAACGAAACTCCATTGAGCACCAGAATGTATATGAGGATCCTGCCAATCAGTCGTTGTGTATTTGTTTCTCCAAACTTGTCCAATATAAAATGGATCATTCAGAAACTGACCTATACACTCATCAATTATCCCATGCAAATAAGAATAACTCTCGTCAGTAAAAGAGTCCCTACCCATAGTAGTTTTAATGCCACTAAGGTATGAACTCTCATACTTCTCAGATACTAAGTTAACTCTATCCAAATCTATCTCTTCTATGAAGAAAGGAGTCGGAAAGATAGCGTTAGGATTTCTCATACTACTAATTATATCATAAAAAAAGACCCCCTGCAATGCAGAGGGTCTTGTGTGTTGTATAACTAATCTTCTACAGATCAGAATGTGAATTTAGCGCCAACTTTAGCACCCCAATCGACTACAGTGTCTCCACTGGAATCTTCACCATTAGAAGCGCCAGAAAGCTCTCCATAAAGTGCTAGGTCTTCATTAACTCCGTAAGAAGCACCAACCTTACCAGAAATTTCAGTTTCTGTATCGTCAGTAGACTCAGCATGGTTCAAAGAAGGACCACCCTGTACGTAGTAAGCAATCTTACCATCTTCTGTTGCGCCTTCATAACCAATGTGAAGATCCGTAGCAGCAGTGCTATAGTCTCCATCAGGATATGCGAGGTTGCTTTCAACATTCACGTAAGGACCAGCAAAAGCGGCTCCAGCGAGAAGGAAAGGTGATGCTGCTACAGCAGCGATTGTTGATTTAATAGACATGTGTTTGTTTTAAGTGTCTCGCAAGTCATAAAAAAACCTGCGGATGATAGACCCCCCGACTAGGGATCTTTATTCATTCAACACAGGGGTACGATTCTTTCGGGCCCAGTATGTTAAGTTATTTATACAACTGTCACAGTAAAGATGTGCCAGTTCTATAGAGTAAGACTATACCTCACTTCTGCCCACTTGTCAAGCCTGTTGTTTGTGGGATTCCTGACCTGAATTCCTTGGGTCGCCACCTGCGATCCGACCAAGGTAAGGATCGAAGTCCGTAATAAGGTCTATCGTAATGTCCGAACCTCTTGTTGTCCAGAGTTCCCTAAGACCATCATGACTTCCTCTGTGGAAGATCTCAACGTGTTCTTCATGAATGGATGAACCCAGTTCAATCTTGTATAAGAATACGGGACATGCATATGCAGCACCAGAATTATAGATCAGATCATCTGCAACTGGTCTTGGTTTCACACCGTTGTCTAGTTTATATTTCTCTCCTCTACAATGAAGTTTGATTAGTTTCTCAGCATGGTGTCTTGTAATAACATAACATGCAGTAGAGAAATCATTAATGAATCTCCTATGAACTTGTACATGCAGTTCGCCAGGGCATATGATTGCAATCTGTAATGTGTCCCAGTCGTAAGGCATCCTAGAGATGAACTGTTTCCATGTGAATGTCCAGAACCTTGCAATACTAATGTCACAATCATCTTCCATGATGATTGCATAAGGTTCATCAGTCTCATTTACAAAGTGTTTAAGTGCCTTGAGGTGTGAGGTTACACAACCAATCTCACCTGCACTAACACTCTCTGGATACTTACCAGTAATAATATCACTAAGATCATCACCTGTAGATGGTCTTCCATCGTAAGCAGTGATGCGAGTATAGTTTTCTATCTCCCACTCTGCAAGTTGATTGGACATCCATTCCATTCTCTCTGGTTGATCATCCAGATTGATAATGTAAAGAGGACCAAATCCCTTTAGTTTGTATGCAGCTCTATTTGACATCGAAAAAAAATGTTTGAGTTAATCTACCAGTCTCAACTGATGTACCAAAACCAGAGACAATACTCCTATGATACATCATATTACCTTTATATGCAACCAATCTATTATATACATTGCCTACTGCAATATTCATTTCCCACTCACCATCTTCCTTTTTATGGTAAATACCTGTTCCAGAATCAACTGGAGCATCTGGAGTGAGATATAATACTGCGGCCCATTCTGCAACGGGATCAACATGAACCCAACTCTGAGTACCTTTTCTACATAGTTGAAAACAAAATGTATCCTGTTCCCAACACCATTCAATATCAGAGTTAAATATATTTCTAAATTTCTCTGTTACTTTGTCCTCATAGTCACCACCTGCCCTATTAGATGACCTAACACCAGGCACACTCTCTTGTATCCTATCATAATCAAAGGATAAGGCATGATACCTTATCCTATCAGGATCATCCAAAAAATTATCAATAATAACTAAATCCATTAGTCGACCCTACAGAGTAAAAAATAGCCAGAGTTTTTTTTCCAGCTTTTCTGAAACAAAAAGCTGAATTAGGTGACGATCCATCCATCACAGTATAAGTCCTTGAGATTCTTATCTTTATAATCAGGACCGAACCATTGCTTAGGTGCAACGACTGGACCTCTACCGTTCTGTAACCATGCACCCCACCAAGACATCGATGAGTTAGCAATGATTGCACCAGAGCATAGACTCATGATACAAAGATCAACAAATGGTTCATAAGATCCATCCGAATACTTATCAGTTGGTTCTGATATAAGGAACCTATCATCAGCAAAGAACTCCTGTTCCTTTACCCACTCAGGCGAGTCAGAACAGACCACAATGGGTTGATCCTCTGGGAAATGAGTCAATGCCCTCTCATAATATTCCACTGGTTGTGGAGGGTGTTGGGAGGAGCACTGAGTATAAGACCACTTGAATCCTCTTGCGTCTGTAAGGTTTGGATCTCCTCTTCTTACATGAAGAAAGAGTGGTGGAGAATCGAGAGACTCAACCATCTCTTTACATGGCCCTAAGATAGAATCATGAAAAGTATAATCTCTTCTTATATCTGCTTCTATATTCTTAAAGTACTTCTCTGACTGGAAGAATCCAAAGAGACTTACCTCATTAGGACACATCCTATGGAGTTCTTCATCAAAATGAAAGTGTTTCTCTATAACAACAGGAGCATGACCTCTATCTAAGACTGCAAGGTTACTTGAACCAACACTCTCTAATGTGAATGCTCTATGAAGACTATAGTTATCTACCCTACTCGTCTCGAATGGTGGTATTCCAAATTCATACCCACGCATCGCAGCGATACCACGTACTGCAGCGTATTGAAACATCTGATTACCTAGACGACCTAGGTTTCCTATCTGATTAAACGCCAGCATTTAATTCCTTCCCCCTACGTTGGATGTATTGTAATGTGGAATAATACTGTGTTAATTCGTCCTTGTCCAGAGTCCTAATCTTATTCCACAAGCGATCATTGTCTTGGAACTTAGGATTGTGATAGTGAGAATTAAATGTTCTACCATGTTCAAAGTGAAAGATATCATCGATGACTCTACCAACTTTGAATCCAAATAGATTTAATCTATAATAAAACTCACAGTCTTCTGCACCCCATGAAATAAACTCTTCATTCCACAGTCCAGCAGAAACTTCAGCAGTCTTAGTGATCATCTGGCCCCAACCAATAGAAGATGGAACCCTCACTGAACTGGCCTGAACAATACTAGTATCAAAGTCCTTACCATCATGAGATGATAGAAACTTATCTAATAGATCATCAGAATAATTAACTGCCCACTGATAGATACCACATCCAAATGGATAGACAGCATCAGATCCTTCTTGTGTAATTGAACGGTAAGCAAGTTCGTGACTGTTCTTTGGTACTACAACATCCACATCATGATTATAGATGATAGGAGTGTCAGCAGCAACACATAAGTCATTTAAGATACGAGTCTTATGAAAAAACTTCTCGTCACTCTGTTCAAAGATATGTTTTAGTTGTCCTACATCACCAACATACTTCTTAATCTGTGGTAAGGCACTCTCTTTAAAATTTGATTGTGTATCTACTTCTTTAACCAGAACTTTTGCTTCTGGAAAGTTCTTCAGTATATAAGTAACCGAAGTGATTACATTTCGGAGTCTATCATCTGACTCAATCCTACAAGGTAGTAAGTAAGTTAAATCTTTCATTTATTCTGGAGCAATGTAGGATGGATCGTTATGAACCTTAATCCATCTTGCAGGAATTAAATCCTTCATATCATACTGTTCATATGCAACACCAAACCAAGGATCAGGAGCAACAACCGTCCAGTTAGAATTCTTCTGCGAATCTCCACCTCTTTGTAACCATGCACCCCACCATGATAAGGATGAGTTAGCAATGATACCACCTCCACACAATGTCATAAGACATAGATCAATGTAAGGTACAGATGCACCATCTCCAAACTCCTCATAAGATGAGTCAGAGAATAAGAATCTATCTCCTTTCAACCAATCCTGTTCCTTACACCAGTCAATAGTATCTGATACCACAACAACTTGTTTATCATCTGGGAAGTGAGTCAATGCTTCAAGATAGTATTCCTTCTTACAAAGAGGATGATACTCTTGCACCATCTGATAGGACCACTTCTCTCCTCTCCTACCAGTTACATTAGGATTACCTCTACGAACATGTAGGAAGATAGTATTCTGTTGTCCTCCATTCTCTTCAATAAACTCTTGACATGGTTCTAGGTACTCTGATTTAAACTTAAAGTCACCTAGAATAGTACCAGCAATAGTTTCAAAATACCTTTCGGTTTGATAGTTTCCAGAGAAATTAGTGCCATCTTTACACTCATTAAAAATCTTTTCATTGAAGGCCATATCTCTATAGACTTCTTGTTGATGGAAGAAAGGTTCTCCCTGATTCTCTGGTTTGCATCCAGACAATTCAAATGCATCAAACAAACCATAGTTATCAAGTCTGTCTGCATCAGGGCCTGGAATAACCCAATCGAATCCTCTGTTGTGTGCTACACCACGAACAAAAGCATACTGGAACATTTGATTCCCCAGCCTACCTTCATTACCCATTCCTTGAAATGAAATAGCCATAATTTATACTCCTAGTGTTGGTTTAAACGATGCCAAGGGAACTCATTGACCATCTTATCATCATATTCATAGTATTTACTTTTGTGTGTGAATTTAGTGTCCAAATCATAATAAAAATACTGTCTTCCGTATCTAGGTATCTCAGTCTTCCACCCTTTATAGTCAAGGAATCCACTCTCACTAGAGGTTGGACACTCTGACACCTTCTCTTCAGTACCATCCCAGTTCCAAGGAACACAAGAATCAACTGTTAAGATAGGACACACAGCTTTAAGAGCAGTCATTCTTAGAAACCCATCACTATACTTATCAAAAGCAAAGCGACGATCATCTTTCTTAGAAAACTTTATACCATTAGTTGCATGGAGTATTAGAAATAGATTTTTACCTGCTAAATGTTTTTCACAGAAAGCAATACCTATCTCTTCGGCCGCACCCCACATATCATTACAAACCGTTCCCACTGCCCATAGGTTAGGGGACAATTCAAAATAATCTAGAGGTTCATTAACCTTCTTACCTAAAGAAAGATCAGCTGGAATACAATAAGTCTTGCGAGTTATATTAATCAACTCACCAGTTGAATTGTAATGCCGAATTTGGTTTCTATTAATTAAACCAATGCGTTCCTTCTCCTGATTACAGGTTCCCAAATGAAGTCCGACCCCAGACTTCTTCTGATGTTCTTCAACCTCAAGTAATGCAGATTGAAGTTCCTCTATCCTAAGTGGCCAACCATCAACGTCTGGATTCAAACTACTGTATCCAGAAAGAGCACCCTCTGGAGTAAGTAGTTGATCTACATTGTTTTCTTTGGCCCAATCAATCGCTTTAAAGATTTCTCTCTTATTAGATTGTATATCTTTACCACTTATAGGAATCTGAGCACCAGCAACCCTCATCACTTACTCCAATCGTGAATGTGCCAACGTAAAGGAATAACATCAGACGTATCAAGGTGTTCCATTGAAGTTCCAAACCATTTCTTAGGATCAGGAGCAATGATTTTACCTCTATTGTTTTGCAACCATGCACCCCACCAAGAGAAGGAACTGTTGGCAATTATACCACCAGAACACAAACTCATCAAGCATAGATCTACTTGTGGTAACAAAGTGTTCTGCATCTTACCAAGACCATCTATAGTTTGGTACTGATACCTCTCATTATCTTCATTGAATAAGAACCTATCATCATCAAAGAAGGATTGATTCTTACACCAATCTATATCATCTGTGAATACAAAACACTCTTTATCATTTGGGAATTCTTCTAACGCCCTCTCAAAATAACTGATAGGAAGTATAGGATGGTAATTTTCCCTACCTATGTTATCAGACTGTCTGATATGTAAAAAGATGGGTTCATTTAATTGACTAATGACATACTTACATGGTTCAAGGAAATCATCTTTGAATGTAAAGTCCTCACGAATCTGATCAGACATGTGAGCAAAGTATTTCTCTGTCTGCATGTAACCATCAAGATTCACTCCATCAGTACAATGAAAGAGACTGTCATCAAATGCATGTCCCTTCTCATTAATAGTCATGGCATCATTAAACCCGATGTTCTCAGGTTTAACATTAGTCATCTTAAAGGTTTCAAATAACCCATAATTATCTTTATGATTACAATCTTCAGGTGGAATCATCCAATTGAAAGTATTGTACCATGCTATACCTCGTAGTGAGGCGTACTGGAACATTTGATTGCCCAGTCTGCCATTACTACCAAGTTTATTATAACTAATCGTCATAGATCTATATTCCAAGTAGGTTCATGTATCTCTCTAGAATTTCTGACAAATATAATACTATCATCATATAGATCTTCCAATTCCTCTTGGAATCTTTCTATAACTTCATCAATATCCATTACATATACAGTATGTCCATCCTTAAGAAGATCTTCAACCAGTCTTAGTCTTGAACTCTCTACAACCATATCAGATCCTACTTTGAATCCAATACTTTCTATAGAGAATGGAAGGCCTTCTTTATTCTGATCTACACAGAAGTTCTTAATAAACTCTGCATGTGCCTCATTGAAATCATCCGTCACTTGAGGAAGACTATACTTAAGTCCTACACTGTCAGCATAATATCCTAGGGCACGATTATCACGAGGCAAACAAGGGCCACCAAAACCTAATCCAAAGTTAAGATACTTGGAACCAATCCTAGTGTCACTTCCAATGGACTCAAGGATGGCAGGAATCTCTTCACTACATCCAGAGTTGTGTAGAATCTGACCCATCATATTAGCGTAACTAATCTTATAGGTAAGGAAACAATTGATTCCTATCTTAGTAATCTCTACTGCCTTACGTGACAGTGAATGGAATACTACTTCAGTGTCCTGAATACCCTCATAGATGTCTTGAATCAATTCAAATCCACGATGATAATCTGAACCATACTCACCACCACAGAGAACCATATCCGCATTTCTTAGATCACGAATGATACTACCCTGAGCAATGAACTCTGGATTATAATAAACTGAGACACCTCTTCCTTCTAATCGATCAACAACAGTATCACAATAGCCAGGATTAGTAGTACATCCAATAACAAATATCTTACCATCAATAGATGGACATCTACTAAGATCCTCAACTACCTGATCCACACAAGTACAATCGTAACTACCATCATCAAGAGATGGTGTAGGTACAAAGGTAAAGATCACATCTGAGTGACGAATAACCTCTTGATTATTAGTAGTCGCTTGGAACCTCTCGGTTCTCATAAGAAGATCTTCTACCTCTGGTTCAGAGGAATCGATCTGCTTACCCTTAAGACCACTAACATAACTGCTGACCACATCGGAGACAACAACATCATGACCTGCATCTTCACATAACAATGCGAAGCACAGTCCTAACCTTCCTGCGCCAATTACACCGATTTTCATTGGATTAATTCTCCTCCTTTTTAGTTTTCCGAGTTCTTCTCTTACGTGTTTTCTTTGGTGCAAGACCACCTATCCATGCTTCATTCTCTGGAGTGGAAGGATCATCTTTAATATAATGACCTTGTTTATTCCTAGCTCTAACAGGTTTAGTGACCTTGACTTTCTGTTTCTCTTCTTGAACAACAGGTCCTCGGATTACAGAATCCGTAATGAACTGTTCCACAGGATTACCTGTGCAAATCTTTCTTATATGAACAACTCTTTCGTTGCCTTCAATCTGATCACTAATAACTTCTATCGTTAGATAGGATGTAGACTCTGGAATTTTCATGATTCTCCAAGTTTAAATGTAGGGATTGGTTCCATCTTGTGCCTGTTTTGTTTGTTGAATCGGTAAAGAATATCAACCGCTGGGCCAGTACCAGTCTCCATTGCCTCTTCCAACTGTGCATAGGTAGCACCGATCTGATCTTCATCAGTCCGATCATCTTCCCATAGACCATCAGTAGGTTGAGCATCAAGGATCTCTGGGATTACTCCAATGAATCCTCCGAGTTCTCTGACTTCTGTTTTGTAGAGGTCAGCAATCGGTGCAATGTCAACGCCACCGTCACCATACTTAGTAAAAAAACCGATTCCATAATCTTCTACCTTGTTACCCGTACCAACAACAATACCACCAACGTTCTGAGCAATGTGATACAGAGTCATCATGCGAAGACGAGCCTTTGAGTTGGCCTTTGCCAATGGATTACCAATGTACTCCATATCCATATCATCGGAAAGTCCTTTGATAAATTTGGCAAAAGTTTCTGATAGATCAGTCTTTAAGACTTTAACATTATCATAACTCTTATCCAACCAGTAAAGGTGGGCATCAGAGAGAGTTTCCTGTTCTATCTTCTGACTCAGTGGCATACCCACAGCATAAACTGGTACTCCAGTCTTGGCTGCAAGAGTAGAGGTGACAGCAGAATCAATTCCGCCAGACACCCCTACTACTAGTGAGTTTATCTTATTGTCATTAATATACTTACAAAGCCACCCGACTATATCAATAGTCAGTTTCCTGTAATCATCAATTCGATCCATCCTTCTTTGTTGCTAGAATAACAGTGTTCTCGTAGTCACGGCCAACATCAAAGGTAAAATACTCTTTGATCTTGTCAATGAAATCATTATAATGGAAATCATTGAAATTGACAAGGTTGTATATGATATACGCATACTTAGAATGTTGTACAATACATTTGAAGTATGCCATTTGTGATTCCAAATCACACTCAGACAGTGCGTAGTTACTAATGAATAGATCTACGTCTGTGATCTCCGCAAGGTCTGTTGTTGGAATACACTTAACCTTATCCTTAAGATCTGGGAACTGATCAATATACTTCCTCTGCAAGGCACTAACCTCTGGAAGATCGATCATAATATACTCATCAAATTCACAGACCATACTAAGAACTCTACAGAGTCCTCCATATCCTCCGCCAACTTCAACAACCTTACTAATCTCTGCACCATCCATCATGAATGACATCTCAAAGGTGTTCTTCATATACCTTAGAGTTGTAGGAGAGATAGGTCCTTCAATGCCAGGATAGATATGTGTTTCTGGGTTACCTATCTTATCGTTCTCCTTAAAGAGTTCAATGTTTGAATCAACACCCTCCTCACTCATCTCTCTACAGATGTTAAGATAACACTGTCCTTGATCCTTTAGTACATGTTCTAAGATAGTCTTGTACTTGGGATTTGATTTGAAGTTTGCAAAGGCATCATCATTCTCAACGGCTTCAACACATGCAGCCAGATACTCTACAGCAATCTGATCTTCTGCTTGCCATCCACTACGATCATCCTTTACTTCTTCAGCATTCACATCGATTGTTGTCATGATACTTTGGCTCTTTGTTCTCTGTATGGGTCTAGTTGAATAAAATAATTACCGTAAAGATAATCCTCTGAGACTCTCATACATTGAGCAACCTCAAAGTTTTCTTTAATAACTTCCTTCTTGGATTCATAATACTCTGGTGTAAGTTTGTCCCAAGGAATATTTTCCCAAGGTTCATCCTTATCCAAGAATATAATGCCTTCATGGTTGAAGTACTGTGCTACTCCAGCAGTACCATAATACACTGGAATAGTACCACATGCAAAGCAATCGGTCAATTTCTCAGTGAAATAGGTAGGATAATTCGCATTTTCACATGCAAAGCTGAACATATAGTCACGCAGGCCTCTAGATTTCTCTTTTAATGGGAGTTCTTGTCCCAATCCCCAACCAAATAGATCATCCTGACCAAACTTCTCTACATATTTCTCTACAACTCTAAGTCTTCTCTTATGTCCCTCAGTATATCCTTTGTTGGATGCAATCATTGAGACAAGTTTTGTCTTAGTATAGATATCCCTATCCATAACCCAAGGAGCAGCATTAGATAGACAGTAAAGAAACTTACCATCTGGGCCTGCCTCTTGAGTCAATCGTTGATCGGATGTAAAGATACCATCAACCCTACTAGCAACGAAGTCATAGTTGTCTTCGATCCACTTGTATTGTTCTCCAATAATCTCTCTCGATTCCAGTAACCAAATGAACTTAGGTAACCCACTGTTATCTTCAAGTACCTTTAGTGCCTCTTGATTAACATACAGATTACAAAAACCAGATCCATCACGAACGAATCTAGTATAAACTGATCTATTGTTTGCTGATGTAGATGGTTCTAATGAATCATTACAGAAGAGATTAATAGGAAACTTCTTACTGGGATCCAGAACAGGTATATCAACACCAGTTGGACTCGCCTTAGCCTGTGCAATAATATCTTGAAGAGCCTTCAACTCTTCTTCATTCTGTGGAACTTTACTCATAATACTGTTTCATACCTCTGTAAATGTTTCCGATACCATCTTCTATGGTAGTCTTTGGATTCCACCAGCGGGTAATGAATTTACTCGCTTCGTTTTTGGCATTCTTTTGAACTTCGTCCTTAGATTTTGCTGGAACAATAGTAACTTCCTTCTCATCAGCCTTGAAAAGATCTTGTATGATCTTACCAATTCCCAGTATAGTTGTACTAACAAAAGAAGTAATATGAAGCTCGTCGTCAGAGGAGAATTGATTGTAATTATCCATGACTGTTTCCAAAGCCTCACAACAATCTTCCGCATATAGAAATTCCCTTTCCTCAGTACCATCGGTCATCATGTCGATGGTGCCTGTCTCGAATCCCTTCTTAATGAAGTCAGTAATGACATGGGCTTTCTCCATGTCCTTCTCGATTCCATATACGTTCCAAAACTTTACTATCACCCCGTTCAAAGACTTAGTATATAGTTCTCCAACCCTCTTCATTACACCGTAAGGTGAGTAAGACATGTTACTCATCTGAGATGATGCAAAGACGAATGGAATCTTATATCTTTCAATATAATTGAAAGCATTTGCCATCAATCTAGTATTGTTATCAATGAACTTAAATGTATGTTGATACTTCTTAAGATAATGTGATCCACCTACATCAAATGCAAGGAAGAAAACAAACTGAGCTTTCTCAAGTGCATCCTGTAGATTAATATTAGGGATAGCCGTTAGATCCTGATGTGGTGCATTAGCAACATCAAACTCTGTAACACTATGTCCCTTATCACGAAGATATTGTGTTAGATATGCTCCTATCTGACCACTAGATCCAAGTACAGTAATTCTCATCTCTTATGCCCAACTAACATCATGTTTCTCATCAAAGTTTATCAGTCCAGTACCACTCATGTGGCCTACCTCAGTTACATCTAACTTAGGATATGTAATCCTATTCCATAGATCTTCAACCTCTGGCCATTGGGGGCCGATATCATCAAACAACATTAATCCTTTCCATTCCTTTCCTTCAAGGAATTCCATCATTTCTTCTTCTTGGAGACCATCGTGGGGATCAACATCAAGCATAATGATAGAGACATGATCCCAATTGATGCTATCGTCTTCCCTGAAGTCTTTAATCTTGAACTCGATGTTATCTCTTTTAATTTTCGATGCACCTTGTTCTTGAAGATCGTAACTGACAACTTTGTTATTTTCATTATATGATAGAGCTAATGCAGACCCACCAGTACGTGTGCCTACGTCAAGAATTACTGAATTATCAAACTGTGTTGATAACCATGCGTACAAACGGTACTCACTCTGACCAGCACTAAGCCAGTCATTAGCATTGAGTGAGACATCTTGAAGGTGAGAAACATCTAAGTTCCTCACCGCATCCTTATCAATCTTGATAGTCTTCTTAGTTACCTTTCGCATGTTACAGTTTCCTTTGATGAAAGATCAACCACACCATGTTGGCGGGAATTAATTTGTTCAGAGATCCAATCGTAAGTCTTACGAATACCTTCTTCAAGAGTTTGGAAATAATCCCAACCAAGTTTCTCACGAATGAGATCATTGTTTGAGTTCCTACCACGTACTCCTGTTGGTGCATTAAGAGTATAAGATTTCCTTACCACCTTACCTGCAACCTTGGCAGCAGTTTCCACTAATTGATTAATGGTAACCATCTCTTCGGAACCGATATTGACGGGTCCTTGGAAGTCTGATTCCATAAGTCGTCGGGTTGCTTCGATACACTCATCGATGTAGAGGAAGGATCTTGTCTGCAACCCGTCGCCCCACACTTCAATCGTTCCTCCCACTGCTGGGAGTAACGCAACCTTTCTTGAGATAGCTGCTGGAGCTTTTTCTTTTCCTCCTTGCCAGGTTCCTTCGGGTCCGAAGATATTATGATACCTGGCAACACGCACAGGGATATCATGATTACGATTGTAAGCCAAGTATAATCTCTCGGAGAAGAGTTTCTCCCACCCATACTCGGAATCTGGTGCAGCTGGGTATGCAGAATTTTCACGACAGTCAGGGTTATCAGGATCAAGTTGGTTATGTTCTGGATACATGCAAGCAGAAGAACTGTAGAAGATCTTGGTCTTATTCTCACCAAGATTTCTGTTCAACTTAACTTGAGCATCAAGTACATTAAGATTGATACTAGCCGAGTTGTGCATGATGTCAGCAGAGTGTTCATCAGTAAAGATGTAACCTGCACCACCCATATCAGCAGCGAACTGATAGATCTCATCGAATGGTTCTACCCACACTGGTTCTGGACTCTCATATCCAAATCCACCTTCTTTAAATGCTACACATTCATTTACAAAGTTTGCGTCACGCAAATCACCTTGTACAAATTCGTCAGCAGCACTGTCTGAAAACTCTGGGTACTTAATGTCAATTCCACGAACCCAATACCCTTCGGATTTGAGTCTCTTGCACATATGCGAACCGATGAAACCACCTGCTCCTAATACTAATGCCTTTTTATTATCGGCCATATAATTGTTTAATTAAACCGCAACTTATTTATTCTAACAGGTTACTGGGGTTTTTGCAAGTAATTGTACGGTTGGAAACCATCCCAAATTAAGTAGTTCTTGAGTGTCTGCACACAATACGTCAGGTTCATTAGGAGTATCTTCTTCAATGGGAAGGTGAGCCATACACATTGACTTCGCAAGATCATATACAGATACAGTCTTTCCTGTACCAATATCAATAGGACCAACGTATTCACTGGGCATCAAATATGCAATCGCTCTCACTACATCATTAACATGAATCCAATCTCTACTATGATTAGTAAGATACTTTGCCCTATTTTCTTGTAACATTCTGTATAACATATCTTCTCTACTACCTTTCTCTGACCAGACATTAAAAAATCTCATGCCCACACTGTTAGGTGGTGCCATGAGTTCGTTTGCTTTCTTAGTCATTGCATAAGGATTCCGCCACCACTCATGTGCTCCAGCAGAACTTGCATACAATAACCTAACATTATTATCTCTACAGTAATCAAATATAGGTTTCGACTTCTCTACATTATTCTCCCAGAATTTCTCTGGATTATCTACACTGTCTCTTAGTGCAGCGAATGCTGCAAGGTGTATAACATAATCATAATGTTTAGCAAACATCCCAGAAGGACCCACAAAATCTGCAATGTCATCTGGGAAATCTAATCCATCAACTAATCCACCATAACCTTGTTCGTATATTAGATCCTGAAAGACATGTCTTCCAATGAATCCTTTATGTCCTGTAACTAGAATTCGTGTCATTCTGGACCTTGATAGTTAGGAGAATTAGGGTCATTCAATCCCGCAGTATGTACTTGTGCAAGACCTGATGATCCTTGATACCAACCTGTAACAACATACTTACTCTTCATTGGTGGATTACCTCTATGAAGATGACTGTAACTACCAGGCCATATACAAACTGTTCCTCTCTTAGGACTAATCTTCTTCTGTTGATACAACCACTCAGTCTCTCCTCCATCATCCTTCTCAAGAGTATTCAAATATACTATCCATGCCATAGTCCTGTGTTGCATATTCCAATCAAGATTCTCTCCATGAAATATATGATACCCCTTCATTGGTTCTGTCTTCTGCATCAGACATAAAGAACTAATATAATTAAAGTTCGTCAAGTATGGATAGTGTTTTACATATGCACCCAAGCAGTTATTAACAAACTGCATAAGTTGTTTCGCTTCTTGTGGTGAATATGTGTCTAAACAAATCTGTCTGTCCTCAACATATACCATCTCTCTAGGTATAACAAACTCAGCCTTGTCTATGTACTCGCATAACCAATCGCACAGATTTGGATCTACTGCTTCCTCATATAAACCAATAAAATCATGATACTCTTCCTCAAAATGAATTGGGTTATCATGCATGGGATGTTTTCCTTCAGCCATAATTAATATTTTCTATATGCAGGTACTCCTGCGGGGTCTAACCATTTAGTATATTCTGGATCTTCAATACAAGTATCCATTTGCATTTGATTATCTAAAAGATACATGTCCTTATACCTTTTAGTATATTCATCATATTTCTGTATCCTAAAATCCATTTTACCATTAGACAAGAATAGATTAGTATGGACAAACCTATAAGGTCCTTGCGTCACTATGGGAATGTATTTCATTTAATTAAATCCTCAGAAAGTAGATCCAAAATTAACTCATAGTCGTCATATGGATCATTATAAAACTGTACTCCACTGTTTCTGTAAAACTTCAATACTTTCTTATATAACTTTTGATTCTGGTGATCCAAATCGATGTTCCGATTAACTGCCTCTTGAAAAATACTCAAACTGGTCCTGAACTTATGCGAAAAATGTGACCTTGACATCGTTCTTTGTGGGTACTCGATTATTATACTTCTGTGTTGTTAGTTTGTCAATTATAGATCATACTGGGTCATACTCTCCAACCATTCATCATTCTCTATTGAAGTTGCCATCTTCACATCTAGAGATGACTGTATCTTATCCTTATCTGGAACCAATGCAATGTCCTTACCATCAGGCGTAAGAATGAGAAATGATTTCCCACCCTCAGCCTGTCCTAGAATCTCATCAAAATGAGATTCTAAGTATTCTAATGTAATTTTTTCCATTTATTTAATGAGGAGATCCACCACCCATGATAGGTGAGGTATCAAGTAATGAAGCCAATCCCTTCGTATTTTCGGCTGCAATATGTGATGCCTGATTTCTGTTCCTTAAGGCTTTAATAACATTGGTAGGGTTTGTTTGCACATATGGTTGCAACACACACTCATCCTTACCTTCATTGGGAGCCTGTTCTGCGGTATTCCAAATACACATACAGTCTTGTACTAGAACAACCGATCTCCAGTTCCTCTTATACATTCCAGTATTGAACTGAGTGCAACAACAATCGCCCTCAGAAAGTCCATCATTCTCATTAATTCTTAAAGACAATGCACCATTGCCATCAGGTAGATACTTACACTTCTTAATTTTCATCGACTTCCACCATGCATCCATAACAAATGGATCATTCATGGCAAGAAAGAAGATATCATTGATACCAAACTCATCACAAATATCATCATAAGCTTTCTCATATTCCTTTACCATTTTAGTATCATTAGCGGTAAAGGCGCCTGGTATCAGAAATAGTAAACAATCCTTTCCTTCAAAGAATTCTTTAACTGGGGTCTTGACTAACTTCTTTTTCTCAAAACCAAATAATTGTGCTTCAGGTAATACAAACATGGTGAAAAATTTAATACTCCAAATCTCTAGTATATATATCAGACTTTTGCAACTTGTCTGATCGGTTCCATTTTAATGAACTGTTCTTGTAAATTATACAACAGTCTATGGGTTTTTGTAGTCACATAGTAACCAGTTATGTCATTTCCATCACAATGATATCCATATCCCGTAAGCTTTTCTTGTGATCCATCTATACGGAGAGTTTTCTGTCCACTGAGATAGTCGTGGTATCTTTCGTCTAAATTAATCATCGTTCCTCGAAGGTAAGTTTACGGATTTTGCGCTTGCGGCGCTTCTCTTGATAATTTAGGTCATCAGATGTCAGAAAGTCAACACTTTTAAGACTATCTTTAGAATCAATTAATATTACGTCATCTAAATTGGTTGCTGTCACTGTATCTTCCTTCACGATCATCTGATTTGAGCAACCACACCCTTGAGCTTTCTTACTAGCCAAGATCTCTTTACCACACACTCTACATCTTGCTGCTAACATTGTCTTGTCCTTGTAATTCATCCAGTCATTTTACTACATGATCCCATGCGTCTCTAAATTTCCTGTCCCAATTATCAGTATAAACAGGCATGAAAGCATTAAGTGCATGAGTAAGATCTACAATTTCCTTAGTCCTATCATTGTCTACTGCCTCCTGTAGTTGTTCCAGCAT
>Ga0098044_1000463_pt1 | contig 21498 bp, 16 predicted proteins | sample 10_taG_FD_75053 | JGI IMG/M metagenome (GOLD analysis project Ga0098044, IMG submission 75053) | Marine viral communities from the Subarctic Pacific Ocean - 10_ETSP_OMZ_AT15264 metaG | ecosystem: Environmental > Aquatic > Marine > Oceanic | place: Pacific Ocean | collected 2015-01-16 | reverse complement strand
TTCCGGCAGATGGTTCATACGCATGAACTCCACCGTCTTGCGCGAGACGAAGCGATGCCCGTCGAATTCGCCGCCATTCAGCATCATCTGGCAGAAGCGCCAATAGTCCATCATGGTCGAGACGAGACCGCCGCCGCCCGAAAGAAAGCTCGGCTTCTTCGCATAGGTGCTGGTCGCATCGCCCTTGTCCATCAGCCCTTCCTTGTGGGTGACGGGGTTCTTGAAATAGTTGCTGGCAAAGCGCGGCAGCTTTTCGGCAGGCACATAAAAGCCCGTATCCACCATGCCGAGCGGCTTGAAGATGCGTTCGGCAAAAAATTCATCAAGCGGCATGCCTGAGAGCACTTCTACCAGACGCCCGCAGACATCCGTCGCCACTGAATAGCTCCACTCCGTGCCCGGCGAGAAGAGCAGCGGAATCTCGGCAAGCTTTTCGGTAAATTCTTCCAGCGTCATGCCGACGGTATTCGCCCCGTCGATGCCCGCCGCGCGATACATGGCGTCCACCGGATGCGCCTGCATGAAGCCATAGGTGAGGCCCGACGTATGCGTCAGCAGATCGCGGATCGTCATCGGCCGCTCGCAGGGCTTCGTGTCATATTCCTTCTCGTTGCCGCCCGCCCAGACCTTCAGCTTCTTGAAGGCGGGAATGTAGCGGTGAACGGGATGGTTCAGCTGAAACTTGCTTTCTTCATAAAGCATCATCAGCGCCAGTGAAGTGATCGGCTTCGTCATCGAATAGATGCGGAAGATCGTGTCATGCGTCAGCGGCGCCTTCGTGTCCTTGTCCTTGACTCCGATGCATTCGAAATGCGCGATCTCGCCGCGTCGCGCGACCAGCGTCGAGACGCCCGCCAGCTTGCCGCTGTCGAGATAGGACTGCATATATTTCGGGATCGCATCGAGCCGTTCTGAAATCAGTCCGACATCTTCCGCGCGCGCGAGCTTGGTGGCTACATTCATGACACTCTCCCGGGGTTTTGAATTTTAATGCGATTATTGTTGGCGGGCAGTCTAGCGCCGGGATGGCGAGTGCTCCAAATGAAAACCAGCAATCGCGGCAGAGCCTGGATCCCGGGATTAAGTCCCGGGATGACTGCGATTTATTTGTATTTACTCAATAGAAATTCTGTGTCGTCCCGGGGCTTGACCCCGGGACCCATCTTCCTTCCATCATCGCCGGAAACAATCGGCAATCTGCCGGATCCAGGCCTTCACATTCGGCCCTACGCTCGCGTCCGTCTTGCCGTGGCGCACAATGACCATATCGATATCGGGGATAACGACGGTGAACTGCCCCTGATAGCCATTGGCCGAGAAGCTCCCCGGTCCGCCCATGCCGATCCACCAATGCGCGGCATAGGGGTCTTCCACCACATTCGGCTGCTGCCACGTCGGCGTCCGCGCGTAATCGACCCAGCCTTCGGGCAGAAGGCGTGTCCCGTCCCACACGCCGTCGCGCAGATAGAGCAAGCCGAACTTCGCGAAGTCCCGCGGCGTCGCATAGCAGAAGGACGAACCGATAAAGGTTCCCGCCGCGTCGAACTTCGGTTCTGCCGTTGTCATCCCGATAGGATCAAGCAGACGCTCGCGCATGAATTTTTCGAAGTCGGGCCCATAGAGCCCCGCCGCCTTCGCCGCGCAGCGCGACACGATATTGGTCGTGCCCGACGAGTAGGAGAAGAACGATCCCGGCTCATGCTTCAGCGGAAAGCTTGCCGCGAAATGCCCCACATCGTCCTTGCCCGCGCCCCAGAGCATCTCGATGACATCCGACGCTTCGCCATCCACATAATCCTCGCGAAAGGCCAGGCCGCTCGACATGCGCAAAAGCAGATCGAGCGTGATCTTCGCGCGCGGATCGTCGGGCGTCTCATGCCATTCGGGCACATCGGCAGGCGCATGAATGTCGATCTTCCCCTCGCCGACGAGAATGCCGACGAGCGCCTGGGTAATGCTCTTCGCCTTCGACCATGAGGGGCATGTCACCTCCGGCCCGAAGTCCGTCGCATAGCGTTCCGCCACCAGCCGCCCATGCTGCACGATCACCAGCGCATGCGTCTCGCCCATATCGGCAGGCGGCGTCGCGGCAAAGGCGTGGTCGAGCAGCGCTTCAAGCTTTTCCTTGTTCACATGCCGCCCGATCTCGCCCAGCGGCCATCCCTTCGTCGGCCAGGGTGTGTCTGCAGGGTGCTGGGGCAGGGGCGGCAGAGCGGACATGAGGTCTCCTTGAGCGTCTCGATGGGGAGGGTGTCCCCTTATAGCGCAAAGAAATCACTTTGTGGCCCTTGTCTCCATTGCCCTTGGCTGCCATCCCGCTAAGCTTGTTCCCAAGAAACGACAAGAACGGGGAGTGGAATATGGCTTTGCAGCGTCTGCAGATTGAAGGCGAATGGTTCACCGACGAGAGCGGCCATGCCCGCGTCCTGCGCGGGGTCAATCTCGGTGGCGACTGCAAGGTGCCATACACGCCTAATGGCCATACCAACCTGCCTACAGATTTTTCCGACCACCGCACGGTCTCCTTCGTCGGTCGCCCCTTTCCGCTCGACGAAGCGCATGAGCATTTCGCGCGGCTGAAGGCCTGGGGCTTCAACTGCCTGCGCCTGCTCACCACATGGGAAGCGGTCGAACACGCAGGCCCCGGCCAATATGACGAAGCCTATCTCGATTATTTCGCCACGCTCTGCCGTATGGCCGACGATTACGGCATGTATATCTTCGTCGATTTCCATCAGGACGTCTGGAGCCGCATGACCGGCGGCGATGGCGCGCCGGGCTGGACCTTCGAGGCCGTCGGTCTCGACTTCACGAAGTTCCATCAGGCAGGCGCCGCCCATGTCATGCAGTACAAATATGACTTCGCGCGCGGCGGTCGTCAGGAAGAAAATTACCCGACCATGACCTGGTCGCAGAACTACCGCTACCCGGCCAATGCCTTCATGTGGACGCTCTTCTTCGCCGGCAAGACCTTCTGCCCCGACTTCATGATCGACGGGCGCAATGTGCAGGACTATCTGCAGGACCATTACATCGGTGCGATGGAAGCCATCGCCCATCGCCTCAGGGACCTGCCCAATGTCATCGGCTTCGACAGCTTGAATGAGCCGGGCTCGGGTTACGTCGGCCAGTCATTGGCGCCGGGTGACGAGGGCAAGAGCGAAAGCGGTTTGAAGCATCGCCGCCCCGGCCTCGACTGGACGGCCATCGACGGCATCGCCGTGGCGCGTGGGCTTCCCCGTGACATTCCGCTGCTGAAGCTCGACTGGAACGAAAAGCGTGTCGTGCCCTCAGGCGTCGAACGCGTGAACCCTGACGGCGTCTCCATCTGGCTTGATGGCGCCAAGTGCCCCTTCGAGCAGGCAGGCGCCTATCGCCTTGTCGATGGCAAGATCGAAGTGCTCAACGAAGATTTCTTCCGCAAGGTCGATGGCAAGCCCGTGCGCATGGAAGTCGATTTCATGGGCCCCTTCTTCCAGCGTGTCTCCGAAGCCATCCGCGAGATCGAACCCGACTGGCTGCTCTTTGCCGAACTTGATCCCGGCGAAGGCTTCGCCCACGGCTTCCCCAAGGACACGCCGCGCGGCACGGTCAACGCGAGCCACTGGTACGACATCGTCACGCTGGGCACCAAGACCTTCGGATTCCCCACATGGCTGAACCCCTACAATGGCCGCACGCTCGAAGGCCCCGACGCCATCGAGGAGTACTACACGAAGCAACTGAGCTTCATCAAGGAAACGGCGAAGACGCTTAACGACGGGCAGGGCGCACCGACTTTGATCGGCGAATTCGGCATCCCTTACGATCTGCATGAAGCCGCCGCCTTTAAAGCCTGGGCCGATGGCGATCGTAGCGATGCGCCATGGGAGAAACACGTCGTCGCGCTCGATCTCATGTACAACGCCATGGACAAGCTGATGATCTCTTCCACCCAGTGGAACTACACGGCGTCGAACCGCAACGATCAGGCCGTCGGCGACGGTTGGAACCAGGAAGACCTCTCGATCTACAGCGCCGACCAGCGCGATCGCAGCAACGACATCAACAGCGGTGGCCGCGCGCTCGCCGGCTTCGTCCGCCCCTACGCCCGCGCCATCGCAGGCCGTCCCCTGAAGATCAAGTTCAAGCGCGAGACGGGCCTATTCCGTTTCGTCTATGAGGCTTCCAGCGACCGCGAAACGGAAATCTTCGTACCCAACCTGCAATATCCCAACGGCTATGACATCGACGTCGAAGGCGGCACGGCGATCCACAATATCGACAGCCAATCCGTCCTCGTCCGCGCCGACGGCATCGGTAAGGTCGGCGTCACCATCACGCGGAAGTAAGACCCTCACCCAACCCTCTCCCAGAGGGAGAGGGCCACGTCATCCCCTCTCCCTCTGGGAGAGGGAGGAGCGCCCCTTGGCGCGGAGGGTGAGGGACTTCTCTACAACCCAGAAGCAATCGCCGCCGCCGCCCGCTGCATCGGCGCCAGATAGCGCTCCACCGCCTGCGTCTCTGTCATGGCGCTGTCGAAATAACGCATGGTGATAGCAGCCACCGCATTTCCGTCTTCGAGGATTGGCACTGCAAGTCCCGTCACCGGCGTGCCCGCCACAGGCGCGGTAAAGGCAAATCCCTGCGCGCGGATACCATCGATCAGCCGCCACAGCGCTTTCTCGTCCCGCGCCAGCGCATTGCGCCGCGCATTAGAGTTGCGCATCAGCGCCAGAATATGCGCGCGTTCCTCTTCCGCACAGAAAGCAAAATAGACGCGGCCGAGCGCCGAGACGAGCATCGGCACGCGCTCGCCCAGATAATCATTGTCCGTGGCGAAAGGGCTTTCCGCCCGCGTGCTCAGACGCACGATCATCTGGTCGCCCTCCGGCGTCGCCATGCCGAGCGGCCATTTATGTTCCGCCGTCAGCGCCGAAATGAAAGGCCGCGCCGCCTCCACCACACGGTCGGCATGACGAAACCCGCCCGACAGACGCAACGACCGTTCGGCGAGGCTGTAGCCCACCCGCCGTGACACGCGATGCACATAGCCGCCTGCAATCAGCGTGTCGAGCAGCCGCACCAGCGTCGATTTCGGCAGGCCGGTCGCCTCGAAAATTTCCGTCAGCGTCATCTGCGTCTTGAGGTTGAGCGCCTCCAGCACTTGAAGCGCGCGCAGAACAGGCTGGATTTCATTGGCTTTTTCGCTCATGCCGCATCTTAATTCCGCCTCGCGGAATTTTCAAACTTTGAACTGTTTTAAACCGGCCATGTGGCCCTAGGCTCTTTCCAACCTTGGAGGAGGGTCACATGAACCAGCAATTGAAATCGGCGTCCGTCGCCGCCGCCGCCCGGCCATTCACCTTAAAGCCACTCACGCCCAGCATCGGCGTCGAGGTGCACGACATCGACCTGTCGAAACCGATGGACAGCGCCACGCTTGCCGCGCTCCGCCAGACGCTTCTCGACTGGAAGGTCATCTTCTTCCGTGATCAGAACATCACGACCGAACAGCATCTCGCCTTCGCGCGCAACTTCGGCGAGCTGGAAGTCCATCCCTTCGCCCCGCAGAAGGAAGGTTTCCCCGAAATCCTGCCCATCACCCATGACGAGAACAACAAGGGCAAGGAAAACAAATGGCACTCCGACGTCACCTGGCGCGAATGCCCTTCGCTCGGCTCCATCCTGCGCGCCATCGAAGTGCCGGAGGTGGGCGGCGACACGCTCTTCTCCGACATGTATGCGGCCTATGACAATCTGCCCGAAGACATCAAGGAGATGATCGACGGCAAGACTGCGATCCACGACTTCGCCCATTTCCGCGTCTCCATGCGCAATCGCGGCGCCAGCGAAGAAGAGATCGAGGCCATGAACAAGAAGTATCCGATGGTCGAACATCCCGTCGTGCGCACGCATCCCGAGACGGGCCGCAAGGGCCTCTATGTCAACGTCGCCTTTACGCAGCACATCGTCGGCATGGAAAAGGAAAAGTCCGACGCCTTGCTCGCCTATCTCTATGCGCAGGCCGCCATCCCGGAATATCAGTGCCGCTTCCGCTGGAAAGCGAACTCGCTTGCCTTCTGGGACAACCGTGCATGCCAGCATTACGCGGCGTCGGATTACTGGCCGGCGGTGCGTCGCATGGAGCGCGCCACCATCATCGGCGACAGACCTTATTAAGGAGGAATGCCCTTAATAACGTCACGTGCATAAAATTAATGCACTCAATTGCAAAATTTTAGTGACGTCGCTCACAAATCACGCGACACTAAAAAAATGGAAATGTGCTCCTCCCCGCAAGGGGTTGTCGAGCGCAGTGAAGGCCGCGTTTCTGGGGAGGGACGCGGCCTTCTGCCTTTTCAGGGTCTGATGTTTTCCGAAGAATAAAACCCTCATCCTGAGGAGGGCCGAAGGCACGTCTCGAAGGATCAGGCCCTTGATGTCCCCCCACCCGAAAAATTTGCTGACGCAATTTTTCGACCTCCCCGCAAGGGGGAGGTAAAAACTAGGTGATGGGCTATCGATGATCTTGACCTCCCCCTCGCGGGGAGGTCGAAACGCGACCGCGTTTCGGGTGGGGGGCTCTGCCTCACCACATAGGCATCAAGCCCGCTCGCTCACCGCCAGCGCAAAGGCAAACACCCGCGCCACTTCCTTCAACCGATCAAACCGTCCCGAAGCGCCGCCGTGGCCCGCTTCCATATTGATATGCAGCAGCGTGAGGTTCCCATCGGTCCTGAGCGCCCGTAGCTTCGCCACCCATTTTGCCGGTTCCCAATAGGTCACCCGCGGGTCCGTCAGCCCGCCAAGCGCAAAGATATGCGGATAGGCCTGCGCGCTCACATTGTCGTAGGGCGAATAGGAAGCCATGTAGCGATAGGCTTCCTCGTTGTTGAGCGGATTGCCCCATTCGTTCCATTCCGGCGGCGTCAGCGGCAGCGAGGCATCGAGCATCGTCGCCATGACATCGACGAAAGGCACTTCCGCGATGACGCCTTTAAAGAGGTCCGGCGCCATATTCGCGACCGCCCCCATCAGCATGCCACCCGCGCTGCCTCCCTGCGCCACGATCTCGCCGCGCGATGTAAACTTCTCGGCGGCCAGATATTCGCCCGCCGCAATGAAGTCGGTGAACGTATTGCGCTTGGTCATCAGCTTGCCGGATTTATACCAGCCATAGCCCTTGTCCTTGCCGCCGCGGATATGTGCGATGGCATAGACGAAACCCCGCGCCACCAGCGACAGCGCCGTCACCGAGAACGATGGCGGAATGGAAATCCCGTAGGAGCCATAGCCATAGAGCAGGCAGGGCGCGCTCCCGTCGAGCTTCGTGTCCTTGTGATAGAGCAGCGACACCGGCACCTTCGCGCCATCGCTGGCGGTGGCAAACACCCGCCGCGTCACATAGTCGGCAGGCTCATGGCCCGAGGGCACTTCCTGCCGCTTGCGAAAGGTCTTCTCCCGCGTCTCCATGTCGTAGTCGTATGTCTCGCGCGGCGTCGTCATGGAGTTATAGGTGAAGCGCGTCACCGTCGTCTCATACTCGTATCCCGGCGCAAGCCCCAGATCATAGGCCTCCTCGTCGAAGGCGATCTCATGTTCCGCGCCGTCCGCGAGCCGCCGGATGACGATACGATTGAGCCCGTCCCGCCGTTCCATCCGCGCATGATGATCGCGATAGGCGACCTGTCCGAGGATCAGCGTGCCGGGCCGATGCGCCACCACATCGCGCCAGTTTTCGCGCCCCGGTGCGTCATGCGGCGCTTCGACGAGCTTGAAGTCTTCCGCCCCATCGACATTGGTGAGAATGAGGAAGCGTCTGCGCGGCGCGTCATCCTCGATGTCATATTCGATGCCGTCTTCCCGCGCGGCGACAAGCTGCGGCGCCGTCTCGGGCGCCGTCGCCGGGATCAGGCGTATCTCGCTCGTCTGATGGTCATGCGTTTCGATCAGCACATAGTTGCCGCTCGAGGTCAGCCCCACGCCGACATAAAACCCCGTGTCCGTTTCTTCATAGACGAGCCTGTCGCCCTCGACCGGCGTTCCCACCACATGGCGATAGACCTTGAGCGGGCGATGTTCCTCGTCCACCCGCACATAAAAGAAACTCTTGCCCGCCTTGTCCCAGGCAATGCCGCCCGCCGTATCGGGCACTTCGTCGGCAAGCTCCTTGCCCGTCGAAAGGTCCCGCACCTTGATCGTGAAATATTCCGATCCCTTGAGGTCCGCCGACCAGGCGAGCAATGCGTGCGTTGGCGCATGGTCGACATCGCCGATATGGAAATAGGCTTGGCCCTCTGCTTCCTTGTTGCAGTCGAGCAGAACCTCGTCGCCCTTCGCGCCCGTCCGGCAGAAGATCGGATGCTGCGCGCCTTCCTCATATTTCGTGAAATAGGCATAGGGCCCGTCGGGCGAAGGCGTCGAGCTGTCATCTTCCTTGATGCGCCCCTTCATCTCCTGAAACAGCACTTCGCGCAGATCAGTGAGCGGCTTCAGCGTCTCTTCCGTATAGGCGTTTTCAGCCTCCAGATAGGTGCGGATGTCCTTATCGAGCACATCCGGATCGCGCATCACCTCGCGCCAGTCCTTGTCGCGCAGCCAGGCGTAATTGTCGGTGCGTGTAATGCCGTGATGGGTGTCGGTGACAGGATGTTTCGCCGCAACAGGCGCAATGGTGGGAGGTGTTAGCTTCATTCGCAATTTCCTTTACCTCCCCCGCGAGGGGAGGTCGAAAAATTCACTCTCGTGGATTTTTCGGGTGGGGGGCACAGGCGATGCCAAGAATAGTGTGCTCTATCAAAAAATCATTCAGATGAGGAAAGGCTGCGTCCCCCACCCGGATCGCTTTGCTCTCCGACCTCCCCGCAAGGGGGAGGTAAGATTTAAGAGCAATCTTCTTGCCCATGGATGGAGGATTATTCGTCCGGCTCGAAATCCAGCGCCAATCCGTTCATGCAGAAGCGCAAACCCGTCGGCTCCGGCCCATCGGGAAAGACATGCCCCAGATGCGCTTCGCAGGTCGCGCAGCGCGCTTCGATACGCTGCATGCCGTGGCTATTGTCTTCCACGCCTTCCACGGCCTCGCGCGAGACCGGCGCAAAGAAGCTCGGCCAGCCCGAGCCGCTTTCGAATTTCGTTTCCGAGCGAAAGAGTTCCGTGCCGCAGCACACGCATTTGAAAGTGCCGGCGCGATGTTCGTGGAGCCAGGGGCCCGTGCCCGCGCGCTCGGTCCCTGCGCCGCGCGTCACCGCATATTGATCCGGCGTCAGTTCGGCGCGCCATTCCTCGTCGGTCTTGATGATCTTCTTGGTCATGCGGCGCCTCCTTGTAGAGAAGTCCCTCACCCAACCCTCTCCCACATTGCGCGTAGGCGCAAAAAGTTAAATGGGGGAGAGGGCTATTCTTTCCCCCTCTCCCTCTGGGAGAGGGAGGAGCGCCTGTAAGGCGCGGAGGGTGAGGGTCTTTCCCTTATTCGAAAATAAGGCTCAGCGTTTCGGCGACCATCGCCGGGCGTTCCTGGCCTTCGATTTCCATCGTCACGACATTGGTGATCTGATACCCGCCGGACTTCGGCTGCGCGTCCTTCAGCGTCACGCGGGCGCGGACCTTGGAGTTGACCGGCACCATGTTGGTGAAGCGGACGGAGTTCGAACCGTAGTTCACGCCGCGCGTCGCGCTCTTCACCGTGCTGATCTTGCCCATGAGGTAGGGCAGCAGCGACAGCGTCAGATAGCCGTGCGCAATCGTCGGCATGCCCAGTTCCTTCTTGGTGCGTTCCGGGTCGATGTGGATCCACTGGTGGTCGCCCGTGGCGTCGGCAAACTTGTTGATGCGGTCCTGATCGATCTGGACCCAATCGCTGACGCCGATTTCATTGCCCTTTTCGGCGATATAGTCGGCAACTGTTTCGAATACGCGCATGAAGCGTCTCCCGTTGTTGAATGTTTATTTGCAAGGCATTTCCGGCGAGGCGGGAAATCCGCCCCCTTCATGCGTCACATGGTCAAATTGGCTGCCGACAAACTAGCGGGCCGGGCCCCTCCCGCCAAGCCTCATTCCGGGCCCTTATTGCGACAAGCGCCCAACTCTTATTGTGACAGGCGAATGCGCACCCGGCGGTCATCCGCGGAATCGGACGTCAGCATTTCCTGCATCCAGCCCCAGGCCTCGCCCTCCGTGCCGATGACGATCTTGGCTCGGGGCCAGCCCAGCGCCTCGAACTCGCGCGCCACGTTCCGGGCCCGCTTTTCGCCGAGCCTCGCGTTGCTGGCGCTGTTGCCCGTCTTGCTGGCCTTGCCGAAGAGGCAGATCTGCTGCGCCGAGTGCCCCTGGGCGATGCCGTAGATATGTCTGATCTTCTTGTAGTCCTCCGGGCGCACCTTGCTGGAATCGCTGTCGAAATAGACATACCAGTCCTGGTCGAACTCGCGCCCGCCGCTTTGCTTGTTGTTGCAGCGGATGCCGGAGGAATAGACCTCGTTGCCAGCCGATGCCGGCGTTGCACTCAAGACAAACGCACCCGTCACCAGCATCAGAGCCAGCGCGCTTCCCGCCAGAACCTGGATAATCGAAACGGACAGTGTCTTGTGCATGTCGGCCACCTCGTGAATCTCGCCTTGTGAATCGGTGTCGCAGTCTAGCACAACAGGCGTCACGAATGGACCGCACACGAAAATGCCGCCTGCGCGGGTCCCGCGAGGCGGCATGATCTTCAGGCATTCAGGGCAGGATCAGACGATCTTGCTGTCCTTGTTGCCCCAATAGCGGTCGCGGATCAGGCGCTTGTAGAGCTTTCCCGTCGGATGACGCGGCAGCTCTTCCTGGAAGTCCACCGAGCGCGGGCATTTGATGGCCGAAAGCTCGCTCTTGCAGAATTCGATGAGTTCCGCTTCCAGCGCCGGGCCAGCGTCCGCCCAGTTGACCGGCTGGATGACGGCCTTCACCTCTTCGCCGAAGTCTTCGTTCGGTACGCCGATCACGGCGGCGTCCGCCACCTTCGGATGCATGACGAGCAGGTTTTCGGCTTCCTGCGGATAGATGTTCACGCCGCCGGAAATGATCATGAAGGCCTTGCGGTCGGTGAGGTAGACATAGCCTTCCTCGTCCACCTTGCCGATGTCGCCCAGCGTCGACCATGTCGGATGCGTGGGATGGCGCGATTCCGCCGTCTTCTTCGGGTCGTTGTGATATTCGAATTCGCTGTCGCTTTCGAAATAGATCGTGCCCGCTTCGCCGACCGGCAGTTCGTTGCCTTCTTCATCGCAGATATGCGTGATGGCGTTGAGCGCCTTGCCGACCGAGCCCTTGTGCGCCAGCCACTCGTTGCTATCGAGCGCGCAGAAGCCGTTGCCTTCCGAACCGGCGTAATATTCGTAGATCACCGGACCCCACCATTCGATCATCTGTTCCTTGACCGGGACGGGGCAGGGGGCTGCGGCGTGGATCGCGACCTTCAGCGACGACACATCGTATTTGTCGCGCACTTCCTTCGGCATCTTCAGCATGCGCACGAACATGGTCGGCACCCACTGGCTATGCGTGATCTTGTACTTCTCGATGCACTTGAGCGATTCTTCCGCATCGAAATGTTCCATCACCACGACCGTGCCGCCGAGACGGTTGACCGTCATCGACCAGCGCAGGGGTGCGGCGTGATAGAGCGGCGCGGGTGAGAGATAGATCGTGTTCTCGTCCATGCCATAGAGCAGCGCGGCGAGGCCGACGAGAGCGCCCGGCTCGTCGATGGCTGCACCGGTCAGTGCATGTTTGACGCCCTTCGGGCGGCCCGTCGTGCCGGACGAATAGAGCATGTCCGTGCCCGATGTTTCATCCGCAATCGGCGTTTTGGGAAAGCTGTCGCGAACAGTCTCGAGGCGTTCGTAACCGGCGAGATCGCCGCCCACGATGAACATGCGCTCGACCTTTGCCATCTTGTTGCGCTTGACGAGTTCTTCCGCGACAGGCTTCAGCGCAATCGAGGTGAAGAACATCCGTGCGCCGCAGTCGTCCACGATATATTCGATTTCGCCAGCCGTCAGACGCGACGACACGGCGGTGTAATAGAGGCCCGCGCGCTGCGCCGCCCAGCAGACTTCATAGAAGCGCGCGTTATTGTCCATGAAGATCGCGATGGCGTCGCCGGGCTTCAGGCCCGCCTCGCGGAACATATGCGCGATCTGGTTCGAGCGTTCGTCGAGTTCGCGGTAGGTGACGGTTTCGCCCGTCGCCGCCATGATATAGGCGGGCTTGTCGGCATTCGTCTTGGCGTGGACGGTAGGATGCATCGCGCAGGTCTCCCATGAGGCAAGTTTGCCGGATTATCAGGCCGTGAAGCGTTTTGCCCGTTAGGGCTTCGCTTTTCTTTCGTGCCGTTGTTATATCAGGACATAAGACATTCGTCGGTCCTTGTTGAGCGCAAAAGGAGCGCAACTTGACCCACCCGTCAACTATTTGAAGTTGACGCAACGGCGGCAACAAGTCCGATACATATAATTTGGCATCAGCCTTAAACAGGGAGACAGAAATGGCCTACAACACGATCAAATATGAGGTCGAAGACAATATCCTCACCATCACCCTGAGCCGTCCGGACAAGCTCAATGCCTTTACCGGCGAGATGATGGCCGAATTGATCGACGCTTTCGACAAGGCCGATGCCGACGACGATGTCCGCGCCGTGATCGTCACGGGCGACGGTCGCGCCTTCTGCGCCGGTGCCGACCTTTCCGCCGGTGCCAAGACCTTCGACTATGCCGCCCGCGACGACCGCCCGGAAAAAGCAGGCACGCCGGAAAAGAACGGCGAGACCGACTGGAGCCACGAGAGCGTGCGCGACGGTGGTGGCCGCGTGACGCTGCGTATCTATGAATGCCTCAAGCCCGTCATCGCGGCGGTCAACGGTCCGGCGGTCGGCATCGGCGTCACCATGCAGCTCGCCATGGACATTCGCCTTGCCTCTGAAACCGCCAAGTTCGGTTTCGTCTTCGCCCGCCGCGGCATCGTGCCGGAAGCCTGCTCCAGCTGGTTCCTGCCCCGCATCGTCGGCATCAGCCAGGCGCTCGAATGGACCTACACGGGCCGCGTCTTCGATGCGCAGGAAGCCTTGAAGGGCGGCCTTGTCCGCTCGCTCCATGCGCCCGACGATCTGCTGCCCGCCGCCCGCGCGCTCGCCCGCGAAATCGCCGACAACACCGCCCAGGTCTCCGTCGCCCTCACGCGCCAGATGCTCTGGCGTCTTTCCGCCATGGATCACCCCATGGAAGCCCACAAGATCGACAGCCGCGCCATCTACGCTCGTGGCCGCACCGAAGACGCCAAGGAAGGCGTCGTCTCCTTCCTCGAAAAGCGCCCGGCGAAATATCCCGACCGCGTCTCGAAGAACATGCCCTCCTTCTTCCCCTGGTGGCCGAAGCGCGAATATAAATAAGTTTTCTTCCCCTCTCCCTCTGGGAGAGGGAGGAGCGAACGACAGTGAGCGGAGGGTGAGGGTCTTCTTGGTGAAGGAAAGACCCTCACCCAACCCTCTCCCAAAAGGAGAGGGCTTTTTCCTACCTCTCCAGCCTCTTCGGTGGCGCTTCCAGCGACCAGAGCGGCGTGAAGAAAAAGATCGACAGCCACAGCACCACCATCAGCCCCACGGGCACCAGCACCGCGTCGAGCACGCCGAGATATTTGATCACATAGCCCGTCAGCAGCGCGCCGATAGGCCCGCCGCCCATAGTGCCAAGCTGGAAGGCCGAGATGAGCCGCGCCCGGATATGCGGCTCGGCAAATTCCTGCACCACCGCGCGCGATTGCGTCATCGAGACACCCGCCGCCAATCCCCAGCAGAGCGCCAGCGCATCCACCACATAGATCGGCAGCCCGAAATGCATCATCACCATCACGCTCGAGCCCGTGCACATGGCGAGCATCATCGCGCGCCCCTGCCGCTTGATGGGCCTGAGCTGCGACAGCGTCAGCGATGAAATCCCGATACCGCCGAAGAAACACATGTTGATGAGCGCGATCTCGAAGGACGAGCCGTGATAGACGTCGCGCACCATGATCGGGAAGAGCACCATGAAGACGCCCATGAAGAGAATGCCCGACATGAACATCATCATTACGACAGGGCGGAGCCTTTCGCTCTGCCACAACACGATGAGCCCTTCCTTGATGTCGGAAAGCTGCGACGGGCGTCTCTCGCTCGCCGCCTTGGGCGCGGGCGGGGCCTCGTTGAGGTTTGAGGTCGTGAAGACGGCGCCGAGCAGCAACAGGCTCTGAAATCCGAAGAGCAATGGCGCCCCGACGAACATCGCCGTCCCGCCGATCAGAAAGCCCAATACCTGCCCCAGAAACTGCCCGCTCAGCGACATGGCGACGCCGCGCTGAATATTGCCCCTGAGATTGTTGATCGCGACGCGCGTCAGCATGGCGTCGCGCGTCGGCATCACATAGGCCCCGAGTATCCCGAGGACGACGCCGAAGAAGATCATCACGCCATAGCTCAGATGGCCCGTATAGATGATGATCCCGAGCAGGATCGGCGGCACCATCTGCATGATCTGCAACCGCCGCAGATGGCTGCGTAATTCCATGCGGTCGGCCAGCGCTCCCCCGAAGAGCGTCAGGATCAGCATCGGCAGCATCATCATCATTTGCGCAAAGCCCACTCGCGTCGAGGGTTCATGCAGCACGATGGCGATGAGCCAGGGAAACATCACGCCCTGAATACCCGCCGCCGAGAAATAGAGCCAGATCCCGCTCATGTACCAGGCAAGGTCGGGCCGGAAATTTTCATCCGGCATATTGAACTCAGGCCCACTCATGCGCTTGCCTCTTCGGCGCGATAGGACCAGATCGGCGAGAGCAGCAGCGAAGCGACGATGAAAATCATCACGCCAGCGGGCACCAGCACAGCCTCATAAATGCCGATGCCGCCGACGATGAACCCCATGATGAGCGAGCCGATAGGCGCGCCGCCCGAAAAGCCCAGCTGATAAAGCGCCAGCACGCGGGCGCGATGGCTGGCGCGCGCCGCCATTTGCACGATCGTCCGCCCCATGGTCATCGTCGTGCCAGCCCCCATGCCCCAGAGGAAGCAGAGCCCGCAAAGCGCCCAGAAGGGAATGGCAATCGACATGGCCGCCAGAATGATGAGCCCCGACGTCACCGCCCCCATCATCACGCGCCCGCGCCGCTCGATGTGCCCGATCTTCAACAGGATGAATGTCGCCGCAATCGTCCCGCCCCAGAAGGCGATGTTGATCATGGCGAAACGCGCCGTGAATTGCGCATCGCTCGAGTGATAGACGTCGCGCACCATCAGCGGCAGCACCACCATGAAGCTGCCGACATAGAAAAGCCCCACCGCGAAATTGAGGCAGATCACGGCAAAGACGATGGGGTTCTCGCGCGCCGCCGCAATGCCGTCGAGAATTTGCGCCCAGCGGCTTTCGCCTTCGCCCTTGTGCGCAGGCGGCAGCGGCGCAAGCTTCTGCGTCGCCAGCCCGCCGATCAGCAGCATCACCATCTGGAAGAGCAGTAGCGCAGGTGCGCCGAGGATCGCCGCGAATGAAACGATCAACATGCCGACGAGCTGCGCCACCATCTGCGTGCTCATGGCCAGCGTCACCGCCTGCTGGATACCCGTCTCGGCAATGCGCGTCAGCGCGCTGTCACGCGCCGGCATGGCAAAGGCGCTCAGCGTCCCCATCGCCAGCGCATAGACGATCAGCAGATTATAGCCGAGATGCCCGGTCACGAGCAGGGCGGCGAGGATCGCAGGCGGAACGGCGGCCAGCGCATGCACCCGGATCAATATGCGCCGCACGTCGCCATGGTCGGCCACCGTGCCGCCGAGCAATATGAAGAGCAGGGAAGGGGCCATCAGCGTCATCTGCGCGATGCCCACTTTCGCCGCGCTCTCGTCCAGCTCCTGCGCCACCAGATAGGGAAACAGCACGAACTGGATGCCGAGGCTCAGATACCAGCTTCCCTGCCCGCCGAGATAGAGCCGCAACCGCGCCGCGCGCGCTGCTGAAGTCGCATCGGTCGCAACAACTCCCCCCGGCTCCGCGCCGCGACCTTCAACTTCCACCACTCACTCCCCCCGGAATCTTTAATGCTTTGTGTAAAAACTATAGCACCTGCATATCCTTCGGGTCGCCTGACATGTCATATCGATGAATTTTTTTTGACAGGCTGAACTTGGGCTTTTGACTTCAATCTTCCTTAAGCAGCGCCTCGCATAACTGTTGGCGAGTTGTTCCAGTGTTCAGGGCCGTTCTGCCATGTCTCATCCCCTCGCGCGCGACCTTGCTGTTTCCGTCCTGCCCCTGGGGCCCGAGACCACCTGTTCGGAAGTGTTTACCCGCCTGCTCGCCGAAGGCGACCTCATGCACATTCCCATCGTCCATGAGGACAGGCCCGTCGGTCTCGTCAGCCGTCAGGATTTCATGCTGACATACGTTCGCATGTATGGGCCGGAAATCTATGGACGCAATCCCATCACCTGCCTGATGAACGAAACGCCGATCATCGTCGAGGCAGCCAGCACCTGCGAGGAGATCGGCCCGCAAATCTTTTCTGCCGATCACGCCACCGGCCTTCAGGGCTTCATCATCGTCGAGCAGGGGCGCTATCTGGGTATTGGCCTCGCCGCCAATCTCATGCGCGTCACCGCCGACATTCTGCTGGCCCGCGCCGAGGAACTTGAGAGCCAGCGCCGCAGCGCCGAGGCCGCCAGCGAAAGCAAGTCGCAGTTCCTCGCCAGCATGAGCCACGAGCTGCGCACGCCCCTGAACGCCATCATTGGTTTTGCCGATCTCATCCGCCTCGAGCTTTTCGGCCCGATGGAGCCGCCGCGCTATCTTGAGTACGCGCAGGACATTCACAGCAGCGGCGTCCACCTCCTCACCATGATCAACGAACTTCTCGACATGGCGAAGATCGAGGCCGGGCATTTCGATCTTCACGAAGACGAGGTCGATCTGCTGGAGATCGGCTACGAGGTCATCCGCATGTTGCGCCAGTCGCTCCAGACGGCCCGTGTCGCCCTCAAGCTCGACATCCGCGAGGCCCTGCCGCGCATTCGCGCCGACGAACAGCAGGTCCGTCGCGTCCTCGTCAATCTTCTGTCCAACGCCATCAAGTTCACGCCAGCAGGCGGCAAGATCACCCTGTCGGCGCGTGAGAACGAAAACGGCGGCATATCCGTGAGCGTACGCGACACCGGCATCGGCATTCCCGAAAACAAGCTTCAGAAGGTGCTCGAGCCTTTCGAGCAGGTGGAAAATTCCTTCACCCGCACCCGTGCCGGCACGGGCCTCGGCCTGCCGCTCACCAAGGCCATGGTCGAAGCGCACGGCGGCACGCTCACCCTCAGCAGCACCCTTGGCGAGGGCACATGCGCCTGCGTCTGCATCCCGCCCGAGCGTGTCGTTCGCAAGGATGTGATCGAGGCTGCCTGAGCCCCGTCACGCCGACGAATCGATCAGGTTTTCGCGGCGTTTGTCGATGTAGTCGGCTTCGGCCTGCAAAAGCGTATGCGCGAGCCCCAGTGCAAAGGCCTCCGCCTCGCGTTTGCCTTTCGGCGATTGCGATTTCTGTCGTTCCAGCGCCTTCATGGACTCGTGAATATCGCGTAACCGGTCTTCGAGCAGTTGCTCGATGCGCGTCTTGTCGAGATGCGGTTTGAATTTCAGGACGAAAAGAAATTCCGATTTGGTGCGCTGTGTCGCCTCGCAGGTCGATAGCGCTTCCATGCAGATTTTGCGGCCCGCCGTCGTCAGCTCGTAGATCTTTTTCGGCGGGCGCTTCTCCTGGTCGACCCGCTCGAATTTCAGCAAGCCTTCGTCTGCCAGCTGATTCAGGAGCGGATAGAGATTGCTGATGCGGATGTCGGAAACATTGGAGATGTCCATATCCAGCACCTTCTTGATGTCATAGCCCGTCATTGGCCCGTCGAGCAGCAGACTCAAAAGAATTTCTCTGGTGTTCATCTCTCACTCGCTTGTCGTTACTTCGAATCTTTGATGTGCCCTTCGTCGTTCGATGAAAGTATAGGCGGATATCGCAATATGTAATCATAGATATAAATAGAAATAATATATTTAAGGACGATTGATAAATGGAGTTTTGTTTGAAAAATTATCAGTAATTGTCAGATTTTTACTGGAAGGGGGGCTAATTCAAACGGGTATTTCGAACAAAAATAAGAATTGACCCGCGACTCCTCTCGCAAGGTCAGCATCCCTCAACACCTTGCGGTCGGCTCACGAGGGTCGGCCGCATCTCTGTCCCAACTTTCAAACTCCGTTGTTTTCCTGGGGAGGAATTAATGAAGACGCTTCTTCCAAGAAGTTTTGTCCGACGCGCCATCCGCTCATCTTTGTTCGCTGTTATGGCGCTTCTTGTCGCGAGCGGAAGCGCCGCAGCCGAAGATTTCAAATTTGGTGACGTAACCATCAACATAGACACAACTATTACCGCCGGTATTTCAACACGTGTTTCAAACCGCGATTGCACCAAAGTTGCGAAGGGCGATGGCGGTTGCCCCTATGGCGTGCATGCAGGTGGCTTGAACACCGATGACGGCGATCTGAATTTTGATCGCTGGGATTTAACGAGCGCGACGCTGAGTTCCGTCTCTGACATCGACATTAAATGGAAGAATTCCGGAATCTTTTTGCGCCCGACGGCCTATTACGACGCCGTCTATTCGCAAAATGACCTGCGCTGGCGCAATCTCGATCATGACGCTCGTCAGGCTTTGGATAACGGGGTGAATATTCTCGACGCTTTCATCTACACAAATTTCGAAATTGGCGATCGCACCGGTAACATCCGTTTTGGCAAGCAGGTGGTGAATTGGGGCGAAAGCACCTTCCAGCGCGGAGGTATCAACGCCTATCAGTCGATCGACGTCAGCGCTGCGCGCCGTCCCGGCGCCGAGCTGAAAGACATCATCACGCCGATGCCCATTCTCTTCGCGTCGCTTTCGCTTACCGATAGCTTGAGCGCCGAGGCCTTCTGGGAGTTCGGTCATTCCGAAACAGAGGTCGATCCTGCCGGTTCCTATTTCTCGACGTCGGACATCACGGGGCCAGGCTCTCTCGTGCAGAACAGTGGCGGTACCAATGATGCGAACGCGATTGTGAAGATTTATCGCTCGGCAGATCGTCGTGGAAGCAACCTCAACCAGTTCGGTTTCGCCCTGCGTAATTATTTCGACAATCTGGGAACGGGCACCGACACGGGCTTCTACTTCGTGCGTTACACAAGCAAGCTTCCCTATATCGGCGTGCTTGCGGGGTCTTCTTCTTTCACAGATACCTGTATCTCTATCTATGGCCACGTTTGCGGCACATCGACGGAAGTGACGACCGCTTATGTCGTCGGCGCGAACAAGATCACCTACTTCTATGACTTTCCCGATCAGATCAATGAACTCGGCGCAAGCTTCAACACAACGGTCGGCGGCACCGCACTTTCGGGTGAAATGAGCTTTACGCCCGACATGCCTCTGGCGACCGACTATTACGAACAGCTCGCCTCGATCGGAGACGGAACGGGCGCGACACCCTACCTCACAGGAGGCGCCTATACGCGCTGGAGCCGTCTTGGCGCGACTTCGCCCGGCGAAGCGTCCATCACTCATGTCGATCTGAATACATGGCAGGGGCAGTTCAGCACCATTACGGTCTTCAATGGCAGCGATCCTCTGCCTGCCTTCATTCATTCCGACAGCATTACCTTTGTTTTCAATCCCGGCTTCGTTTATGCGAAGGATGCAGGCAAATATCCCTTGAGCTATAGCGGAGCCAATCCCGGTCTCACCAATCCCTATGCCGCCACCTACATCACGCCGGACTACTACGGCAATGGCGACACTACGACGATCTATGCAACGGACTGGTCCTGGGGCGTCACCGCGCTGCTCACGGCGACATATAACAACCCGTGGGATTTACCGATTGCCCTTTCACCTGTTCTGCAATTCTCTGATGGCATTCAGGGTCGGTCGCCCGGACCGAATACGGCTGGCTATGCCAAGGGCATGAAAACCGCGACTGTCGGTGTCAACGGTACCTATCAGTCGTGGAAGGCCTCCATCAGCTACACCAATTATTTCGGTGGCGGCTGGGCAAACAAATACTCGGACCGCGACTTCGCGGCCGCGAGCATTTCCTACTCTTTCTGATTTGAGAGGTTCTTCAGGTTTCCTCCTCCGGTATTGCGCCTGGCGCAAATGCTGGGGGAGGGGGCTTTTATAGCCGACCGAGCTGCATCATTTCGTCGTAGTAATAGACCCTGCGGCCATGCACTTCTTCGCTTGCTGCCTTCACCATCGCCATGGCCACGCGTTCCGGATCGATCCCGCTGTAGATGGATGCGCGGCCGAACAGGAACGGATTGATCATGGGCATCAGCAAACGCGCCGTCGCTTCGAACGGGCGTGACTCCTTGCGTTCCTCGAGCAACATGCTGGGCCGGAAGATTTGCACCGTCTCGAACCCCAGCTCGCTCACCGCGTCTTCCACCTCGCCCTTGACGCGCGAATAGAAGATCGGCGACTTCGCGTTTGCGCCCACCGCCGTGACGAGCGAAAAGCGCTTTGCGCCAGCCCTCTTTGCGGCGCGCGCGAAACTCACCACATAGTCGAAATCGACATGGCGAAAGGCCTGCTGGCTTCCCGCCGTTTTGATCGTCGTGCCCAATGTGCAATAGGCGTCGTCCGCCTTCACATTCTGATCGACCAGACAGGCCTCCATGTCATCCAGAGGCGTGATGATCTGGCGCAATTTATAATGGCGCGAGATCATGGTATTGGGACCGTTGATTGCGCGCCGCGTCACGGAAATGACCTGGCTGTGGAGAGGAGACATCAGAAGTTTTCGGACGAGGTGCCAACCGATAAGTCCGGTCGTCCCTGCGATCAGTGCAACGCGTTCTGGCTCGCTCATGCCTTCACCCTCCTCTCCGCCGGGGCTGCCCTATCGCGGAATTTCGCCCGTATATCGTGCACGGGGCCTTATCATCTGGCCCGAGCGATGCTGTTCGATCGCATGGCCAATCCATCCTGCCGTCCGTCCCATGACGAAAAGCGCCAATCCTGTACCCGGCAGCATACGCAATGTTACGCTCATTGCGCCAATGGCAAAGTCTATACTGGGTTTCTCGCCTGCCGCTTCCGCCATGACGTCCATTATGCGCTGTGAGCGAATGAAGGCGGGGTCGTCTCCGTGGCTTGCTTTCATCATGGCGATGAGCGCCTGGGCGCGCGGGTCGCCGTCGGGATAGAGCGGATGGCCGAACCCCGGCACAGGGTCGCCATTGCGCAAGCGCGCCAGCACTGCGTCATCAAGGTCCTGCCGATGCGCCATGTCGGTGAGAAAGCTCTCCACCCGGCTCGTAAAGCCGCCGTGGCGCGGCCCTTCCGCCGCGCAGATGCCCGCCTGCACCGAGGCATAGAGCGTCGCCCCCGTGCCCGCCACGCAACGCGCGGTAAAGGCCGATGGGTTGAGTTCATGG
>Ga0098044_1000459_pt1 | contig 21557 bp, 24 predicted proteins | sample 10_taG_FD_75053 | JGI IMG/M metagenome (GOLD analysis project Ga0098044, IMG submission 75053) | Marine viral communities from the Subarctic Pacific Ocean - 10_ETSP_OMZ_AT15264 metaG | ecosystem: Environmental > Aquatic > Marine > Oceanic | place: Pacific Ocean | collected 2015-01-16 | reverse complement strand
TTACTTGTCAAGCCCTATTATAATTATTCTTAGATTACTGAGCCTATGCTATCAACCACTGTCAAGCTACCATTGATGAGCTTGAACCTACGAGCTTCATTCTCATCATAGATAAACCAGTTATCTGTCTTATCAGTCCAGTTACGCATGTAGTCCAACGCTTCCTGTATTGAAGTGAAGTTGGCGAAAGCATTAAAGCTACCGTTGGCGTGCATGTAAACTCTGAAGTTATGTGTCATTTTAATCATGTCGTTTCCTTTGTTGTTTGTATCGTTGTTTGTCATGCTCTTATTATATACTAAGTATCGTCATTTGTCAAGGGCAATCTTAACTTTATTTGTATTTTTTTAGTAAGTATTTTTTATCGTTACTATTAGCGATTGGACTAATTACATTTAGCTTATCGCCTATGTTTAACTTAGTGTGCGATGCGTGAATAGTATATCGAACACCTTGCAACCGTTCAACTAAGTAGCGATTGTGAACACCGTTAAATCGTAGTTCTTTTTTTACTGTAAACATTTTGTTGTCCTTTGTTTGTTGCTTAACTTCTTATGTCTTAAGTATACTATTATTATCGGCATTTGTCAAGGGTAAACTTAACTTTTTCTGAAAAAAACCCAAAATACTTTTTCCCCCTCTATTAGGGGGTGAGGCGCCCCCGTCGGCGGCCGCCCTAGTAGGTCAGGGTAGTTGTTTGTTCAGTAGAAAAGTAGCTGCCTGTTTGTGTTTGCCCCGTGGTGGTGTAAACGAAAAGTAACATAAAATATATCAATGTATTAGCTAATCCTTCTCGACTGGCCCCCACCTCGCCCCTTTTAGCTCCAAATCTCGTAATTAGATATATCTTTGTATTTCCATGATCCTCCCGAATCATCATTGTTTTCTTTTGTCCTGTCAAATAGTTCTATACCACGAGCAGCTTGCTCAGGAGGCATATACATGTTCCATCCCACTATCGTTGGCTCAGGCATTTCATCGTGGGGTACACGCCTGTCCCTTCCTTCGTATTCAGCTAGCTTAAGCCAGTCAACGGCTTCCGCATCGTCTGTTAGTATCATTCCCCCTTTAGCGATTGGCAATATCTTTCTAATATGAAAAGATAGACATTGGTATGACCCCTTAACATACATATCTTTAGTGAATCTTGTAGCACCATCTATAATCGGATATGGATCTAGCTGATAAGCTCCAGACCATTCAAGGTCAGTAAACTCGACTTCACACCCAGCATGTATAACGCTTTGAGGTACAGACAGGTATGTCTTTTTAGGAACTTTAACCTTGCCGGTTGCATTGAGATACTTGAGGCAAAGAAAAAGGCTATTGGTACAACTGTCTGTTGCAACAGCATACTTACTACCCGCATACTTGGCAACCTTGTGTTCAAACGCCTCCACAATATCCCAAGGGTCGTTAATGATGTATCCGTCCTTTTCTAGGGACGAGATAGTTTTTTTTAATGGACTATACATTTTACCACTCTATAATAGGAGAGTCGTGGTACCGACCTCCGTTGTATTTTTTGTCTATTTTTTCTGTGAATTCATCCATCGAATATGATCCGCCCCAAGAATCTATATCATGATACAATATGTATCCACTTTCACTATTTCGGACAAGAGGCAAATAGGTGTCCTGTAGGTCGTGGTGCAGTTCGCAAATGGCGTGATTACTAATAACCAAATCAAACTTAAAATCATACCACGGTTGAACTTCGTCTGGGCAAATTTTGGTAATTTGTATTGCATGGTGGCTCAAGTATTTTTCTTGAAGCTCTAAAACTATTGGAATGTCTACCATGTAAACTTCAGATATGTCAATCAAATCTGACAGTATTTTTATTTGTCCGCCATAACCACCACCTATTTCTAAAACTTTAATATTTTTTTTATTTTTAACCAATTCTTTTATTTGATGGGCTATGGCCATGTATTTCACTGTACCCGTACCTATAGACCCTTTGAATAGTTCGCTCTCCCGTTTTTCGCCACCACCTATCGTGTCATTCTCTTTAAACTTTTCTAGTAGTTCATCGCTAATATTTTTGTCTCTAAGTAGGCCACAGCACCCATTAAACTCTGAGAGACTAACATGCTCTAATATGCCCCTATATCTCGGATCTGATTTAAACTCCCCTAGTCCGTCTTTAACAGCCTTTTGAACGGCCTCAAGATAGTCTCCATCACCCTCCCAGTTTTTTATATAACTCATTTTTATTTTCTCCATTCATATAATCTATAGTAATCTCCGAGCACAAACTTTCTGCTGGCCGTAGCGGAGCTTTTAGCCGCAGACTCATCGTATTTATCATAAGGCAATACCCTGAAGTCCATACTAACCCTAGTCCTGCCTGTTTTGTTTTCTTTATTTCCGTGGATACATTTGTTGCCCTAGAATATAGTGTAATCTCCCACTTCCATTTCTACTGGCTTAAAATCGCCTAGACCGGGAACTGATTCTAACCACATTGCATTAGAGTCCCACATTTTAGTGAGGGCGACCTGAAAGTTAATCTCCCAGTCTGGATGGTTGTGATTTTCATCAGAGTCGTGATGCCACTTGTGAATGGCCTGATCGTTTGGTATGTGCACCCTGAAGCTGGGGAAAGTCTGGTAGACGAATGACCTTCCGAACATTGGGGCAACCACGTTCGTAATAAACGCCTCGTAGACCGCCTTTACATCGTCCCCTTTGTCAGAATTTAAGGCACCATAGAATGTAGAGTGAAAATCTGTCCTTGTTTCGTTGTCAAAGTTAAGCTTATCTGGCGGCATCAAGTCGCTTCTAAGCTCGTGTAAATTATGTAGCCCCCCTTGCGGAACGCCAAATATCTTTTCAACCTCTCCACAAAAGTTATAATTGTCAGTGTCATAAGTGCTGATTACGCTCATTATTTTCTCCTCGATAGCATGTGACCCTCAATCCACGATGGATCAAAGTTTTTCATATTGTATTGGTCTTGAATATCTTTGAAGTGAAGGTTTTCAAAACCCATGTCGTGCATAAGCTCTTCTGACTTGAACTTAGCAGAATTAAGATTATTTCTTCCCAAGAAGTATCCTCCCTTAATAATATTCTTAGCTGCCCATTTTTGCCCATAAATTTTTAGCTCTGGTGTTTTAGGAAAACTTCCGAGATCATTATGGCAGAAAGCTATTGGTATGTTGTCCACTTCGGAAAGCTCCATGCAATCCTTCTCGATTACGCAGTCATGTCCGATTGGATTATGTAAGTCATAACCAATACATCTATCTCGGCCAAAGTGATCGCACAATAAATCAAGTGCAACACATCTGTTTGTGCCAAGCAGGACTATGTATCCGTCTTTAGGAATGTCCTGAAGCTGAAGGATAACTTTTTCAAGTATTTGATATCCGTAATAGTTTTTTCCGTAGTTGTCTACATCCGAATGTTCTTCTGGGCTATCGTACCAGTATTCTTTACTGTAAAATTGTTTTTCTGACATTTTATCTTTCTTCTATGTCCTGTAGGTTTACAAGCTTCCACTCGTCTTTATATTGTTTTATATATTTATACCTTTTTTCGTCATCCACAAATAGAGATACTCCCGGACTTTCTATACTCCACTCGTTTACATGCTCCCCTCCTTCTGGAACCGGAACAAATATCTCAGAAGCGCTTGATAAAAACGCGGCAAACCAAGAAAAGGTACTTTGTGACATTATTATTTTGTTAAAAGATTTTATTGTATTAAAGTCTTCTATGGTGCTTCCAGCAACCAGCTCAGGGCTGTACTTGTCAAGGCTTTCCATGTATTTGTGAAACATTGGATGGTCTATTGTTTCTGGATCAGAGCAAATGTAAAGTCTGTCAAAAGACATAGACTCCAAAGCCTTATGGAAGTATTCTGTCGGCATTACATACGGGTTCTCTTCTAGGTCTCCCAGTATACAATCACCAAGCCTAAGATGTATAATGGCGTCGTGTTTAGTTTGACCAACATCTTTATACTCTGTTTTTAGCCACTGTCTAATCTGTTTTTTATATGGTTTATAGTATTCATATTTTTGAAAGAACGCCATAGGGCCGATAGCTATCGCAGCATCCTTAATCTTTATCGCTTTGTCCATATTAAAGTCTGAGTCCGATCTAATCACAACATTTCCATAACCCTTTGCTATGGCCTCAACGAGACATCTGCTTGTCTGACTACTGAATTGTTGAACTTTACGTGGAGACATACAGTCCCCATCAACCAACTCTCTCGTTCCAAGAAATCCGTTTATTGGCCTGTTGTCAAGGTAAAATCCCATGCGGCTGGCAAGGATTCTGGCAAGGCAATATTGTAACAATGTGTTACCGAGACCTCCACTATAGTTTACAATAATCATATAATTTTACTCCTTTAGTATTTTAGTCTTGGTATATCACGCACAGCATCCACTATAGCTACAAAAAATGGGTGAGATATAAATATCATAGATATAATTGCAAAAATCGCACACCCAACCATAAATTTTGACAAGTCTAGTGTCTTATAGTCTTTAGGATCATAACTAGGAGGTCTATAGGGATTCACACTCATTATTTATTCCCATATGGTTAATAATTATATTAAACTCCACCACTAAAATCGCCCCTTATGTTTTTCATGCTAATATTTACAGACCCATTTAGGCCCTAATTTTAAATATCTATACCTATTTCCGTAGGTTTTTGTAAAAAGACTTATTTTATGTGTATATTTATTTACAAAACACCTACAATGTTGTATACAATTGTAACACTTTTAACACAGATAAAATGGAGTTCCCATGCCAAGTAATAAAGATGAACCAAAAGAAATTGAATCCGAATTCGTAGCCAGAGCCTCTGAAGAGCTAGAAGATGCAGTAGCGGAAGAATTGGAAGTCGAAGACCCCTCTGTAGAAGAAGCGGCGGCGATTATCGAAGAGCTTTCTGTCGAAATCCCGGTAGTTGAAGAAGCTGTTGAAGCTAAAGAAGCTGTTGAAGCTAAAGAAGTTTGTGAAGCCGAGTGTGAAGCTCAGTGTGAAGCTGAGTGTGAAGAAGAGGCTTCGGCTCAGGAGCCAGACTCCGATGATCCTCCGGTCCGTATGAGGGGGCCTCAATAGTTGAAAATACCTAGTAATATGTCAGAGCAAGAAGTTGTTGATATAATTACTAAGGTTAGCGAAAGACTGTCCAACAAATTCACGTTCGCATTCTATACTACTGAAGATATAAAGCAGGAAGCTTTTATTATAGGTATGGAGGCGCTTGAAAGATATGATGAGAGTAAACCTTTAGAGAATTTCTTATTTGTCCACATGGCGAATAGATTAAAGAATTTTAAAAGAGATAACTACTTTCGTCAGGACGAAGGTAAGGCAGAGAAGGTACAGAAGAGGAAAAAGAATCTTCTAGAGCCTGCTAACTTAGAAAATTTCAGCGTCGCTCGTGAAGAGGAGGACTTATTGTCCAAAATATCTAATTCCGAAATAATGGAGTTAGTCAAGAGGAGTATACCCTCAAATATGAGGTCGGACTATTTAAGATTGTGTGCCGGAGTCTCAGTATCCAAAAATAGGAAAGCAGAGATAGAGGCAGTAATCAGGGAGATAATTGAAGGCGAATGAAGCGAGGGCGTTTTTCAGTAGAAGAGACACAATATATCGAGCAAAATTGCGAGGCTCTTTCTCCAGAGGCCATAGCCGATCATCTTGATCGTAGTGCTTCGTCTATAACTGCGTGGATCGAAGAGAATGTAGGGTTCTCGGCGAAACAGAAAAAGGAAGTCGAGGCCCATCGGGAACTCAGACAGAAACCTTACTGGGGCGAACTATTAAAGCAGTTCTCTGAGTCAGAATTGGACTTATTTCAGTTCCACTTCAAAAAGATGTGGGCGCAGTTCAAAGATGACGTGTTTCACACAGAAGAAATCCAAATCGTGGATACCATCAAGCTCGAAATTCTAATGAATCGCATCTTAACGAGTCAAAATGAAAACCTGACAGACATTGAGGCGACGCAGCTCCTAATTCAGGTCGAGAAGGAACAAGATACTGCGGATCAAGACCGTGACTACATCTCGTCACTAGAGCGCCAAGTATCTATGGCTAGGGCGGCGCATGAGACGCTATCTAAGGATTATAAAGATCTCCAGACACGTAAAGCAATAATGCTTAAAGATCTTAAGGGAACGAGAGAGCAGCGTATTAAACAAATCGAAGACTCTAAGCTGACGTTTGCATCGCTGGTGAAACAGATATCATCAGATCCTACTTTCAGAAGCCAGATAGGAATGGAAATGGAAAAAATGCGTTTGGCAACTGAAGCTGAGAAAGAGCGTTTATCACAGTATATTCAATATGAGGATGGACAGATAGATCAACCATTTCTGTCCGCAGAAACCACTAAAGGAGGAAAATAATATGAAGACCGCAATTATATTTGGGGTGACAGGCCAAGACGGTAGTTATTTAGCCGACTTGCTACTTTCTAAAAAATATAAGGTAGTAGGAGTCGCTAGACGTAGTAGCGTGGATACGACGGAGAGAATCGGCGAGCAATTAAAGCATCGCAACTTCTTACTCGTCGAGGGAGATATTACCGACGGATTTTGTGTTGCAGACATTATTAATAAACATGAGCCGGATGAAGTATATAATCTTGCCGCACAGTCGCACGTAGGTACCTCATTTAAGCAGCCGACACTAACTTGGGACGTAACTGCCGCTGGATGTTTAAACATCTTAGAAGCGATCAGAGCGTGTCCTAGAAGGGAACAAATTAAGTTTTATCAAGCGTCTTCGAGTGAAATGTTTGGTAAAAATTACTCAGTCTCCGGAACTGAACCAAGTGTGGGGGATACTCTCCTTGGGGTTGGCTCTACAATAAAATATCAAGACGAAGACACACCTTTCATTCCTCAGTCACCTTATGCTATCGCCAAACTAGCTGCGCACCACCTTGTGAGGAACTATAGAGATAGCTATGAGATATTTGGGTGTTGTGGTATATTGTTTAATCATGAGAGCGAGCGACGAGGAGAAAACTTCGTAACCAGAAAGATTACTAAGTGGATAGCTAGATTCTTGGCTTGGGAGAAAAAAAATTCCACCGAAATACCATATGACTGTAGATTTGGCATTGGGGAAGAGGGCATTAGTATGCCAAGAGAACGACAGTTCATGGATATGATAGCAACACCTCGCTTTCCTAAACTCAGGCTTGGAAATTTAGATGCACAGAGAGATTGGGGTCACGCGAAAGATTATGTGCGGGCTATGTGGCTTATGCTACAAGAAGATATTCCTGAAGACTATGTTGTAGCGACAGGAAAGACTCATAGCGTTAGAGATTTCTTAGATATTGCTTTTGAGAGAGCTGGAATAAGTGGCTGGGAAGATTTCGTATTTATTGATCCAGAATTCTTCAGACCGGCAGAGGTTGATTATCTATTAGGTATTCCAGACAAAGCAAAGAACCAGCTTGGCTGGGAGCCTGAAATTTCGTTTGAGCAATTAGTACACAATATGATTGATGGAGATTTAGATGAGGAACTACTCAGACCCAAGCTACAAGAAGTTCAGGACTGACGTTCTGAAGAGAGATAAGTTTACCTGTAAGATGTGCAAGTCTAAGGGTGTTAAGGGCAAACGTAAAAAACTGTATGTTCACCACATTAGAAAATGGGCTAGCGCGTCTTCGTTGAGATACGAAGTAAGCAATGGAATATCTCTTTGCTATAATTGCCACAAAGAGGTTACAGGTAAAGAAGAACACTACGAATATTATTTATTAGGATTATTGGAGAGGTAATGGAAAACATTTTACCAAGAGAAGCAGAGCATCAACTACCAGAATGGCTTACAGGCCAGATGTCCGACCTAGAAAGACAAAAACTTTTTGATTGGGTTTATACGAGTGAGCCCTCTACGGTAGTAGAAATCGGTGGTGGGTCAGGAGGAGGTTCTACTTTTTCTATAGCTGAGGCTATGGCTAGACTGCGGGACGAGGGCAAGTGTCAAAACTCTGTTCTTCTAACCGCAGATCCGCAAAATGGACCGGCTAGAGAGTTTTATGGGCAGAACGAAAGGTATAAGGACTTTATCAAGTTCCTATCGTTTTCTTCAGAATTTGAGTATATTTTTCCAAGTCAGATTTTGCCCTCTCCTGATTTTCTATTCTTTGATGGGCCCGAAGATCCCACTCTTAATTTAGAAGATTTTAAGTTTTTTGACAATATAGTAAAAAGCGGTTGTAAGTTTTCATGTCACGACTGGGAGACATCACCAAGAGCTTTTGATGGAGCTACATCCGTTAAGGCTTCAATGTTGAGGCCATATCTAGAAGGTCTTGAAACATGGGAAACCTCGGAGTACTTGTCTGGACTAGATGGTGAGTGGCCAAACTTAGACCCCGAATCTAGAGCAGTATCTGTAGGGTTAATATGTATGGTGAAAAAATAACACGGAGACACTAAACAGGTGGCAAAGAAAATACCAAACTATACCGTCATTAAAGACACCAGAGAGCAGCGTGGCTGGATTTTTAACAAATCCGACCGATGTGACGGTATGCGTGTCGAAACGCTTAAGACGGGCGACTACACGCTCAAGGGCTTCGAGGAAATGGTTTGTATGGAGCGAAAGTTTAGTGTGGAAGAAATAGCCACCAATTTAGGCAAAAAGAAAAAGGCTTTTGGAGAAGAGATGAAAAGAATGAGGGAATTTCCCTTTAAGTTCATTATCTGTGAGTTTACTTTGGATGATTTGGTTAATTATCCGAACTCTATCTTTTCTGAGGAGATGAAGAAAGCAAGACCGGAATTTACAAAAAGTAAAATAGCAGAGAGAAAAGTCACAGGGAAGTACTTATTAAAAGCCCTTATGGAATACCAGATATGGAATGGAGTACATATTTTGTTCTGTGGAGATAAGACAAATGGGTTCTATGTCGCTAGCAGTATTTTTAAGAGATTAAACGAGATGTTTCATGAGTAGACCTACTAATTATTCAGCACTATCAAATTGGCATGACTATGGGGTTTTGTCTAGCACGCGAGAAATATTCCTTTCTCCAGCAGATGATGATGGACTGTCTTCTAAAGACGCAGTAACATTTATCAAGAACCTAGTAATGCTTGAATCTTTAAGTTCTAACCCTGTTGTTATACATCAATACAACGTGGGTGGAGACCAGAGCGCCGGACTAGCTATCTATGATGCGATTATAGCCAGCAAGTGCAAGTTTTTGTTTATCTGCTATGGTTCCGCATCTTCGATGGGGAGTATAATCCCACAGGCCGTCTTTGGAAAAGGTATCAGGGCGACACACGCTAATTGTGAGTGGGTTATCCACGAAGGGGCTTGTGAGCTTAGCGGAACGACAAAACAGTTTATATCTAACGCAGAGGCTCTTAAACGCAGTAAAAATGCAATGTATGATATATATACTAAGTGCTGCAAGAAGGGCTCGGCTTTTAAGGGTAAGAAACCCGAAGAGATTAAAGCTATACTTAAGCGTAGACTGAATGTAAAAGAAGACTGGATACTTAGCGGGGAGCAGGCGGTAGAGTATGGGTTCGCCGATGTTTTAATTAGAGGGAAAAACTCTGTAGAAACCCTATTGAAAAAAATATGAGCGAAAAAAACATAATAAAGACTATAGAGGATGCTTGGTTAGGCGTAGACCTAAGGGAAGAAGATTTATTCAACCCTATGGATTTTCTTTTTTATGATAACGATCCAGAAAAGATGCTAGAGAGAACAGCATGGCTCATGATGAGACCGGAGTATTTCTCTTTTGTTTGTAAATATGTTCTTAATATTGAGCTGTCCCCTTTTCAGTCTCTCATACTCCAAGAAGTTTGGAACAAGAAATTCCCAATGCTTATCGGTAGTCGTGGTATGGGTAAATCATTCCTACTCTCTGTGTATCCTTTGCTAAGAGCCTTGTTTATGCCTAGACGAAAAATCATTGTCGTCGGTGCGGCCTTTAGGCAGTCTAAAGTTCTATTTGAGTATATGGACACCATTTGGAAGAACGCACCCGTCCTGAGAGATCTGTGCGGCTCTAACAGCGGTCCCAGAAGAGACGTTGACCGATGTGTTATGCATATTGGAGATAGCACTATAACCTGTTTACCTCTGGGTGATGGAAGCAAGATTCGTGGTCAGCGTGCGAACGATATTATTGCAGACGAATTTGCGTCTATTCCACGAGAGATTTTTGAAAACGTTGTTGCTGGTTTTGCTGCTGTAGCATCCTCCCCTATTGAGAAGGTCAAAGCTAAGGCTAGACAGAAAAAAGCGGTTGAGCTTGGGGTAGAATACAAAGAGAAGGAGACAGGACTGGCTGATGATAAGTCAAACCAAATTATCTTATCTGGTACCGCTTATTATGATTTCAATCACTTTGCTGAATATTGGAAGAGATATAGAGACATCATAAATAGTCAGGGCGATAAAGCTAAACTCAGGGAGATCTTTGGAGACGATGCTCCAGAGGATTTTGCTTGGGAAGAGTATTCTGTAATTCGTATGCCCGTAACAACTATTCCCGCAGGCTTTATGGATGAGGGTCAGGTAGCAAGAGCGAGAGCAACAATTCACTCCGGTATCTTCCAGATGGAGTATGGGGCGTGTTTTACTACAGATAGTCAGGGCTTCTTTAAAAGGTCTTTAATTGAGGGGTGCATTGCCTCTCCAGAAAACAGCATAAAGATAAACGGCGAGGATATTAATTTTGAATCGCAACTAAAGGGAGATCCAAACAAACAATATATTTTTGGCGTTGACCCTGCATCAGAAGTTGATAACTTTAGCATTGTTGTATTAGAGGTAAACAAAGATCATAGACGTATTGTTCATTGCTGGACTACAAACAGGAGTCAACATAGAGAGAAGCTCAAGTCTCATCTTGTTGAGGAGGATGATTTTTATTCATACTGCGCCAGAAAGATTAGAAACCTTATGAGGGTATTCCCTTGCGTGGAAATAGCTCTTGATGCTCAGGGTGGTGGTATAGCCGTCATGGAAGCCCTGCACGACAAAGACAAGGTTCAGGAGGGCGAGGTCAAGATATGGCCGGTCATAGATTACGATAAGCCCAAAGATACAGATGACGAACCCGGATTACACATATTGCGGATGTGTCAGTTTGCAAAATACGACTGGCTCGCAGAAGCTAATCATGGACTCAGAAAAGACTTTGAAGATAAGCTCGTTTTATTCCCAGACTTCGACGCCGTGAGTCTCGGTCTTTCTGCTGAAGATGACGGAATACACGGAAGAGTGTATGATACGCTAGAGGACTGTGTTATGGAGATAGAGGAGCTTAAGAATGAGCTATCTATGATTATAATGACACAAACAGGACTAGGTAGAGAAAAGTGGGATACTCCTGAAGTAAAGGTAGCAGCAGGTAGAAAAAGGCGACTAAGAAAAGACCGTTACTCTTCTTTGATTATGGCCAACATGTCTGCCAGACAGATGTTTGTAGAGAGAACAGTACGGACTTATGACCACTATGGCGGGTTTGCCGAAAAGTCGGCAGAAAAGAACGATAATGACAAGGACGATGGCCCCTTGTATCAAGGCCCTGCATGGTTTACAGAAAATATGGGCGATATATACTAATACTGTGTATATCTAAATGTAATAGAATTATCAATACTATTGTTTAAGGAACAATACAAATGGCAGACGACCTTTATTTAACATGGGGAAACGACCAAGAGCGCAGCAAGGCCTATGAAGCATCTTCTGACGCCGTTCATGCTTATGACGGCATACAAAAGTCCTTTGCTTACGACAATAGAACGTTCTTAGATATTGAATCTTCTCGATCAGTTAGCACCAGTTTTCACAAGGGTGATTACACCTCTTATCGTCCCGGCGAAGCTGTTCCAACACATCAAAAACGCATCATAAAGGCATGCATGCAAGCATATGATAAGGTTGGCATTATCAGAAATGTTATCGATCTGATGGGGGATTTTGCCTCTCAGGGGATTACTCTTGTCCATCCAAACAAGACAATTGAAAGATTCTATAGAAAATGGTTCGAGCAAATTGGTGGCTTAGATAGGTCAGAGAGATTCTTAAATTATCTTTACAGATGTGGAAACGTTACGGTAAAGAGAAACACTGCTAGAATAAGCAAGAAAAAAGAATCTGAACTCAAGAGAAGTACTGCTGCCGCAGATATGAAGATTGAAAATATAGACGTTACCAAGAGAGAGGTTCCTTGGAAGTATGATTTTCTCAACCCTTTAGCTGTCGATGTTAAAAATGTTGATGCGTCGATGTTTACCGGAGATCTCGAATATGTACTAAAAGTATCAAAGACAACCGTGAATTCTTTGATGATGTCTGGTAGCGGAAAGCGACCGAGCTTACCTACCGAGATGATGAAAAGGTTTGCACAGGGCGAAAGAGAAATTCCGCTAGATAAAGACAAAGTTAGAATGTTCCATTACAAAAAAGATGACTGGAACCTTTGGGCAAACCCAATGATTTATGCGATCCTTGATGATATTATTATGCTGGAAAAAATGAAGCTCGCAGACCTAGCGGCTCTTGATGGGGCTATATCTAACGTTAGGTTGTGGAGAATTGGCGATTTAGACCATAAGATTATACCGACCAAAGCGGCTATTAATAAACTTAGAGACATCCTTGCTAGTAACGTCGGTGGCGGAACCATGGATTTAGTATGGGGTCCTGAGATTGACTTTAAAGAAAGCAGTACACAGGTATATAAATTTTTAGGTTCAGAAAAATACCAGCCAGTATTGACAAGCGTATATGCGGGCCTTGGAATTCCTCCAACCCTAACTGGCGCGGCCTCTGGTGGTGGGTATACCAATAACTTTGTCAGCCTGAAAACTTTAGTAGAAAGACTCGAATATGGCCGAGAGATATTAAAAGGGTTTTGGCAGCACGAAATTAAGCTTGTCCAGAAAGCTATGGGTTTTAGATTTCCCGCAGAACTTCACTTCGACTCAATTATATTGTCAGACGAAGCAGCGCAGAAACAATTACTAGTTCAATTAGCAGACAGAGATATTATATCTCATGAAACGCTTCTCGAAAGATTTAGAGAGTTACCAGCCATTGAAAAGATTAGAGTACGTAGAGAAGAACGGACTAGAGTTAAGGATGCACTCGCGCCCAAGAAGGCTGGCCCATATCACAACCCACAACACAAAGAAGATATTGCCAAGATTGCGCTTACCAAAGACGTTTTGGATAATGATATATATCTTGAGAATTTAGGTCTTCCTACATCTGAAATTGATCAGATAAATAAAATAGAGGTTGATGATGCCCCAAAACCAGTAGTAGAGGACACAAATCCTGCATCTCCCGACCCAAAGGGTGGCAGGCCCAATAATTCTAGAGATCAACAGAAGAGAAAAGAAAAGCGAGTTCTACCTCGCAGCAAGGGCGATGTATCTACTACGCTATGGGCTTATGAAGCACAGAAAGATATTTCTGAGTTAGTTATGCCTATGGCTCTAGCTCACTTCAAAAAGAAGAACGCTCGAAGCTTAACAAAATCAGAGTTTGACCAGCTAGAATATCTCAAGCTCTGTATCTTAACCGGCGTCAAGCCATATATGGATATTGATGCGGATGTAATAAAAGCTATCATTGACTCTGATACAAAACCATCAGATGGTTTTAAGAATGAAATAGAAATCTCTATTGCTGACTTTTCACAAACACAGAACAGAAAACCTAGTGTTGATGAAATGCGCTATATATACGCCTCTACTTTTGCTAGTTTTACCTAAAAAAATAGTCAAACTGTATTTTTTGTGTATTACCTCTTGAGGAGTATTCACATGAAAGCATATGCACAAGAAATAGCAGACGGTATTCAAGACCTAGTAGAAAACAACTGTACGATTGCGTACTGTTCCCCTATAGATCTGGAAATAACCGATGAAGAAAAGGCTATTGCCTTATCTCATGCGGGCGTTGATGATAAAGAAGATAAGCAGTTTGATCTTTATTACCTTAGTTCTGTTCTGGTGAGTAGCGGCTGGAATAAAAACGATGATGTTTTTGACCCCCAAGAAATGTGGTCAGCACGCTCAACTCCCGAAGACAAACAATTTAATTATATGCACGACGAAAAAGACATTATTGGTCACATTACAGGAAACTATGTGGTTGATTTTGGTGGTAAGTCTTTAGATGGAACTGTTGACTGGAGTCAAGCTGGTTCTCCTGAGGACTTTAATATTATCACAAACGCCGTGCTCTATAAGTCTTGGAGTGATATGGATCTCCAAGCACGTATGGCTAATATTATAGAAGAGATTGAGGAAGGAAACCGATGGTTCGTATCCATGGAATGTTTGTTCCCAAATTTTGATTACGCTTTGAGAAATTCTCAAGGTGAGACCAAAGTTGTTGCGAGAGAAGAGGCTTCTGCATTTTTGTCGAAGCACCTTCGATCCTATGGTGGAACAGGAAAGTATGAGGGTTATGAAGTGGGTAGATTATTAAGAAATATATCTTTCTCTGGCAAGGGCTTGGTTTCTAAACCTGCTAATCCTCGAAGTATCATTTTAAATGATAGTCAAAGTTTTAGTGAATGTAAAAGTAAATTTATTACTGTTTCATCAATAAAGGAGACTAAAATGTCCGATGTTTTACAGAAACAGTTGGATGAGCTAAAGGCTGAGTTGGCCGAAGCACGTCTAACTAACGAAACTATGAAGCAGGAGATGGAAACTCAGAAGACTGAAGCGATTGAATCTCAATTGCAAACGTTTGAAGAAACTATTTCTGCTAAAGACGAGGCTGCTGCCTCTCTTGAGTCTCAAGTCACGGAAGCTCTAGCTAGAGTGGAAGAACTTGAGGTATCATTGGCTTCAGCTGAAGCCGCCAAAGAAGAAGCTATTGCTAAAGTAGCCGAAATTGAAAAAGCCGCCGCTCTCGAAAAGAGAATTGCTGCTTTAACCGAAGCTGGTCTTGAAGGCGAAGAGCTGGACGAGGCTATTGCTAAGTTTGAAGATCTTGATCAAGAGACTTTCGAGTTTATTGTTGCAAAAATGCCACCTTGGCTCAACAAAGACAAGAAAGACGACGAAGATAAAGACGAAGACAAGAAGGACGAGAAAGCCTCTAAGGCCGACGACGAACTTCTTGAAGAAGAGGTTGACGAGTCCGAAGCATCTGCTGAAGATCTCGAAGAAGTAGAAGTGGAAGAGAACATTGCAATGGCTGAAGCTATTGACGAAGACGACCCTTCGGTTGAACTTCGCTCGACAGCTAGCGATTGGTTTGGTTCTTTACTTAAATCAACGGCTAATCTTAAGAAATAATTAAAAGGAGAATAGATAATGGCTCTTAAATCAGATAGAAATGAAGTTCAAACTGACATTAGTTTCTTCATGAATGAAGTTGCTACTAGAGGTGGTATTGCTTCGATGAGCACTGCTGGTAGTGGTGCAGCTATGGATCAGGGCGCAGCCTTGGTTACGTATGCAGCATCTGCCTCAGGTCAAGTCCCTATGGGATTGTTGCTGAACGATATGGTCAATCTTGACCTTACTCGCCAGCATATTAATCAACATAAGGATGAAGTGCAAAAGGGTGGTAAAGTTACCATTCTTCGTAAAGGCTATGTTGTCACCAATAATATTGAAGGTACTACACCTACTGCTGGAGCACAAGCTTTCCCAGCACATAGTGGTAATCTTTCAATTACAGATATTGTTGGCGACGGAACTGGTTCCGCTATTGGTCGATTCTTGTCTACTGTAGACCAAGATGGATATGCCAAAGTAGAAATTAACCTACCGTAATTTTTAGCTCATAAAAGGAGAATAATAATATGAATATGAAAGAACGTCCTTCCGATGAATTCATCGCATTGCTAAAACAATCCGGTAGTTCAGATAAAGCAGTGGCTATCGAGGCTCAGCGAGAAATCGCAAAAGCTTTGGAAACGCCACTACGTAAAGGAGTTTTGTTCGGCGATGTCGTAACTTCAATTTATGAAGCTATGCCACTTGAGCCGGGCGCAACCCCTGAATTCCCACTCGACCTTCTTGCTCCGGGTACGGAAAGCGAACATGTCGCTTATACCAATCCGGGTCACGGTCGTATTCCAGAACGTAGCGTCGAAGGCGATTACGTAATGGTTAACACTTACGGCATTACTAGCTCGATTGATTTCTTGCTTAAGTATGCTCGTGAGGCTAACTGGAACGTTGTTGCTCGCGCAATGCAGGTTTTGGAATCATCTTTTGTCAAAAAGATCAACGACGATGGCTGGCACACATTGCTCGCCGCTGCTGTTGATAGAAATATTTTAGTTTATGATGCAGACGCTGCGGTTGGTCAATTTACCAAGCGTATTGTTTCGCTCATGAAGACAGTTATGAGACGTAATGGTGGTGGTAATAGCGTTACCGCTAACGGCCGCCTTACAGACATGTACCTGTCTCCAGAAGCTATTGAAGATATCCGTAACTGGGGTGTCGATCAGCTTGATGAAGTTTCACGACGTGAAATCTATCAATCGGCTGACGACGGAGCTCCTTTGACGAGACTCTTCGGTGTTAACTTGCACGACTTGTTCGAGTTTGGTGACGGTCAAGAATATCAAAATTACTTCACGAGTGATCTTGGTGGTTCGTTGGCTAGTACAGACGTCGAGCTTATCATTGGTCTTGACCAAGCAAGTAGCGATAGTTTTGTAATGCCTCTTAAAAAGGAAGTTGAAGTTTATGAAGACGAAGCTCTTCACCGACATCAACGCCAAGGGTATTACGGCTGGGCTGAAATCGGCTTTGGTGTACTAGATAATAGAAGAGTTCTCGCTGGCTCATTCTAATTTAGGTACTTTACCTGAGTTTAAAGAACCGTCCTGTTGGCAACAATGGGGCGGTTTTTTTGTAGTTTTTGTGTATACATAGTTGAATGAGCTTTAATATGAACTTAGGGGTAAAGTATGGAACTGCTAATAAAAACAAACAGTGTAGAAGGCGACACCTCATATAAAGATGGGGATATTGTGCAGGCGTTCTCTTACGAGCGCATACATTTAACCAATGCTCAGGTAATATGCAATGTAAATAACTTTCCTCTTGACGATGTTACAGGGTTGAGAGTTAATGATTCATTGCTCATGAAATACCTAGAAAGAGCGTCTTTGTATAGGTTTGAGCGCACTGGAGCTGATACGGTGAAGAAAATAAACCTATCAACACTAGGAGAAGAAATTCTTGGAGCAGAAAGTATAGACGTTTCGGAATTCCTTAAAAACAGACTAAAAAGCCCTAGACACAAAGTGTTTGGGTCTTCTGGATCAGAAATTTGGTATGGAGATTCGAGAGAATTAGATATAGATGCCATGTGGGACGATATAGAAGCCCATTCAGACAGTTTGAAGTCCGAAAATAGCAGTTGGCCATTTACAGAAATAGAGAAAAAACATCTGTTGATATTAAATTCATCGGGCTTTAGAAACGACACAGTTACAGAAATTTCCAATGACACCGCCAGCGATAGACAATCGTCAGCTATCAGCGGAACAGATATGGTCGCCAAGAGACAGTGGCAGGTTCCTTACTGGGATTTGGCTCAAGACTTGGGGATTAATATTGATGATGTAAGAAATAAAGATATTACATTAGACGGAAGGAAGCCGGTACCTGAAAGACCCTACATAGATAACTTGAATGTAGACAAGGTTGTCGCGGGAATTATCACACTATAATTTATACATATTATTACAGGAGTATATGTCATGACTGCAATGTCAAACTATTTGGAAAATAAGCTTATAGACCACCTCTTGAGGGGCACGTCTTATAGTCAACCAGACGTTTATGTGGGGCTAGTAGGTAAATACGATGCAGCTCAACTTGAGGCTGGAACCCTTACCCATGAACTATCTGGCGGGTCTTACGCTAGGGTTGGTAGTATTCGCGGAGATTCATATTGGAGTGCGGGCTCTACTAACGGCCTTACAGATAATGAAAACGCCATAACATTTCCTGCCGCGACCAGCGAGTGGGGTCATGTGTCAGGTGTTTTTATAGCAGATGCAACTAGCACCGGAAACGTTTTGCTGTATGGGTCATTGACAGCCACTAAGTTTGTTGAGAATACAGACCAGTTTATCATTTCGGCGGGTGATTTTGATATTACCTTTGCTTAATTTTATAAGGAGCATAGGCAATGGCTTTAGTACTTAAAGATAGAGTAAAAGAAACTACCACAACTACCGGAACCGGGACGATAACTCTTGCCGGAGCTGTGACTGGTTATCAGGCTTTTTCTGCTATTGGTGACGGCAATACAACCCATTATGTTATCGAAGACGCTAATGGTACTGGTTGGGAAGTCGGTATTGGGACGTATACTTTGTCGGGAACCACCTTGGCTAGGACGACCGTGCTTGCAAGCACCAACAGTGATAGTCAAATAACCCTGAGTAGCGGCACGCACACTGTTTTTTGTGGTTATCCCGCCGGGAAATCCGTAAATACTGCCGATAACCTTTCGGTAATGGCAGCTACTACATCCGCTCAGTTGGCAGGAGTGATATCAGATGAAACAGGTAGTGGTTCAGTGGTGTTTGCTACAAGTCCTACGTTGGTAACTCCAGCCTTAGGAACACCTTCGGCATTAGTTGCTACTAACGCAACCGGAACCGCTGCGAGTTTAACCGCTGGAACCTCCACGCTAGCAACCAGCATTACGGTTAGTGCTAACAATACTGCCGATGAGACCGTTTATCCGCTCTTTGTAGACGGAGCAACGGGAACTCAGGGCGCTGAGACTGACACGGGATTAACGTATAACCCAAGTAGTGGGCTTCTTACGTCTACACTCTTTGCTGGAGCTTTAACTGGCAATGTTACGGGTGATGTCTCTGGCAGCTCAGGTAGCTGCACAGGCAACGCCGCTACGGTAACAAACGGAGTCTACACCACCAGCAAAATTAACGTATTAGCTGCTACAACTTCCTCTGAATTGGCGGGAGTAATATCGGACGAAACGGGCAGCGGGGCATTAGTATTCGCCAATAGTCCGACACTGGTAACACCTGCTCTAGGGACGCCTTCAGCACTAGTCGCTACCAATGCAAGCGGAACTGCTGCTAGTTTAACCGCTGGAACAGCTACTGTCGCAACAACTGTTACTATTACAGATAACGAAAGCACAAACGAAAATAACGCTATTATTTTCACCGCTGGTGGAGATCTAGACGGTGGCAATCTTGGTTTGGAATCTGACGGAGATTTACATTACAATCCAAGTACAGGAACTGTAACCGCCACAGTCTTTGTTGGTGCCTTGACAGGTAACGTTACGGGTAACGTTTCTGGCAGTTCGGGTAGTTGTACGGGTAACGCGGCTACCGCTACGGCGTTGGCCAGCTCTAGAACAATCGGCATGACAGGTGATGTCGTATGGACTTCTGCTAGTTTTGACGGAAGTGGAAATGTAACCGGGACATCTGCAATACAAGCTAACTCTGTTGATGGAACAATGATCGCTTTGGGGTCGGATGCTCAGGGTGACATTATGTACTATACTGGTACTGACTGGGCTAGGCTTGGGGCGGGAACATCAGGGCATTATTTAAAGACACAAGGTACTAGCGCCAATCCAGTTTGGGCTTCTGTTGGTGGCGGAACTGCTACAGCGGTAACCGTGGCTGACGAATCTACCGATGAGACATGTTTTCCGTTGTTCGTCACTGCTGCAACTGGCGATTTGGGGCCGAAGTCAGGTAGTAATCTAACATTTAATTCCAATACGGGTGTTTTAACGGCAACAGGGTTTGCTGGTCCTCTTACGGGTAACGTAACCGGAAACGCGAGCGGAACTGCTGCGACTGTCACTGGCGGCACGCAGGCTTCTATTACAACGTTAGCAAATGTTACTACCGTTGGTACTATTGGGACGGGTGTATGGCAAGGTACCGCAATTGACGGAGCTTATATTGATATCGAAGGCACCGAGGTTAAGTCTACCGGAGAAACCGGCGGAAGCAAGTTTCTTCGGGAAGATGGGGACGGTACATGTAGCTGGCAGACCGTTAGCGGCGGAGGCGGTGGAGATATTACAGGAGTAACCGCTGGGACCGGGCTTAACGGCGGCGGAGCCAGTGGTGCTGTGACTTTGAACGTAGATGCCGCACAAACTGTTATTACCTCTCTTTTTGCTACAGATATTAAGATTGGTGAAGATGATGAGACTAAGATTGATTTTGAAGATGTTAACACAATTAACTTTTACGCAGGAAATGAAAAACAATTAATTTTAACTGACGGAGCATTAACGCCGGGAACTAACAATATTGTTGACCTTGGAACAGACGCTTTGGAGTTTAAAGACGCTTGGTTTGATGGTACTGTAACTTCCGACGCCTTTGCTGGCCCTCTCACTGGTAATGTAACTGGGGATGTCTCCGGCAGTTCGGGTAGCTGTACAGGTAACGCTGCTACAGTAACAAATGGCGTTTATACTAGTAATAACCTTTCGGTTATGGCCGCCACAACATCTGCTCAGCTGGCGGGAGTAATATCAGATGAGACTGGTAGTGGAGCATTGGTATTCGCCAATAGCCCAACATTGGTAACACCCGCGTTAGGGACACCATCGGCTCTGGTTGCGACTAACGCAAGCGGAACTGCCGCTAACCTAACTGCTGGAACCGCCACGGTAGCCACTACTGTTACGATTACAGACAACGAAAGCACAAATGAAGATAACGCAATTATCTTTGCCGCAGGCGCCGACCTAGACGGAGGTAATTTGGGTCTGGAGTCCGATGGAACACTAACTTACAATCCAAGCACAGGAACAGTTACCTCTACAGTCTTTGCTGGCGCCTTGACTGGTAACGCATCCGGTAGCTCTGGTAGCTGTACTGGCAATGCTGCTACCGCAACCGCACTAGCAAGCGCGAGAACTATCAATGGAGTGTCTTTCGATGGTACTGGCAATATAACTGTAACTGCGGCAGGAAGCACCTTGTCTGATACGGTTACTGTCGCTAAAGGCGGTACTGGAGCAACTTCTCTTACTGATGGTGGTATTCTTTTAGGTAGTGGAACTGGTGCTATTACGGCGCTAGCTGTTTTAGGCGATGGTGTTATCGTGGTTGGTGACAATTCCACCGACCCTACGACAATTACCGCATTCACCGCCTCAGACGGAGTTCTTAAACATGAAGTTGGCGGGCTGGAACTCGACATATCCGGCATTGCTATTGGCGACGTGCTGGCAGGTACAGGTACTGGAGCGGTTGGTATTGTAACCTCTACCGGGCATAGCGATGGTGACGTTCTTACCATACAAGCCGATGGAACCGTTGACTGGGAAGCCGTTTCTGGTGGTGGTGGTGGTATATCGTGGGATGGTTCTACGGCAAATGGTATTGCCACATTTAAAGATTCGGACGAGGCAACCGTAGAGTCTAACTTAACATTCGATGGATCGGCATTAACCTGCATAGGTACAATAACAGTTGGTGTTGACGGCACAGGGCATGACGTGAAATTCTTTGGCGCAACATCTGGTAGATATTTGTTGTGGGACGAAGCT
>Ga0098044_1000456_pt1 | contig 21616 bp, 24 predicted proteins | sample 10_taG_FD_75053 | JGI IMG/M metagenome (GOLD analysis project Ga0098044, IMG submission 75053) | Marine viral communities from the Subarctic Pacific Ocean - 10_ETSP_OMZ_AT15264 metaG | ecosystem: Environmental > Aquatic > Marine > Oceanic | place: Pacific Ocean | collected 2015-01-16 | reverse complement strand
TTGCGCTTACTTTCTTTGGGCTTGTAAGACCCGTAGTTCCCACGAATTTGCTCCATAGGGATTTCTTTCCCCGAGAACTTTCGCCGTCCAGGAGGAGCAAGATACCAAGAAACTTTCTTGTGGTGGTATCTCAGACCTGCTCCCTTGAGGGCTTCTTTGTGTTTCTTTGTTTCGCCTGTAACCCATAGCCAGGTCCCACATATCTCAAACTCTAAGCCAAGCAAGTCGCTCAATGCGAACAATGCTGTTCCTATATGAGCTGTGATGTTGGCATCTGTTCCTTGGCCCAACTCCCCACTGAAGCCCTTAAGGGCCTCGTAGGCGTTATTAATCATGGATTGCATGTGCTGGCCGTTTGGCCATAGATCGGGGTGGTATTTCAAGCTTAGCTCTCTATACCTTGCCTTTATTTCCGCGGACGTTATGCTCCCGGAGAGGCCGAGGACTTCTGCGGCCTTCTCCTTACTCATTTTTGACATCTGTCTATTCCTCTTCTGTTGGTAATGTTTCCTCCACCAGTAACGCTGCTAACTCAGCCGGACCCACTGCTCTTTTGCTCCTGTGTCCGCTTAGGGTACGGTTATGCCGTACCTCCTGGCATATTAGGTATTTTCCTGATGCGCACATTTGCGTTATCAAGAACCCTCTTTCTCTTAAGAAGTCTGCGGCTAGGTACTGGAAGTGTCTTCCTGCCGCACGCATCATTGGGATCTCCTCTTCCGTCAGCTCAACCCTGTCCCCGTAAAGGGCATCCTCTATCTCCCAGTCTTTTATTAGTTTTTTTTCTATTGTTTTATATATTTGACCTATTCGAAAGATTCTAACCAGGTCCAGTGGGACTGCGTGTGCTACTTCCATTCTTCATTTTCCTCTTCATCCAGGACCAATTCCCAGGTTGCTACAACGACTGGCTTGTCGTCAATTATTACGGCATCTCCATCCTCGTTCATAATAAGAATGTCTCCGCCATCATCTCCGTCTGCTATCTCTTCGAGCAAATAGTCTTCAACACCATGGCTGTCGTACTTTGACACCTCTTTTATGATTTTCTCTATCTTTCCAGATCCTATTTTGACCTGGTTGAATTCAAACATTTCTCCGCTTATGTAAAGCTCTAGTGTCTTCATTGCTATCTCCAGTACAGCACAGCTGCGGTGCCGGTAAGGGCTCCTAGTATAAAGAAAAACACGTCTAATGGAGATGCCCTTCTTTTGAAGCGTTTTTGTATCTTTCTCCTTAGCATCCTGTTTCTTTTCATTCTGGGTCATCACCTCCTTGAAAGCAGCATTTGTCCCATACATAGATTACGATGATATATAGTGCGCTGAAGCAAGCAAGTATGGCATCTAGCTCCATCAGATCACCACTTTCTGCGCAATGGCGTAGACCATTCCAGCAGCCAAGAGGACGAGTACCCCGAATCCCGCTTTGACACTCTTGGGCGTCTTTGGGGTGATGGCTTCTGCAAATGCCTTTGCCTCATCGAGTGTGTGTCTTGACTCCCGAATGTCGATTATTAACCCCTCCATTACTTCCACCCATTTGCGATGATTCAAGAGGGGATCTATATCATCCGTCTCTGCGCCTTTGGACTTCTCGATAATTGCCTTGGTGGCCTCATCTAGTTTCCCCTGTGTCTCGGCTTTGGCCTCAATAACATTGGCCAGCAATGTCACTAGGTCCTCATCGATAACTTTCCAGTACATCTCTGCGCTTGCGCTTACTTCTTTCATGTTGCTACTCCCCCACTGTTGCTAGTAATGAATTAAGCCAATCTCTGTCATCCCCTGAGATTTCACCGGCTTCCTCCTTTTTCTCTCTCTTCCCTTGCTCCCTCATCTGATCGAGGACTTCAGCCAGCCTAAGCCTTTCCATTCCCTTTTGAAGGACATTCTTTTGGACTTTGAGATAGTCCTTGTCCGGCATGCTTGCTACTGCCTCAATCCTCTCTTGCTTCCTCCATTCGATGATGTGGATCCACCCAAGAGAAAGCGCAAGTGCTACACATATGATGCTCATTACCCCTAAGCCCTTCACTTCAGACCTCCTTCCTCAGTCCTCTGATCAGTTTTTTCGCCTTGATCAAGACATTGACAGCCCTTTCACTGTCGAGATACTGCTCTCCCTTAGAGTCCCTGATGAGCGCATTAATCTCGTCAGCAAGCCAGGAAAGCCTTAGCTCTCCCTTTTTCGCAAGAAGCCTTGCATCTGCATCCCTTTTCTCCATCCACACCCCTATGTCGGCTGTGGCAGCTTTCAGAATCGTCTGGGTGCTTTCGCCTTCCTCAAGCAATCCTTCCACTGCTTCCGCCATGTCATGGTATAGTGATGACACCCGCCCTCTTTTCTTTATCATCTTGTCTCCCCTTATTTCTTTTGAAGTAATTCTCTGGCCCTTTCTAAATCCCCTTGAATTGCCTTGTCGCGCTCCCCCTCCCTCACCCACTCGTTAATACTGCTGCTCACAGACTCTATTAGGTCGTGAATCTGTCCCCCCCCATTGAGGATCCTATCGACGATGACGCTTAGGTCATGGAAGCTGATGGCTAGATTCTCCTCCAAGAGGATGTTCCATCTTTCTTCCCAGCTTTTGCTGCTCTCTTCATCTGTCATTGTTCTTTTTCCTCTTTCCTGGTAATGTTTTCATGCCCCCGCTAACACTGCCAGCTGGGGGCGCTATCCTCTCGATCGTATGCTTAACAGTCTCCATGATCATGTGTGGCTTGCCCCCGAGCTTAACGAGATCTTCCACCTTCTTTATCATCTCCCCCTCTGCCATTAGCCTTTCACGGATGGCGTCTACCCTTTTCTCTCTACTATTCCTTGCTGTCGTCATTCCTTCTCCTTTTGTTTTCCTTCAGCGCAAACTCAATGCCCCCTTCAATGATCCCGAGTCTCCCCCCCCAATGGAAGAAATCTTCTATCCCATCTAGGACTCTCCTGTATGCGAGCATCCTGTTTCTTAGGATCTCTATTTTTTCTGATCTCTCCATGTTATCCCATGCCCGGGAGTCTGGTGTTCCTTGCTCCTTCATACTCTCTCCTCCTCGATGAGCACGAAATTGAACCCATCTTGCTCTGCGTTTGATCCCCCTGCGATATGCTTGTAGGGCCACCCAAGTAGGTCTAAAAGCTTCTTTGCCGCCAAGAGATGGTTCTCTTCATAGCTTAGACCTAGGTCTTCTAGGACCCTCTCTGTCCTGGCAGCTGTTTTTGCTGTGATATAGGTGGCTACTGTGTCGTCTTCCTCAACTACAGTCCTCTCTTTTGTCTCTATACTCTGCCGCATCTTCATATTTACTTCCTCTCTTGCAATTGCCTCTCTTAAAGTTACCATCCTAATCTCTCCTAATCCTTTCCCCATCTCACTTTCATGAAGCTTAACAGGGGGGGTGTTTTTGAATTTATGGATCTTGGGGTATTTGGACTCTTAATAGTAAGTATGGAAAAGCGTCAGTGCAGAGGAGCGCCCCAAATCTCTCGCTCGCAACGCTTTCTCATCGAAGCTTATGTCTCGACCTCGGACCCACTGAATCTCACGTTGGCAATGCACGCGATGGAGGCTTGTGCCTTGGGTTCGGAACCACTGAATCCCACGCTGGCAACAAACACAATGGAGGCTTGTGCCACGATAACGGAACCACAGACTACTTTGGCGGCCCCGAGCGGGCTTCCCGCGTCAACAGGGGCAGCCCTAAACAAACAGCAAGGACAAGCACCGAAGAAGTAACGCAGCGCGAAGCGTTTCCATCGACTTCAAGCGAGTCTTCGAGCGCCCGCGAGCTTGCGAGCGAAAAATTTTTTTTTGGATTTTAGATGCCGGTTTGAAGGTACCGGCAAACCTGTTTGATTGGCTTATAGGTTTTTCCATTGAATCGATGAGTTCTTGTTGCTCTTTGCAGCAAGGGCATCAATCTTTGCGTACTCTTCAGCAAGCAATGAATCGAAGTCAGGCTCCGAATTATCGCCAATGACCCGGTCAACCAATAGGTCGTCCATGCCGTCGATTTTTGCCGTGTATTCTAGGCAATCGTCATCGGACCTTTCACCTTCGAGCTCTTTCTCCAGAAGGTCAACCACTGCTTCCATGTGCTCGACCGTTATCGAGTCGAAGTCTAATCTGCGGGTTTCCTTGTCACGCGTAACGCCTGGCATGTCTTCTAATTGACTGCATATCCATCCGAAGCATCTGCTCATCTCACCACGGTTGATTCCGTGACCTAATGGCGAATCCTTCCGGAGGTGGAATTCACCCCAGTGAACTTTCAACTCCTTCTTGATGGCCCACTTGTTTGCTTCATGCTTCTGATGGACCGCTTCTGCTTTGGGCGCTCCGGTCTCTCTCCACAAATAGATTTTGCAGTCTAGGGCTTCCATTGCCTTCAACTTTGCCTGCCTTGGGTCGATATGCTTTTGCTTGTATTGCCTGGCTCGAAGTTGAGCCTTGGCAACACACAGCCTATCGGTGACAGGCAATTGCGTTTTCTGGTATGTCTTCTTTGAGTAGCCCATTTGTGAGGCGTCAATATCAACTTGCTTAATTAACTCTTCAATATTAAAATCAATGTTCATCTTTTTTCCTTTGGTTTTGGGAGTCTGCGAACTCCATTTCATCTACTTTACCACGATATTCTAAGCTATTGCAAGCTTTATCTTTAAAAACCTTAACTATTCTAACCACTTACCCTTGAATAGCTGCCTTCGACCGCTTCGGTCGTCTTGTGGCGGAGCCTTGGCCGACACGATAGCGGAGCGGTGGCTGTCTTCATGGGCCGAGCTTCGAGGGTCATTCTCTTTGATCTCGTGTTCACGCTTTTGCTCTCTTTTTGTTAAAAAGCACACGAAAATCATCTCTTTTGCAGTTAAAGGCGACTGTGTTTTGTGTGGACAGAGGATAGGAAAGCTCAATGATTACAAGGTATCACTCTTTTTCTCTTGTTTTATGGGAGTGTTTTACTGGGGATGTGAGGGCTCCGAAGCACGCTAAATAGCTTATATCATTGAGTATATTTCTACCCTTATTCTCACTATGAGATTTCTCTCTTCTCTCCCTGCCTTTATTTCTCCCTCTTTTCTCTCTTCTTTCTTCTCTTAGCGAGCCCCCCCCCGCCTTAGCGAGCGGTCTTCTGTCTTCCTCTTCTCTCTACGGCGGACACTCCTTAAACATTCTATGTATTCTCTAATTAAGAGACGCTATCCTTGTACCCCCCCCTACCCCTCTTCAATTTAATCTTCTGCTAGCGGAACACCCTCCATGAATTTTTTTACGATTTCAACATCAACGCAGCGCATTAAAGTATATATCCTTAGGTCTTAATTAGTAAGAGACATAGATATAAACACCCCCCCCAGACTACATAGTTAGTAACCGCAGATTAGGGAATCTGGTATATTCGCTTCATCCGTACTGTATTGTGTTGTATATCTGGTTAGTGGAGATCACCATTGCCACAATGCTTATGTGGTGTGTCCCAGTTACTAGCTATGCTTCGTTGGGTCATAAGGAGGCAATGGTTCTGTGTCCGCTTAAAGGGGGGTTAATTGCTAACCCCTAGCGTCTACTCCGTAACCGTCTACCTTTAACTTAGGGCATAGTTGCATATCATTCAATAGCTCTTTAAAATTAGATTATGGAAGAAGCAAAGAAGAAAGAGAAAGTAACGTCTGGAACAAGCTCTACACCCACGACTCGTGCAGGTAGGGCGTCTAAGTTTGGTCGTTCTACTGTGACTAAGCATGGTGTGGTTAAGAAGGCTCGTTCTGCTGGTTCTTATGGCATTGATGGTAAGAAGGTGCGGGTTGTTCAGAGTAAGGACAAGCATGCTTTATGGGATGATCTCTTTTCCATAACGGAGAGTCAGATCAAAGCCCTTAAGACGAAGGTGGAGGATGGGGAAGATCTAGACACCAAGGATATGAGTAAGCTTGATAGCTGTTATGGTGGAATGAAGAAACTGCTAGAGATTGAGGTGGTGCTTAAGTCTGATGCTATCTCCTCTCTTTCTACTGATGAACTGAAACGTTTAGCCAAGAAGGCTATCCGGGAAGCGAAAGAAAATGATTAGAGAGATGAAAAGGATAGATGAGGATTTTATCTATCACTCCTGGTTGCATTCGGTTAAATGCCCTAACCGTGGCGTGACTAATATGACGAGGTTCCTAATTGATTCAGTTGTTGAAGCTGGTGACATTCTGGTTTGGTGTCCTGACGATGACGAGAATCATATCGTTGGCTGGCTGGCTTATGGCCGTAATGAAGGTACCAAACTACTGCACTACCTCTTTGTTAAGAAGAATTTTAGACGCAGCCATGTGGGCACTGAGCTTATCAATGCTCTGTCTTCTGACCCTCCTGTCCAGCTCTTCTGTACTTATTGGTCTCATCATATGCAGGCACTAAATGCCCGGGCCAAGTGGAATGTAAAGTTTGTTTCCAATCTTCTGGCCTCTGTTATCCATTCACTCCATGCCGACAAAAATAAAAAAGGGCAGGAGGTATACGATGGCGCTGCCTGATCTCACACTCACAGACAGAGAAATATTTGAGGCACTGGCCGTAAGGATAAAGGCACAGAGCGCCCCCAGTATGGCGCAGAAGCAACAGAAGAAGTCTAGAGCACTAAACCTCTCAAGGACACTCTTCAAAGAACAGCTCGACTTCATTAATGACGACTCAAAAAGGAAGGCTGCCATATGTAGCCGACGATCAGGGAAAAGCTACGCAGCAGGCAGATACCTCATGAAAGAGGCCCTGGAGGATGACGGCACCACATGCGTCTATGTCGCAAGGACACGAGAAGCAGCCAAGAGAATCCTGTGGTCATCCATGAAAGAAGCAAGCATCCGATTTAGGCTTGGGATTAAGTTTAATAATGCGGATTTGATCGCTATCTTCCCAAATGGCTCTAAAATAATCTTTACCGGGGCAAATGATGCCAGTGATATAGATAAACTCCGTGGCGCTGCCTTCTCCCTGGCTGTTCTTGATGAGGCTGCCTTCTTTAATATCAAGCTGAAGGAACTAGTTAATGAGGTTATAACGCCCGCACTCCTGGATAGAGACGGAGCACTGGTTATGATCTCCACCCCAAATAGCGCATGCCATGGGTTCTTCTATGATCTTACCGAGAAAGGGACCTATAATTTCTCAGTTCACAAATGGACAATCAAAAACAACCCCCACATGAGACATGCGGTCGCTGCCATCGAGCAGGACATTAAGAATGGGATCTTGGACCCCAGCGATCCCTCCTACAAACGCGAATATCTTGGTCTTTGGGTCAGAGACGATCAGGAAATCGTGTATAATTACACTCAAAACAATCTGTTTGAGGAACGACCCTACAGCGATAAATGGGAATTCACCCTGGGAATTGACCTTGGTTATCATGATGCAACCGCCTTCGTTGTTACTGCGTGGACTCCTGACTACCCATGTCTTTATATCATTGACGAGTATAAACAAAATCGGATGCTTACGTCCGATGTCGAGGACAAAATAAGAAGATTTATGGGGGACTATAAATTCACGTCTATAGTCATGGACTCCGGCGGCGGATCATCAAAGATGCTACTGGAAACGTTCAAGCAGAGATCTAACATCCCTGTCCAGGCTGCTAAGAAGTCAGGAGATAAGGTTGGGATGATTAAGATCATGAACTCAGACCTTAAACTCTGCAACATCAAGGTGAAGAGAGGACTCGAGCTGCTCGAGGAATGGGATAAGCTACAATACAATAAGGCAGGCACTGCCGAAGACAGACGGTTCGAGAACCACTTATCTGACGCTGCCCTATATGCATGGCAAGAGTCTAGACACTATCTATTTGAAGAGGCGGAATCAGTCCCTATACCGGGCTCTCCAGCCTACTTTAGGCAACTTGAGGATGACATGGAGCAAAAACTGCTTGAGGAGCAAGATAAAACCTTGTATGATCCTGATGTATGGGGTGATGGGTATTCTGATGCCGATCTCTTCAACTAGGAGCACTCATGGATGAATTAAAGCAAAGAGACATGGGTGCCGGTCCAAGCACCAAGCGCCTTAAAGCAATGTTGAAGCTCATGACCGAGTTTGGAGTCATTAAGTATAAAGACGATGAAGTCGAAATACAGATGACGCCTCAAGAACAAGCGAGACAGAGAGCCATGCCTTCAGGATTTAGCATCGACCGCTATGAACCAGAAGCAGGTGTTCTTGATAATGACGATAGCTCACCAAGCCCTGCCATCAGGGATGACCTTGGCTATACAGATGATGACTACCTCTGGCGGAGTGCTGAGACATGAGTTACGGAATATACGGCGATAGCTTTTGGTGGCAGATGGAGCAAGATCCCCATGGTGCCATTGATAAGTTTATCAGGGTGTTAAGAGGCGAGCAGGATAGCTACTACCTAGATATGGCTACCTATATGGGGCTCTACAATGGGCGACCCATTGACTCAAGATACTCAAGCGGATCTTCGCATTACGCACTAATGCGACAGCCAAGACTCACGTTCAATATCATTCACTCCCTCTGCCAAGCAGCTACATCAAAGATAGCCAAACATAAGCCTGCCGTTAGCTTTCTCACCGAAGGTGGCACATACTCCCAAAAGCGTAAATCCAAGCTTTTTGGTAAGCTTATCCAGGGCCAGTTCTACTCTATGAGGCTTTACCCCATAGCACAGAAGGCCTTCCTTGATGCATGCATTACCGGCACAGGAGTTATAAAGTATTACAATGAATTTGGTAAGATACTAGCAGAGAGGGTCTCAGCAAATGAGATCACCCTAGACCCAACGGAAGCCGAGTATGGCGCAACTCCACGCCAGCTTTTCCAGACAAAGAGAGTATCTAGACATGTGCTTGCTGAAATGTATCCGGAAAAGAAAGATCAAATCATGGAAGCTGAGGAACATAAAGAGAAAGACTTCTCAGCGGATCAAAGACATAGCGACATGGTTGAATGCCATGAGGCATGGCACCTCCCCAGCGGCCCAGACGCCAAAGATGGGCGTCATATCATTTGCATCTCAAGCGCCACTCTGGTTGATGAGCCATGGGAAAAAGACTATTTTCCTTTTACGTTCATAAGGTGGACTGAAGACCCTATGAACTTTTGGGGCAACGGCCTTGCGAAAGAAATTAAGGGGATCCAAGTTGAGATCAACAAGCTCTTGGCACGTATCCAGGAGCAAATGCACCTAGCAACGCCAAAAGTATTCATCGAAGATACGTCAAAGATAGTTACGTCTCATCTTAACAATAGAGTCTTCGGGGCTATCAAGTACAGAGGCACACCCCCTCAGTTCTTTGTTCCTCGAGCTGTTTCCGGAGAAATGTTCGCTCACCTGGACAGGCTGGTCGAGCGTGCTTATGAGATGACAGGAATTTCTCAATTAGCTGCACAGAGCAAGAAGCCAGTGGGCCTAGAGTCTGGTAGAGCGCTGAGAGAGTTTTCCGATATTGAGTCAGAGCGATTTATGGTCGTTGGTCAGGCATATGAGCAGATGTTCCTGGATGCCACTGAGCAGATAATTGACCTTATTAGAGATGCTCATATCGATGGAGATCCCTACACTGTAGCAAGCTTTGATAAGAAGAGCGGCCTAGAGAAAGTTAAGTGGGCCGACATTAGCCTTGAGGATGATGAATTTGTTATCCAGGTTAAGCCTATTGGGTCTCTGCCTCAGACGCCATCAGCGAAGCTAGCATCTGTTAATGAGATGATGCTGAATGGCTTATTCTCAAAAGAAGAAGCGCATAGGCTTTTAGACTTCCCGGACCTTGAAAAGGCCAATAGCCTTAAGACGGCATATATTGAAATAATCGATAAGGTGATAGAGGAGATCGTTGAAAATGGGAGATATACTGCTCCCGAAATCTACATGAATCTCGAATTCGGAATCACAAGAGTACAGCAGGCTTATACGCTAGCTGTCCTTGATGACGTTCCCCACCCGAAGCTTGAGCTTATGCGCCGATGGATGTCTCAAGCGAACGAATTGCTAGTTCAGAGGAAGGCACCAGAACCGGCCCCTACCCCTGGCGCGGCCATGGGACTTCCCCCTGATCTAGCAGGGGGCATGCCTCCAGGTATGCCTATTGCAGCACCAATGGGTCTGCCGCCAGGCATTGCTCCTGGTATGCCTCCCGGAGGATCTCCTGCCCCTCCTGGGGGGCTACCGCCTGACTTAGCCATGGGGCCATCACCCGGATCACCCGTGGAGGCAGGGGAGCCTCCTCCGATACCACCTGAATTATTAGCACAACTGTCATAATGGAGCATTTTAATGAGTGAAGAAGCACAAGCAGAATCAGTACCTTCAGCAGAACCGGCCCCGGCGGAGAGTTCGCCTGAGCAAGAGTCAGCACCTCAGGCCTATAATATTTTCTCTGATAAGCCTTCCGAGGTGGTGACTGCGGAAGAGCCTAGGCCTGTTGAGGAGCCTAAGAAGAGTAAGCAATTTCTTGAGAACCTTAGGCACGACAAAGAGGTCAGAAGGCAGAAGATTGCTCTGAAGGAGCGGCAGGTCGCGCTTGATGCGAGGGAGAAAGAAGTCCAGGCGATGGTACAGATGAAGGAGAAGATGAATGAAGATCCATCTGAGTTCCTTCGCTCCCAGGGTATCGACCCGATTGAGTACTACAGAAAATGGACTGAGCAAATTATCAGTGAGGATGCAGGTCCAACCGTTGAATCAAAGATCTCGAATACACAAAAAGAGCTAAATGAGCTAAAGCAGAAGATAGCAGAGAAGGAAAATGCGGAAGCGGAGTCAAGAAGAAACGCTTCTCAGTCTGCTGCTTATAACTCCCTGTGTGGCAGTATAGAAAAATATGCTACCAGTGTAGAGGGTTATGGTGCTATAAAAGAAACATGCACTGCTAAAGATGTTGCGAATGGAATGATCCAGCACTATCGACAGACAGGCGAAGAAATGACAGTCGAAGAAGCATTTGAAAAGATTGAAGCCGGACTCCGGGAGCGTGAAGAGAGTTTTTACTCAGATCCTAAGGTTCTAAGTAAGCTCCAAAAGTATAACCCTGAAGCATTTAGAACAGCGAAAGGCCCGCAAGCAACACTATCGGCCAAATGGAAGGAACAACCAACGAGAAAAGACCCCGATGAGATGTCCTATGAAGAAATCAGGGACCATTGGAAGGGTAAACTCTTCACGTAATTACAAAAGGAGGAAGCTATGGCTTCTTTTAATCTAACAAACTTCGATGCGGCCATGAAGCACATGTACCCGTTTAAGAAGGTCGAGAACATGGTTTACAAGAGCAATCCCTTGTTAGCTATGATCCCCAAGGACACTAGTTTTCCTGGTCGAAATGCAACATATGCAGTCGAGTATGGGCTAACCACTGGGCGTAGTGCTGATTTTCAGACAGCTCAAAACAACCGAGGCGGAACAAGGATTGAAGACTTTGTTGTTACTCGCGTAAAGGATTACGCAGTAGTTAGCGTTGACAACGAGACCCTACTTGCCGCTGATGGCAGTGAGGGCTCATTGCTTGATGTTGCTAAATCAAAGACTGACTCAGCCCTCCATGCGCTTTCTCGCACGATGGGTCGAGACATTTACCGTAGTGGTACAGGCTCAATCATGAAGCTTGCTGCCAGTGGTGCTGTCTCTGGAAGCGTCGTTACTCCATTGGCTGGGGGAACGATTCAGGTTGAGGTTGGGATGCGTCTGAAGGGAAGCGCCACTGATGGCTCTGCTCTTTATGATGGTGTTTTAACTGTTGAAAGTGTTGACCGTAAGGCCAATACCTTCGCAACAACAGTTGCACCCGGAACTGCAATGGCATCATTAGGAGATAATGACTTCTTGTATGTCGAAGGCGATGCTAAAAATAATATTTCCAACATTAAGATGGCGGGCCTTGATTCTTGGCTTCCCGAATCGATTGCCTCTTCTGGCGATTCTCATTTCGGTGTTAACCGTTATATAGATTCATCCCGTCTTGGTGGTCAACGTCAGGATTTTGCCGACTCCTCCATTCAAGACACTCTCATCCAGGCCGCTGTATTGGTGGCACGTGAGGGTGGGCGTCCTGATGCGGTATTTATAAACCCATCTGATTGGGCTGAATTAGCGGTTGATCTTGAGGGTCGTGCTCTTGCTAATCAGGCTTATAATCGTCGTCGTTTTGAAAATGGTGATGATATGGCTCAGTTTGGATTTGCAACTCTTCAGCTTGCCACACCTGCGGGCATGGTTGATATTGTTGCTGACCACAACTGCCCGGAAAATATTTGCTACATGCTTCAGCTTAACACCTGGAAGTTTAAGTCTCTTGGGCAGGCGCCTCGCCTTCTTGACTTTGATGGCCTTAAGGGGATCAGACAAAGCAATGAAGACGGTGTTGAGTACCGATGGGGCTATTATGGAAACCTTCTTTGTACTGCGCCAGGCTTTAACTGCCGCATTGCATTGTCATCATAAGGAGATAAGTTATGGCATTTGTACAATCACTTGGTGGAACTGAGCAGGTTCTAATTGCTGGTTCCTTTAACCCTGACGTTAGTACTGTTCGCGGATCTGGATTTTCCGTTGCCGTTTCTAGCGGTGTTTTCACAATTACCCTTGATCGTGCCTATAACGGGCTCATTTCTTGCGCCGCAAGTATAATGAATCCATCAGCCGCAACAGGAGAGTCATTGATTGCAAACATAGTCTCACACAGTATTACGGATGGTTCTACTGGGGGAACTATTGTTATCAACTCGGTTGACGATACCGGCAACATTGAAGGTGCTCTCACAGCGGGCTGTGAGGTTCACTTCATTGCTATCCTTGATGTGGACATCTAATTAATTTCTAGGTCGGGGGCTTCGGCCCCCTTCCTCTAGCGGAGGCGATTCAATGAAAGGTCCATCTATCGCTTTGATTCTTGGTGGTGCTAAATCAATAAAGCACTCAAAGGAAGAAGGGCACGATGATTACAAGGATGCCTTTGATGATGCCGCTCAGGAATGCCTTAGTGCAGTTAAGGATGGCGATGATGCAAGATTTGCAGACTCCCTGAAGGATTGCATTGAGATATGTCTTGAGGCTCGTGAGGGTAATCCTGGCAAGCAGGATGATGATGACGGTGAGGGCTACTAATGTCTACCTTGTTAGAGTTAAGGACTAGGGCTCGTAGGATCGCTGATGCGGTGGGGAATAACTTCTTCGCTGATGCAGAGATTAATGATTACATCAATACGGGCTTAGGTGAATTGCATGATATCCTGGTCTTAAAGTTCGAGGATTATTATGTTAGTTCTGCCTCCTTTTCTCTGGCAAGCGGGACGAGTACCTACTCGTTTTCAACCATAGGGATTACTGATCTCTACAAGGTGCTAGGCGTCGATATCACCCAGGGATCTGACACTGTTCGGATTCCAAGGTATTCGTTCAGTGAGAGAAACGCCTTCGCCTCTGATGAGTCAGTATACAACAACAGGGGATTCCCTCTTTATAAATACAATCTCAACGCAAAAGACATTGTATTTATGCCTGAGCCGACTTCGACAGATACGGTGAAGGTGTGGTATGTTCCATCATATACAAAGCTAAGAACTGACGAAGCAGAAGTGGATGATAGAATTGCCCTTAACTGGGAAGAGTACGCAGTTTACTCAGCAGCTATCAAAATGAGACACAAGGAAGAGACCTCAACAACTTCACTTGAGCGCGAGCTAGATCGACTTAAAGAGAGAATCGAAGAAGCATCAAGCAATAGGGATGCGGGCGAACCAATAGGTATTGTGGATGATTCCGTTGGTGTGCTGCCTGGCCATTGGAGATACGCGTAGGGAGGACTCATGGCTTTGCCTAAATATGAGGCTTACAATGTGTCAGACCCTAATCTGACCAAGATTCAATATAAGCTCCAAGAAGCCCTTGGTCCGATTTTCTCTGTAGATCTCCTGGACGGCAACCTGATCACAGATGTCGATCTTACAACCTCAGCATCAGTCATTGCCCATAAGCTCGGGAGAGAGTCCAAGGGCTATATCGTAGTGAAGAGAAGTGCTAATGCCGTCGTATATGATAATGAATCAACAAATACGAGCAAGGCTAGCTTCATTAAACTAATAGCTTCCGCAAGCGTAACCATAGATGTTTGGGTGTTTTAATGGCTCTTCAGAAAAAAATAGCGAATATACCATTCAGCAAAGGCATCCAAACGAAGAAGACCGATGTTACATTGGAGCCGGGAGAGCTTGAGGTCTTAGAGAATGCTGTATTCAATAAGCATGGCGAGATAGAAAAGCGAAAGGGTTACACTGAAACCCAGTTCGAATACCCGGCCGGGGCTGGCACCCACTTCTTTGAGGGATCGTTCCAGTACAAGGGTGCTTATTATGGACTAGAGGCCAGCGGGCATACATGGAGAATTAATCCAGCGTCTCCCTCAACGAAGAGTCGCCTACAGTCAAAGTGGAGCCCTTTATCTACAGAGGTATTTCCGTTATCACCTCATGATTTCTCTGGCTCTTCTACGTATAATTTTGTTTATTTCTCTAGTCCAGAGATAGCAATTAGCACAGATGACTCTCTTATATGCATTACGTCTGCGGTGTTGGTCAGAGAGGGGTCGTCAAGCACCGGCGGCATCGGCTATTCCGTTAACCTCATTGATGCATCTAATATGTCTATACTGAAAACTACTTTCGGGTTATCAGGATCGACATTCGCTAAGACCACTTTCTACGGACGCATTAAGCCAGTCGCGATTAGTGCAACACAGTTTGCTGTGTACTACGAGTACAATAATGCCGGTGCAGATGGTGGTGCAGCAGATGAGCTAAACAGAACAATATTCGGCCCTGATAACGATGGGGCAATTGCGTCAAGCTCTGATAGCTTAGTGGCCCTTGTGTCGGATAACTATCTGGAGCATAAGGATCAATGTTCTTTTGATGTCGTTGAGTCCTTTACGGCAAATTGCGCTTATGTTGGGTATTACCGGCACGACTCAACGTATAGCGTTCGGATCGTTAAGGATACATCAATAACAGATAATGTAGCCTCTCCGTCCCTGACGGGCACCCTGGACACAAGCACTGGCCTTGGCGCTACTGCTCCTCCAGATACTCTTCTTACGTATGCCCATCTTGCTATGGGTAAGTCTTCGATTGAAGCTGATAAGATCTATATCGGATTCATCACCCCGGGTGTCCCGCATACTATCCGAGTTCATAACTTCACCGAAGGCGGATCGCTGTCTAGCGCGATAACAAAAACAAGCACAGATACAGAGGCATCATTTAAGCTTCTTTATTTTGTTGATAACAAGGAGGACCCCACAGTAACGTCTAGTATTGAAACTGTTGATCTCGTTTATAACTCCTATGGTACTGGGGCTTCAGATGGGGAAGTGACCTACAGGATACCCATAAAGACACCAAGCTCGCTTGCGTTCCATGATGACCCTCAAGAGATAAACAAGGGGTTTGCCGGGTCAGGAGCATTCCAGTTCACATTTGGCAAGAATAACCACAAGACGACAATCTTCCCAAACCTAGAAAACAGGGAGGTCTACCCCAGAGGGATTGAGACCCTCAATTACTTCGATCAAGATGGGAACCTGGTCGGTACATCGCTAACCGCAAACATAGGCAGCACATTTAACGGCCATCCCGGAAGAGCAGTTAGAGCCTCTGACGGTGGCAGTGCCTATGGTGTCATGTCTACGCTTGGTCCGCCTCAGTCAATTAACGATGCCGCCGGTTTTCAGTTTGCTACCGTTCCAACCATTGTGAAGTATTCGTTTGATGCTGTCCCCACGTATGGGGTCAGAAGGGCGGAGATCGGTAAAAACATCTATTGGACTGCTGGAAATGCTCTGTTTCGGGACTCCTTTGACCTCTACCAGGATATTGTTGGCAAGCCAAAGCCATACATAAAGACCTTAACGGCGTCTGATGGGGGCATTGCTGGAGGACTGGATAGCAGCAAAACATATAAGTATAAGGTCGTATTCGAGCAGGAGGATAGCCAGGGGAATCTCTATCAATCCGAGCCGTCCGATTCCAAGTCAGTAGCGACTGATTCCTCCGATGATACTGTAACGATCGTCGTCAATAGTGCCTCCCAGAAAATCGCAGGAGGAAAGTATAGGATCCTAGTGTATCGGACCGAGGGTGATGGGAACCTATATTATGCGGCTGGAAATATAAGAGGGCAGCACTCGACGTTTACTCAGACGCTTGTGGACCAGGCAGAGGATGATGATGTTCTCTCGTCTGCTGCGCTCTATACTGACTCTGGCGAGGTCGCCAATACAAGGTGCCCAGCATGTTTCTATGTGGCAGCTCATCGAAATAGGCTCTTTATCATCAGTGAAGATTATCGAATATTTTTCAGTAAAGAGTATAGGAATGGGCACGGCACCAACTTCAATGATACGTTCTTTGTCCCCCTGGATGGCATTCTTGATGACAAGCCAACCGCCCTTGGGAGCTCGGGGGAGACTCTTTATATCTTTAGAGAGAATTCCATATGGGCTTTGGATGGTGATGGTCCATCTAGGACTGGATCTGGAAGCTACTATACTCCGAGGATAGTGAGCAATAGCATGGGTGCTCTTCGCGGGAGCCCAACTCTTTATTCTGATATAGGGCTATTCTTTCAAAACGCAAAGGGCATACACGCGATTACCGGGAGTGGTATTAAGTATATAGGTGCTCCGGTTGAGAGCACTCTTGGCTCGTCTAGAGTCTTAGATATGATCCAAGATCAAGCCACTTCAACGATAAGATTCCTCCTAAACACAAGCGTCCTTGTTTATAATTATGAATTTGATCAATGGAGTCACTTCACGTTCTCTACCCTTGGCTCTGATCGGTTTGTGGGGATGGGGAATAATGACGGAGAGATAATGCTTGTCACTGACTCCAATAAATTTTGGAAGGAGTCAGGTTATAAGTTAGATACGACCTATCTGGTTACGAAGCTAAAGACGGGATGGATTTCTCTTAATGGGATTCAGGGATTTGCTCGTGCTTATCGGTTTTCTCTTTTAGGAAAAAGCAAAGATAAGCATGTTCTGACTGTGAAGGTCTACTATGACTATGACGACAGTGCGGCTATAGATACGTATACGTTTACGACTGACTCTGCTACAGATGCGCTTCTTCAGTTTCGAGCGCACCTATCCAAGCAAAAATGTGAAGCTATAAAATTTGAGATTTACGATGCTGATAACTCATCCGCAACTGGTGATGGGTTTGTCATCGAGAACATTGCTCTAGAGGTAGGATCGAAACGTGGTATCTTTAGAACGTCAGAAACCAATACGATAGGGAGTGCGTGATGGCCGAGTATTCAACCCCAGAGGAAGAAGAAAGAAGAAGACGAAGGGAGCAAATGAAAGAAGAGGCGGGGTCCGTCTTCGGTCAGGCCAATCCCGATGGACCGGCAGAGGCAGACTTAAAGCAGAGTTCCGGATATGGCCGCCCTTATGGAGATACCTCTGGGTGGGTGAAAGAGGCGGCAGGCTCATCGCCTAGAGATCCACTAATTGCATCGCGTGCTCCTGTGTCAACCTTTACTGCGCCAGGTTCTATTAAGTCCGGGCTAGAGGCAAGCCCTGGCCTTGTCCGTCAGAGTTCTGGCGCTCCTGGCTCTGCTGGCTTTATTGGGGGAGATCCCTCAAGGTGGAGGGCATCAGACCCAGAAGTCCCAAGCACATATGAGCAGATGCAGGGGTCGCCAACAACTTATCCAGATACCCCCAGGACCCATCAGCAGGACTACATAGATCAGTTTATTGCGGATGCTAGATCTAGACAGGGCATAGCCATTGACTCTGCGGCTGCGGGAATAGCGGGCGGTGAGGTAAGCGATACGATAAAGCATCAGCAGGAGAGAGCGAGGCAGTCTGCCTTGTCTGCTGCTGCGGGCGCAAGAGGTATACCCGCCTCGGCAGTTCATCGGATGAAAACACAGCAGCTGTCTGAGGCAGATAGGGCTGCAACTGAAGCAGCTGCGACGCAGCAGATGCAAGCCATGCAGATGGTGGATGACGCAAAGAAGGCCGATGCTCAGATCAATGCACAGCTAGAGGGCCAAAGAGACAACATGATACAGACCCTGATTGGCCAGGGCGTCCAAAGAGATGTTGCCATTATGCAAGTCGATGCTCAATTAGAGCAGCAGCGCAGGGATTTGGCTTATAAGTATTGGGCCGGTAGGCTTGGGGCATCAACAGAGGTGGTTAAATCGTCTATTGAGGCAACTGGCTTCTTCTCTGATGAGGTAAGCACCGTTGCAGAGATGGCTCCAATCATTAACGTACTTATGGGCTTTGGTGTTCCTGGTGGGGATACCTATGGGGTCCCAACGCAAACTGTTGTTGGGTCTAGAGAAGGCGAGATTGGTCTTGCGACGAGATCTGGAGGGGAGGCTCCCCCTAAGGGCTATGTGAAAAACGAGGCCACAGGGAGATGGGAGCTTCAGGAGGGATACAGCAAGCCGGACCCTGTGATCGTAACCCGTACAAATGCTCAGGGCAATCTCGTTGAGATGATGAAGATATGGGATGAAGATAGGGGCACATGGGAATATGTATTCGAAATGGATGCTGACTCGGAGGCGTGGCTGGCGGCAAAGGCAGAGAGCGATAAATTCAATAACGTAATAAGTCTAGCGAATACGGGGTTTGAGAGAGAGAATCGTTGGCGATTGGAAAATGGCCAACCCGCTATGACAGAAGAAGAGAGCGATGCCTGGATAGAGGAGACGATGCGCACTTATTCGGTCACTGCTGAGAATGAGCGGCGATCTGCTAATGGCGAGCTGCCTATGACGCCAGAGGAGGAAGAGGCCTTTGTTCAGTCGGCGATGGCCGCATATGCCGAGGAATTCGGAGGGACTATAAGCGATGAAGTGGCAAAACAAAATATTGAGCCCACGGGGATTGGAGGCTACACCTCTGATGATCCAGGCCCATCATTTGAGGGGGATAGGAAGGATAGGCTTCTTGGCGGGCTCAGTCCTGACTTGTCCCAGAAATCAAAGGGCTTACTCCCGTCTAGCCCAGCAGGCGAGGAGGCAGGCGTTCTGCCTTATGACTGGAGAGACACAGCTACTACCGGACTAAAAGCAACCAAGGAAGTTCTTGGTGGGATAGGGGCTGCCCTCCCCCTCTTGGGTGCCAAGGGTAAAAAACAAAAAGAAGCTGCGCTCCAGAGGTTTGGAACATACGGACTCGGTAAGGCTCTCGAGGGAGGCGCCTATCTCCTTGATGATGGCCCTGAGGACTTAAGCAGAAGAGTCGCAGATCACACTAAGAGCCTCATAGAGGCATCAGCTGAGGGCAATGAGGCGCTACTTAATGCCGCCGAAGGCGTAGGTAAGGAGGCTGCCAAGGAGGTGCTAGGCCAAGGGGGATCTATCGTCTCCGATATAGCAGCAGCAGCTGGAGATGGTGCTACAGATGTTGCCGCGGATGCAGCAGGGGCAGCCGCAGATGCGGGAGGGGCTTCGATCCCTGTTGTGGGTCCCAGCATGAAGCTAGCCTCTGGTCTTCTGGGTGGGAAAGATCCAGGAGAGACTGCCGCAAGGGCCACCGGTAGCCTTATCGGGGGTGCAGCTGGTTCTGCTCTTGGCCCTCTTGGGACTGCGGCTGGAAGTTTTCTTGGAGATCTCGGAGGCAAGGCCTTATCCGGCATGTTCGGCGGTACGAATCTATCTAACTACGACCCTGATGCAGCACCTAACCTAGACATAGGTAGCTCGTTGACTCCCCCTGGAGACCTCGCCTACTCCGGATACAGTCCAGCCCGCTTTGTTAATTCTGGGTTTGAGACAAAGACATCTGTTGAAGGTCTGCATGTGCCGGATGCCCTCTCCTACTCTAGCCCGCAGCCCACCTTAGGCAACCTTGGGCAGCAACTGAGGTGGGACTCTCCTGGGACCATAAGCGATGAGGAGGCAAAGTCTGGAGTTGGTCCATCTCAGGATGAGCTATCTAATTTCCTAAGAGAGCTTAACCCGGTAAAGTACGACTACAAGCCCGAGTTTGGCGGGGAGACAGATCAATACGGCATCATAGCTCAAGACGCAGAGAAGACTGCTCCGGGTAAATCATTCGTCAGCAAGGACGAGAATGGTGTGAGAAGGATAGACTCGGGCAAGGCAACGATGGTTGGATTAGCAGCAGACGCAAATCAGCAAAGATTGATCGATTCTCAGTCTATGATGATTGCGGGTCTGCTTAAGCGATTAGACCGAATCGAAGGAAAGGCGTAGTAAAATGGCTGATGCGCAGAAAAGAAGGCTTGCGTGGTTGCTTGAGGACTCTCCCGAGGAACAGGAAAGGAAGAGGCTAGCGGCTGCTGAGGCCGAAAAGTATGGTGAGCTGTCTTCAGGCGAGCAAGCGCGAACTCCACCGCCAGTTGACCCAAGTACTGTAGGCAGGGTTAAGGGCGCAGAAAAAGGAGAAAGACTGAGTTCTCTTCATTTTGCGGGAACTCTGCCGGAGCATTTGAGGAAGGCCTATGCTGGTGCCTCTAGTGAGGAAGAGGCCAGAGGGATAGATCCCGAAAGAGTCGCACAAAGTGGAATTGCATCCATGCCAAAAGAGGGCGAAGCAATGTCTCCCGAGGAGGCCGAAATCCTTCTGGCTCCAGGAGAGTTGGAAGAAGCGCAGAGGCAGTTTTACTCAAAGCAGATGTCCGTTGATGACTCCGACCAGATGTCCCTTGAGGACCCAGAGGTACTGACGCGTCTCGCCAGGGCAACAGGCCTTCCTAAGAAATCAATAATAAAAGCTCGGAAGGCGACCGAAAGAAGCCAGGGTGAAAGGCCTCCTGGATCTCTCGGAAGATCGCTCGCCATGGATAGCTTCAGAGCCAGAAACAATGAAGATATGCTGGCTCTTGCGAAGGAAAATTCTGAGATAAGGGCGAGGCAAAAGAAGAATGTCGAAAAGCATGCCCTTCTAAGGGCAGAGGTTCAAGGGGAAGAAGACTACCACCTCTTCATGAAAGACAATGAAGCCATGTGGGCAAAAGGCGAAAGAGATAAAGCCTTTGAGGCCTGGAGGGAGAGACAGACCAAGGCAAATGAGCTAACAGATCGTCTTGTGACGCAGGCAACGACTGAGCGGCAAATATCTGGTTGGGACATCTTCAAGAAATCAGCTCTTGGTATTGGTGCTGTTCTTGCTGCTGCCGGGACTGTGGTCGGTCAGGGAGTTTTTGCGAAGAAGGGCGCAAAGATGCCAAACGTTCTCATGCCACTAATCATGAAAGCTATCGATGCAGATGTTTTCTCCATGCGGCAAGAGAAGAAATCATTTATCGATAAAGCCGGTGTTGCATTGAATTATGCGGCAGAGGTCAGGAAGAACTCCAAAAGCGAGGCTGAGTCCATAAAGCATATGAAGAATGCAGGCCTTCTCTATTGGGACAAAATGCTCGAAAGGGAGAAAAAACGCCTTAGCCTTAACGGGCAAAAGAACATTAGCGATATTCAGGATGCGATAAATCTCGAGCTAAACAAGAATCAGATGGAGTCCATGGATAAGGAATCTAAACTGATTGAGGGAAATATTCAGTCAGCATCGAAAACCCTTAACCAGGAAGCAATAGCTGATTACAACAGATCAAACGCAGACGATG
>Ga0098044_1000455_pt1 | contig 21652 bp, 28 predicted proteins | sample 10_taG_FD_75053 | JGI IMG/M metagenome (GOLD analysis project Ga0098044, IMG submission 75053) | Marine viral communities from the Subarctic Pacific Ocean - 10_ETSP_OMZ_AT15264 metaG | ecosystem: Environmental > Aquatic > Marine > Oceanic | place: Pacific Ocean | collected 2015-01-16 | reverse complement strand
TCTTTCTTTAGAAACCTGAAGAGCTTTTATGGTATCTTTTTTGTATTGAGGTTTTCCTATGTAACTAAAAAGTGTTATTGTCTTATTTACCATTGCCATTCTCCGTTTTCATTTTTTTCTGTTTCTGATCCCCAGACATTATGAGCCCATCTCTTTTGTCCCTCTGGAATTTTACCATCTACCCATTCTCCATTCAATATTAGTGACCATTCCGGCCCGCTTATTACTTTCCCAAAGTAAGACTCTCCTGAGGGGGGGCTCAGTATCCAAAGCTGCTGGGTGTCGTTTCTGAATTTGTATTTTCCGCCAAGTTTACATTCTCTGACTGTATATTTTCCAGAATTACCTATCAAGGGTATCTTTGCTGCGTTGCCATTTTCCTTTCGCAGCTGGTCCAGTATCTCTTGGAGTCTCCAATGCTTTATGCCGCCGTTTTCCGCAATCCACTGCTGTGTAGTTTGCTCCGTCCAACTAAGTTCAATGTATGGCCCGGGGCCACCCCCGCGTTGATACGGGTTAGCGTTATAGAAATCTGTCTCCATAACATAGCAGCGTTCTGAAAATTCATTAGATGCTACATATACCAAATCAATACATTTGGTCTCGCCACCCTTTAGGCACTGTATCATTTCATCGAGTTCTTCCTGCTCAAATTCTCTATTTATATAATTATCACACTGCACAGACATAAAATAATCTGTAGCACATGACTGAACGAGCTTCATGGTTCCGAATCCCGTGCCTTCATTTTTTGAACGGAGGATACACCTATCTATCAGCCCCTCTTTATAAAAATCATAAACGTAGTCTTGCTCACCGCCGTTTGAATAGAACACTACTTCATAATTTTCAAATTTTACATTATCCTTGATCGAGTTTAAGCAGGACCTACTCTCGTCGGGCCTTTCATAATCAAGAATCAAAAAAGAAAATTGCTTATTTAATTTAGTGTAGTCCTGTCTCATAGGGAAAGTTTTTCATAAACATGGCCGGGTTCTTCTGGCTTCATGCCCGCTTGTTTGCGGTACTGGTTTATGGCACCTATGAAGCTAGATTTAGATTGATTTATTTCTTTCGTCTGAAGATATGTATCAAAGCTCCAATTATATCTATTGTCCGTAACCTCTTCTACGGTTTGATTGAGAACCTTCAGCCTATAAAAATCCTTTAAACAGTATTCCATTTCAACGATTTGAACAAACTCATGGTCAAAATCACCCTTTCGCATGAACTCCTCCAAAGAGTCTAGGGTAAAGTGTAATCCTAATTCGTGTTGACAGTATAGCCTGAATCTGGTTCTAACGTTTTCGTGAAATTGTACGCATTCGGAACCGAAGTCGCCATACATCAGAGAGGTGTGGTTCGATCTTCCGTAGCAGTAGTGATACTTTACTGGGTGAAGGAAGTAAGACTCTAGCGGGTCATCATCCCTTGTATTAATTACATGTTTTGACTTATCTTTGTCTTCTATGTTTGCAAATTTACCAATTATACCGTGAAGCCCCCAGTGTGGGCTGGGAAAAAAATACATAGAATCATAATACTTAGCTAAATAAGCCCTGCCTGACGCAGCGACTACGCCGGTCTCGTTCTTTTCATGCTCCTCTATGTCCCCCCTTACAGTTTTGCACCATTCTGGGGTTACTCTTTCTGGGGAATCGAGAATAAAAAACCAATCACCGTTTTGCATAACTCCAGCGCGAAGGAATTCGTTCATTTGAAAATCGTGATCGTTCGTCCATTTCCTTTGAACAATTTTGCCTTCCCCCTTTTTTTCATTAAGGAGGTCGTAAGTTCCGTCTGTAGAATAACCGTCCGTAAATATCAAGCCGTCAGTAACATCCAGAAGCTCGGGGGTAAGCATCCCCTCGATGTCTTTGATTCTGTCTTGGGTCATTCCGCAAACCCACAGCTTTTTTCTTTTTGAAAATTTATAAGTGTCCATGATCAGCAATTATTATATATCTCAATGATGTTTTTAGCAACAGTATTTTTGTGAAACCTAACTTTGAAATCTTTTTTGTATTTATTAATTAAGTCCATAGGTTTGTTTTCCCAATAAGATACAATTGTTCTTGCTATCGTCGGGATATCTGGCTCCATAACTAGTTCGGGAACAAATTCTACTGCGGTTAGGTTGTCCTTGGAAACAACTGGTATGCAGTCACACATGACACCCTCTATCATGGAGAGCCCTATTCCCTCTATCCTTGAGGGTAGGAAAACGAAGTGACTTCTATTATATATATTGTTTAGTTCCTCGTCACTAACGACGCCCATGTATTTCCCGAAAAGGGGATTGTCTGTGCCAACCACTACTAAATTTTCTTCAGTTATACCCATGTATTGAAAAATTTGAAAGATTGCTGAAAATCTTTTGTTGGGGTCGTTTGCTCTACCTACATATAAAAATGGAATATCTTTTTTAACATCCGTCTTATGAACATCTTTCATTGGGTTGTAAATAACCCGTGCATCCATATTAACAAATCTTTTTATTTGGTCTTTAACAAAAAAAGATATACAAGTTACTGCGTCGGCCTTTCGCAACTCTACCTGTAAGCGGTCTGACTCAAAGTGTTGAATTACATGCTCTGGTATATCAAGAACATTTAGAATTAATTTTGCATTGGGGTACTGCTCTTTAGTCTCTATCGCTTCTGTGTGCCATCTATTATTACTGTATATTAAATCTGGTTCAGAATTATCCTCTATGACTTCGTGCCCCAAGAAGCTAAACCCATCTTCAATTCTATCTATTTGGCATGTGGGACACCTTGCTCCAAATGTTTTAATCTTCATTGACTACGGGGGCTTCTTTATTGTGCTTTTTGTAATAGCTTGAATTAAATTCTAATTCGGAAGTGTCTCTATTCCATAAATAAGAGCACTCGCCGAAGTGCTTTTCTTGGTACTTGACTTTTTTTTCCCCGTTGGAGTGCAGCCACGTCATGTGTCTGATGTGGGCGATTTCTCTTGGGATTTCAGAACAGGACAAGTCGGGCTGCCTTTTCCCACTCTCATAAAGAATATCATTATCATAGTAGAACTTGCTCACCTTTTCTTCTTTGTTCGTCCAAAAAATTCTATTCGGACAGAAACCGTCTATCCATTTCTCGCCGTCAAATATATAATTCTTAAAATTAATTTTGTAATAATAATAATCTGGGTTTTCTATTACATAATTTAAAATTGAATTAATATCTTCATAGGTATAAAATTCATCTCCGTCGAGCATCCAGAACATGTCCACTTCCTGCTGGAGGAGATAACCAAGTGGTAGGCTTCTGGCTTCTGCTTCTGTAAGTGGAACCATCGAGGTGAAGGGCAAGTCAACATTTTTATTGTCTGCCACTTTGGCGGCGGTAACGCCATCGAAATCCGGCATCCCCATCTGTGCGTACTCCTTAAACTGGGAGTGAACGGAGGTAATAATTACTTCGTGTTCGGATTCGTTTTTGAGCTTGCCCCAAGGCTGGAGAACTTCGTCGATGTCTTCGGCGCAATCGTAAAAACATCCTAGTATTCCTATTTTCATATTAATATTTAAAAATTAAAAGTTGTGTCCAATCCTGCAAGAAATTGTCGGCTACGCTTTTCCTAGGGACAAGGCAGGTTTGCGGTATCTTTATGTTCGTTTCAATAATTTTCGCAGCCATCTCTGCTGGCGTTTGTATCGGTACAGATTCTTGATGGTCTTCTTTCCATCTAGCGACCCAAGCTGGCTTATCGTATTGTGGATCTAAAATTAATCTAGGAACTCCATAGTGGTATGCTAGGTGACTAGGCCCATTACAGGTTCCAACAAAGTAACAAGATTTTTTAAGCCAATCTATGCTGTCTTCAAATTTTGGATTTGTGTCTACAAAGACGTTATCAGGTACATCAACGCTAGAGATTGCAGACTTAACCTTGTCTCCGCCCCAAGTCTCTAAGGAGGGACAATAAATAGTATAGTCTTTAAATTGTTTCGCTATCAATTCTATCAGTCTCTTTGTCTCTGGGTAATCATAGCCATGTGTGGTAGTTAATAAGCCGAAGTATATTAATTTTTGTGGTCTTAGGTCTTTAGTTAGGAGTCTTGTTGATTTTATTATCTGCGGGTGGACATTATGTTTTTCATAATCAAAAGCATAAGGGTTTTTAAAAAGAAGATCTGGAATAACATAATAAAAATCTTCTCCCCCCTTCAGGTTTTCCATCTGAAACTGCCCCATTATGGCTTCGTTTTTTAATATGTTGTTGTCGTCAGAATATTTTTCATCAACCTGACTTATGTTGAAATGTTTGCCGAAGGCGTGGGCTAGGGGGGTATAAACTTCATCTCTTGCAGAGATAAGGGATTTTACTTTACCTTCGACAAAGCGAGCGCACTGCAGTGAAAGAATACAGTCGCCGAGGCCATGCCCGCCGAGAATGGTTGTTATTGATCTTTTCTTTTGTCCCATACCCCTGTCTATTGTAGCAGAGATTGGGGAAAAGGGCAACTATTTCTTGGCCAAGTTGTCCAGTTTTTCTTCCAGCCTATCGAATCTATCATTCATTCTTTCAGAAAACATCTTAAAGTCTTCTTTGCTGACGTATTCTTTCGGAAGGGAAAGGGCTAGGGAGTTGTGCTTCTCTCTTAGTTTGTCTATATCTTCGTGGTGCTTGACCATCAGGTCGTGGTGCTCCGCTTTAATTTCGTTTACGGCCCCCATCATCATCTTAAAGACCCAACCGCCCATGAGGGTGACAACCCCAACTGCAATATTTACAAGAATTTGGTAGTCCATACCCCTAATTACACGAGTAAGGTGGGGGATAGAGAGTTTTTTTAAAAATCATCGACTAAGGTGCCAGAGTTTTGATAATCTTTGACTTTCCTTTCGAAAAAATTTGTCATTGCGTTTACGTCCATTACTTCTGAGAGCCAAGGAAATGGATTTTTGTCACTGTCAAAACGGAAATCAATTCCAATGCCCTCTAGGCGCCTATTGCCAATATACTGCATATAGTCTACAAACATCTCAGCGTTTAAGCCAAGTATCCCCCTCGGGAGAACATCGTGAGCATATTGAACTTCTAGTTCTACAGCTTTCTTGACGTGCTCGACTGTTTCATTCTCGAATTTTTTTGTCCACACCGATGGGTATTGTTTTCTAATTGTATTAATAAGATATGTTCCGAACTGTATGTGTAAGGTTTCGTCTCTCAATGTGTATCGAATCTGATCTGATAATCCCGGTAGTTTATTTTGTCTACCGAGTGCTAAGATCATTGCAAAGCCGCTAAAGAAAAACGTTCCTTCGGCTAAAAGATAATACGTAACTAGATTACGCAGGAATTCTCTTTTGCCCTCTGTCGTTTTCGTAGAAAAATCTTGACAGTTAACATCTGTCGTAACCCCCATAAGAAAATCGTCCTTTGCCTTTATGGAGGGTATGTTTAAATAAGCTTCATAAACCTCACTAACTTTAAGGTTATAAGAATCACAACAGGTAACGACCGTCCAGTTGTGGAGAGACTCCTCGTAGGCTTGGCGAAGAATATACTGGCGGCACTCCGCGTCTACTACCCATCGATTAACCGTAAGGAGGAGGTTATTGCCGACCAGTGACTCGGTCCCTGCGAAAAAACCCAGCGTCCTTTTCACTAAAAGCTTTTCGTCATCTGTCAGGGCGCCATTTTTCCACTGGCTTATGTCCTCTGTCATATTAATTTCGGCGGGGGACCAGTTGTTCGCCACCCCTTTTAGAAACATGTCCCACGCTTCTGGGTGTTTGTGCGGGAGAATTTGATTTACTCCAGCAATATCTTCTCCAAAAATTAATCCACTTTTGCTCATTAGTTATTCCCCTTTATTTCTTTTACGAATTCCTTGTGTGTCATTGGCAACTCTCGCATGTTGGGTCTGTTATGTTACAAGCCTCAGGAGTAGACTCAGTATTATCACTATCACTTGCACTAATATCACTGTCGTTACCACTGTCCGTAGCTTTCTCCGTTTCGCTTGCACTCTTATTCCTTAAGTAGTATGTACTTTTGAGTCCTCTACTCCTAGCATGAAAATATAAATCATTCAAATACTTTAAAGAATTAAAATTATTAAATAAATTTAATGATTGACCCATATCAATCCATTTTTGTCTAGCTGCGGCATTATCAATGAGTTTAAACTGGTCGTGATCAAACACGGTTCTATAACGCTCTTTGAGTTCCATAGGAAGTTCTCCGTTAAGCCTCATAACATCACCGTCCACGCTCTTAACCATCTCCATAAAGGACGCGCTCCATATACCTAGTTCCTTGCACTCTTTTACAAACCACTCATTCATAATGAGCAAGTTCCCAGACTTATTTTCGTAAACAAAAAGGACAGAAAAATCTGGCTCTATACAGGGGGAGCAGCCTTGGATGTAGGAGATCGTCGCTGTCGGGGCAATCGCCATAGTGTTGCTGTTTCTCATCCCAAATTCTGCTATATGCTGACGGAGCTCCTTCCAATCAACCTCTGGGCAAAACTTTTTTCCTCTATGGAGGATGGGTTTTTCCTCTAGGTATTCCATTAAATTTTTATAGGTATCCATCGGTAGGATATCTTGGTCCCATAGGGAACCATCATAAGTATTATACTTGCCCTTTTCTCTGGAGAGGCGAGAAGAGTTCAATATGCAGTGGTAAGAAATAAATTCATATAACTCATCAGAAAATTTAGTTGCTTCTTCAGAAGAGAAATCTACTTTATAAGAATGAAAAACGTCAGCCCAACCCATAGTGCCAGCGCCGACAGGACGATGAAGTAGGTTCGCTTTCTCCGCCTCTTTAGTGGGGTAAAAATTCAAATCAATTACATTGTCCAGCATTCGCATTTGGGTGGATATACTTTTTGCGAGTAATTTAAAGTCAATTTTTCCGTTTGCTTTCAGGTGTTCCTTTAGGTTGACCGAACTTAGATTACAAACAGCGGTCTCGCCCACTTCTGTTTTTTCCCCAGATTTAAATTGAGATGGTTTAGTATGTAAGAAAATTTCTGTACACAAATTAGAACTATGAACTACCCCTTCGTGGGAATTAGAATATCTAATGTTTGCACTATCTTTAAATGTAATCCAAGGGTGACCGGTTTCAAAAAGCATCCTTAACATTTTCTTCCACAGGTCTTTAGCTTTAATAGTTTTGTAATTATCTATCTCTCCATTATCTGCCATTTTACAATAATGAGAATACCTCTTATCGAATTCTTTTCCGAAGTGTTCGTGAAGGTCTCCTACGTCGCTTGGAGAAAACAAATACCAGTCTTTGTCTTGTTGAATTTTTTTAAAGAAAAGATCTGGTATCCAATTGGCTGTATTTAAATCGTGACAACGTCGACGTTCATCTCCAGTATTCTTTTTAAGATTTAAAAATTCCTCGATATCTAAATGCCAAGTTTCGATATAGGCACACCCTGCCCCCGGCCTTTTGCCCCCCTGATTGACCGCAACGAGAAGGTCATTGAAAATTTTAAGCCAAGGGACGAGACCACTAGAGGTTCCGTTTGTGCCCTTGATGTAAGAGCCTGATGAACGAAAATTATTAACGTCAAACCCTAGTCCTCCTGCAAATTTAGATTTTCTAGCTTCTTGCCAAGCCCCTTCGAATATTCCGTCTATAGAATCTTCGAAAGTATTAAGGTAACAAGAAGAAAGCTGAGACCTAGCGCCACCGCTATTAAAAAGCGTCGGGGTTGAGGGGCAAATCCTGAAAGTACTAATTGATTCGTAAAATTCAATTGCTTTTTTTTCTTTGTTTTTTTCATTGAGCGCCAAGCCCATAGCTACCCTCATCCAAAATGATTGCGGAGATTCTAATCTCCTTGAATCTATATGGTGAAAATACCTGTCGTACAACGTCTGCAAGCCTAAATATTTAAATTTAAAGTCTCGCTCCAATACTAAAGATTCAGATAATTTTTTCAAATCATATTCTAAGATTCTTTCATTTAAGAGTCCCTGTTTCACTAGGGATTTTATGTTTCTGATAAAGGAGAGTCTGTACTGGTGGTCAAAGGCGTCTTTATCTACACTAATTCCAAAAACTTCTTTATGTATGTTTCCGCAAAGAAGTCTGGCGGCTACAAATGAGTAGTTCGGCTCCTTCTCAATTTTGGCACGAGCAGACATGATGAGAGCTTTATCTATTTCTTTGGTTGTGATTTTTTCGTACAGTTGAACATGGGCATCTAGAACTGTTTCGCTAGGGGACACCCCCTCTAGGTTTTGACAGGCTCTCTCGGCGCAAAGATTAATTTTATTGATGTCTAATTCTTGAAGGCGTCCGTTTCTTTTTTTAACGTGGATAACTTGTGAACTCATGGATGTCTCTTTCTCGTGGTATTAGACATTACATGATAATTCTTCAAAAAGCAAGTAAAAATGTGCACAAGGAAGATTTTTTTCTAGAAGAAAAAGAAAAGTGTAACTTACTCTATCTCTATTTTTGGCAGGCTGGGTTTTGATGGGTCGTTCGGGTGCTTTTTCCCTTTTCTTTTCTCGCTATAATCTTTAAACCATTTTTCTTGAACGGGGTCGTGCCCCAGCTTGTCTTTGCGCTGCTCGGAGGCTTCTCGGGCCTGATCATAAAGGTCTCCAAGGTTTCCTTTCCTCTTTGTTTTTCGGGAATAGTCTTTCTCTGAAAACGGGTCTGTGTTGGCATCAACAGACACGTTGGGGGCAGTAAACACTCGCCTCCATTCTATACCTTTCTGGTCTATGTAGACGTGGGGCTCGTTGATCTTTTGAAAAACTTCTTTTTGCTCCTCTGACTCGGGATGTATAAAAAGATATGTCGGCATTACAGGCCCTCCAGTTCCTTAAGTATTAGGTCTGTAGTTTTTTCGTAGCTAAATTCTTTTTGCAACTTGAGGCCCTCTTTGTTCTGTTTGTTGTTTTTAAATTTTTCGAGGGCATCTTCACACCCGTTTAGAAAACTTTCTTCATCGAAATTATATATATTACCTTGGTTCCAAGGTTGTCCCTTATGAAAAAACAATCCGTCATACGCCTCTATCTTTCCGGAAGGGGGAACAAGGGTTGCGTTTTTTTCATTGACCCACTCTTTATAGCCTGAACAATTTAATATCACGGCGTGCTTACCCAATGCGACTGAGTGAAACTCTGGAAGGCCCCAACCCTCTCCTCCCGACATACCAAGAATAATATCTGCGGAATTTAAATAATCATTATAGACATCGTTCGATGGCATAAAGCCAAGAAAATTTATGTTAAAATACTTTTTGCCTTCTGTGATGTGGGAAACTATCTTTTCGTTGTCTTCTGGTTTTAGAAATGGATTCCATATTGCGCACTGCAAAAAATATTTTGGATTATTTCCATACTTCTTCGCCCAAGCCCTTATGGTTTTCTCGTGCCCTTTTCTTTTCTCAAATTTGCCAGTTAAATTAAATGTAACCCTTCCGTCTTTAAAGTATGTTTTCTCCTTTGCGTGAAAGTTGTTGGAGTCAAAGGCCAAGGGAACGGTCCCGCTGTTCTCTATTCCCATAGCTTCAAATACTCTTCTGGATTCTTCTGATGTGAAAAGCATTTTTGTGCTGTTCTTCGCGACATTAATTTCCTCTCGTGTCGGCTGGTCCAATTCATAGAAGGTAAGTAAAAGCTGCTTGTCGCTGAAGGTGGCTAAAGAGCCATTGAGGTGCCAGAGCTTAAATACGGGGGTCGTTCTCTTGTGGGAATATGTTGATTTGTTGCAACAAGATTCTATCCATTGAAAAAAATCCTTATCTTCCTTCTGAGTGCCTAGCTCTATGGCTCCAATTGGAAAAATACAGGGTTGGTGTTCCTTTTTGTACAGTTCTTTTAAAATTGCGGTGCATACCTGTCCAAAGCTGACGGTGTTAATCGGTATATTTAGTGCATAATCCATGTGTGACTATAATATAAAAGCTTAAGAAAAAAAACCAAAAAAAAATCAGGAGATTTCCCTCCTGATGTGTGTTGATTAGATGGTGGATTGGTCTATTCCAAAACATCATCCACTTCTGTGGACGTATCCGAGGTGGCGGATGCGGCTGTCTCAGAAGTGTTCTCGCGCTCTTCCGAGCGGTACATGCGAAAATCGGGGGCTTTGGTGTTTTTCTTGTCCTTGTTAGCAAAGACAACTACTCTCACCTGCTCAGTCTCCCCGTTGGCCATTTTAATATGACCAGAAAGGTACTTGGTGCCCTTGTTGCTTTGCTGCTTCCAGAGGGCTCCAACCTCCCGTTCGCTCCAATTATTTGTATTATCACTCATACTGCCAACAGTAATAACACATATTTAGCCTGTGTCAAATTGTTTTTTCATTTTTTTTATACCGAGTCGGGGTAGTAGCTGTTATTTCTGGTAAGCTTCCTGTTTAGTATTTTTTTGCCACGGTCGTGTAAGTTGATCGCTGTTTGGGTGCTTGTCTCGATCCTCTTCGCCACTTGAGACCAAGGCATTTTCTTTGCGTGGTGTCCGAAGTATCTTAACTTAAAAACTTTTTTGATTCTCTTGTCTTTTAGTTGGCCTAGAATATTAAAAACAAAATCAACGTCGTTGCTGAAGTCTTTTTCCTGCTCTGCCGCGTCCTTGTCAATGTAATAATCTAATTGGCTATCCTCTACGGGGAAGAGGTGGTTTCCGTTTATGGCGTTCAAACACTGATAGCGAACTTGGTTCCCCACCCAAGTTGAGAATTTTACCTTTCTGCTTGGGTCAAAGGTTTTTGCTGCCTTGTAAATAATAAATTTATTTTCTTTATACATCTCCTGTACGCACAACCCCGAGGCCGCGAGCGCGGGGGCATACTTTTTATAAATATCAAAGCATAGGGCCGAGTGGCGGTCTATTAACTCTGATAGGCTGTCGTTGCATTTTATGTTATGCTCCTGCACGTCCTGCACTAGGTCTGCATCGTTGTTGTTTAGCTCTTTGTTTTTTTTAGCCATTTGCCTATTGCCTCCGAAAAACCTTCACTGCTCATTGGTCGCCCATCAAAAAGCAAAATGTCTTTTTCCTTTCCCCTCATGCCAAAAATCCTACCGGGCAGGGCTACTTGATAAAAAAAATTATTTATATCTGCAGGAGCAAAGAGTTGTTCGTTCTTTATCGGCTCGCCCGCCTGATTGTCTTGGTTATTTATGACTATCTTAACCCAGAAATAATTGAAGTTTTGTATATTTTTTTTACCGGCATATATTATATAGTTATATTCGGATGTTTCATACTGGCCTTCATAAGCATTCTGAATACCGGCAAAACCCGAGAAGAGCTTCACAAATTTACTGTCCACGCGTACAGGAAAAGTGTTTTTGTGAACAAAAATTGGCGTGAAAGAGTCATCGCCGCCCCCCTCTTGTTTGATTTGGTAGTCAGAAATTAATTTCTTAATTAATTTCCAATTGTACTTCATCTCTTGAACGCAACCATTCTATAAAGTCTATGACTTTCTTTTTGGTATATTGTTCAACTTCTTGGGCGGGTCCGCCTTTGAATTCCCACTCCACCTCATAGTCTGCAGAGGCTTTTAGTATCGGGTCTTGAGATTTTTCTTCATCATTAGCGGGCTCCCTCCAGATTTTTTCGGTTGGCCACCCGCCAGTGGGTTTTCGATATTGGGAAATGTGAATTAAGGTTCCATTCAAATTTTCCTTTAGCCAGCTTACTTCGTCGTTTTCATATCTGGCATACCTGATGTCTGTGATACAGGATACGTTTGGGGTTTCTTCTGGCGCTCGGGAGTTGAAGATCGACTGCAGTCGGTTTATCCAGTGCCTACCTTTTGTTTGGTTTCTTTTTAGGGTTCCATGAAAAACCAAGAACGGCCTGATCGATTCTTTGTCTGCGCCCCTACAGGTTAAGGCATCTATTCCGTATGCTTCTTTTGTAAAATCGCTAACCTCTTCTTTTAGGGCGTCAGCTAGCGCATATCTTTCTACTGCGGTAGAGCGCTTCTCCATTTCCTTTTTGAAAATTGAATAAAATAAATCTTTACCAGAGCCAGCGACGCCCGAAATACCAAGGTATAAGCTGTCTTTATTCTCCACTACAATATATACTCTCAGAGGGGGTCCAAGTCAAGGCCCTCGTCATTTTCTGGCCCCTGTTCGTTTAGGAGATGGGTGCATATGATAATGATGTTCTCTATGTCTTTGCTTTTTATATCAGCGGCATCGCAATAGTCCGATTCGCTTCCGGTTATTCTGCAGAAACCATTCACTAACTGAGAGATAGATAATGCTGTGGCGGGGGATATTTTTACACTTTGCTCGAAAGAATCAAAGGGCCTTTTGAGAACCCAATAGCTACCCTTTGAGGCAATGAGTTCATTTTTTTCCATTTCTTCCAAGGCTAATGAAAAGACTGCGAGGTTTTCCTCTGTGTTTCTCATGTCTGGAAAGATATTTTTAAAATCTTTTTTAAAATTTATACTATTATTTTCCGTATACCACTCGAAAAGGTAGTTGCTGGCCTGTAGTATATTCATTATCAAATTATAAAGAAAATATTTGACTTTTCAAAAAAACTATGATAAAGTGGTATCGCTATGGATTCTATTATATCACAAAAGAACCAAAAGTCCAGAAGAGGGAGACCCCCTGTGAGCCTTAGTTGGCCGGAGGGTACTTTCACTGTTAAGGACGTATTGACAGAAAACCGGAACAAAGTTTCTGGTGTATCTGTACAGTTAAAAATTAACAAAGCCGTCAAGGCTGGGGTATTGAAAGTGGCAGGGCAAATGAAATCGCCCAGTGGTAGGCCACGAGTACAATACCAAAAGCTTGACTAAATATGTTAATTAAACTATAAACACGGGGGTGGCTATAAGCTGCCCCCTTTTTTTTATGAAAGAACCTAAAAGATTGTGTTGGTCAGAGTATGCTTTAGAACTGGCGAGGGTGGCCGCCCAGAGAAGTGAAGACCCCTACCTAAAGGTGGGGGCCTGCGTTCTTAGGCACGATAACTCCGTGGTCTCCTTGGGATACAATGGGGCACCAATGGGCATAGAGATAGACTGGTCAGATAGAGATGAAAGAAGGAAGAGGGTTATTCACGCGGAAATAAATGCTCTAAGATACGTAAGGCCAAACGAAGCCCGCCTAATTGCTTGCACTCATTTACCGTGCAATGATTGCTTAAAATCGATAGCATCATACGGAATAACTACTGTTGTCTTTCGGGAATTATATGATAGGGATACCTCTTCTACAGAACTTTGTAAAGAATTTGGAATAAACCTGCAAAGTGTAGTAAAATTCTAATAATGATTATTGGAGTTGTAGGAAGGGGCTTTGTCGGCCAAGCCACGGCTATTCTTGGGTGCAAAGATGAGTGGTCCGATATCGAAGACAACGTTCTGTTGGTCTATGACACAGACCCAGAAAAAAGGAGCCCGCCAGATATTGAATTTCAGCACATGAGTGAGTGCGACTTGGTCTTTGTGGCGGTGCCGACCCCAATGAATGAGGATGGCTCCTGCCACACAAAAATTGTTGAAAAGGTGGTAAGGGAACTAAAGGACGTCGGGGTAGAAGATATTGTCGTTAGGTCTACTGTCCCCGTTGGGACATGTAGAAGGCTCGGGGTTAATTTTATGCCCGAATTTTTAACAGAGGCAAACTGGGAAGAGGACTTTAAGAACTGTAGAGACTGGGTGTTCGGTTTGCACGATTTAAAAAATAAAAAAATTAAAAAGAAAATAAGAAAAACCTTTTTAACCGCCAAGCATAATGGTAAAATAAATCATGCGGACCTTCATTTTTGCTCTAGCGAAGCGGCAGAAACTTGTAAGTATGTAAGGAACTGCTTCTTGGCGACCAAGGTATCATTCTTTAACGAGGTGGAGGAATTCTGCAGAAAAAGAGGGGTAGACTATGAGCACGTGCGAGAGCTCACCACAATGGATGAGAGAATCGAAAAAAGCCATACAGCGGTTCCGGGCCCCGACGGAAAAAAAGGTTTTGGGGGGACTTGTTTCCCGAAAGATATGAATTCTCTTTATTATCAAATGTCTGAGGCCTGTATGGAGAGCTATATCGTGGAGGGGGCAGTAGCGAGAAATAAACAGGTCGATCGGGTGGAGGAAGATTGGAAAAAGGACAAAGGAAGGGCTGTAGTTTAGTGGAATTAAAATATAAGTTGTTGCACCCCAATGCGAAAGAACCCAAGAGGCAAAACGCATCTGACGCCGGCTACGATTTGTTCAGTTGTGAGCGCCATATTCTAGAGCCTATGGAAAGAAAGCTAATCCCCGTGGGAATAGCGATAGAGTTACCCTTCGGATATTACGGAAGAATTGCCCCAAGAAGTGGGCTGGCTGTAAAAAAGGGGATAGACACGATGGCTGGTGTCATAGACGCTGGGTTCAGAAACGAACTGGCCGTTCTCTTGGTTAATTTTAATTTACCGGAATCTCTTTTTAATCAAAACGTAAATTCGCAAGCGTACAATTGTATGTTCGGCGACAAATCAAAGTTTGTTATAAATCCCGGAGACCGGATCGCTCAGATGATTATTGAAAGATGCTATCACCCCGACTGGAGGGAGGTGGGGGAACTAAATAGCTCTCATCGAGGAATGGGGGGCTTTGGAAGTACTGGGGTTTGACAAATGTGTTACACTATGAGAAGGTAGGCTGTTGAGAGAAATCGACAGTCAGGAAACCTTGGTGAGACCTTAAGGGTCAGGAGGGTTTGAAAGAGAGTCATTAGCGGGGCTCCACATCCAAGGTAATTTCCCGCACAGGATAACATACATTCTGAAAAAACTGGTGGGTAATTCCCACCGCAATGCCCCGGCGTGTTGTGGTTGACCACTGTAATGAGTTTTAAAGCACAGTTTCTCACCCTTTTAAAGGGAGGTGGTTTTTAGTTGTAAACTAAGCTGTATGTGTCTGCTGAATGTCCCGTCAGTGTCAACAAAACTCGGGCCCGTAAAGGAAGCTAAGACATAATCTAAATGCAGGACCCCCTCTCTAGGGGGTTCTGTCTTTATTTCCCGAAAGGAAGCATACGACATTTTGATTAATAAAATTTAAATAAAATTTACTGAATTAATATCTAAGGTACCATGAGTTTTGAAATTGTTTTACATTTAGTTCTATTTATTAACGTGGTTCTAATTGTGTGGTTTAAGACTGATGCATTCCTTGAATACTCTCGCCTATTTGGGCTCACTAAAATATTTAAAATAGATAAATACGACGAAGAATATAACAATGATTTTACTTTGGATTACCATACCTTCTTACTTAAAGAATACAAGGAATCTTTCTTTGTCAAATTGATTACTTGCCCAATATGTTTAATAATATGGGGCGCAATAATTTCGTCTCTTTTTTTTGGACATCTGCACTTCTCACCGATAACAATCTGTAGTATAGTTTTATACTTTGGGGTTTCAAAATTAATGGCTTGACATGAAAGAGGTTAAAGATTTTACTGAATTCTACCACGTTCTTGAGAATGCTGGGAAAACGCCCGTGTATAATGAACACGTTTCCCACTTCAGAAATATGGTTTCTGGACTAGGCGGCGGATGTGGGTGCAACAGAAACCGAAGGATAGAACAGTGCAAAAATATGTACTTGCAAATGTGCGCGAACTTAACCGCTACAGACAAGGCTTTCCTAAAGGCGTTCTTGGGGGTTGGGGAAGTTAAGTTGGCTGCTGATGGAAATATTTTTTGTGTTTTTTAGTTGCGCAAGATAATTAAGTCATGGTATAGTTAGATCGATGTAGCAATGGATGCTGTAAATTTAAAGTACAATACAAGAAATAACCTCTGGTACAGGGTAGACGACGATACTCCATATACAGGGGAAATTATTCAACATTACCCCAATGGACAAGAAGACAGCAAGACTCGCTTCAATGGAGGTAAAATAGACGGAGTTACCGTTTCTTGGTACGACAATGGCAATAAAAAATCTGAAGTTAATTTTTCAAATGGCCTAAGGGACGGCCTTGCGACCTTTTGGAACAGCGATTCCCAAATAAGAACGAAAGCTTTGTACAAGGAAGGCAAGATGGTATTGGCGAATTCTTGGGATAAAGAAGGTAGAGAAAAAGACCCGCTTGTAGAATTTTATTACGAAAACGATACCGCTAGAAATGTTCTAATCGTAGGAGACTTCACAAATTGGGAAGATAACCCAATAAGGATGGACAAAGTCGATAGTACCTTATGGTTTAAGAGAGTTATCCTGCCAAAAGGTGAGTACGAATACAAGTATAAAGTTGATGGAGAGTGGGTGGAAGATGCTTTTGCCGCCAAGAAAATCATAAGTGAATCTGGTGATGAAAATTGTTTAGCCGTGTTTGGCTCAGTGAGCGATACCTTCCGAGAAGACCTAATAAAAAAAAACACAACAGATCTAGAATTCAAACCACCCCAGCAAAGCCAAGGGTGGTACGCAAATTCAATCTAGACGAAGAAGGCCAGAGGGAAGCTGGGGGGATTTTAAATCGAAGGAAGGATTTAACAGGAAAGTTCTGCCCGAAACCATTCGACTCCCTAGAATCTCACGAACACGGTGGATTTCTATGTTGCCCCACTTGGTTGCCAATCAACATCGGGAGCCTACTGTCGGAAGACGTGGATGAAGTCTTCAACTCCGAACCAGCTAAAGCGGTTAGGGAAAGTATATTAGATGGTTCGTTTAAGTTCTGCCATCACAAACTTTGCCCCCACATACAGGGCGGCACGTTGCCAAACAAAAAAGATATACTAGAGAAGGATAATCTAGGGTGGGAAAGCCAAAATGTTGCAGAGGAGAGGTATAAGGGGATAATAAAAAACAATATTGTAGAGGGGTTGAATCCAACCTTTCACAACCTGTGTTACGATGAGTCCTGCAATTTAAGCTGCCCAAGCTGTCGCTTGAATAAAGTTTTCGTAAATTCAGGCCCTAGGTTTGAGAGGAAGACCCTAATTCAAGAAAAAATAATTAAAGACCTGTTCCTAGCCCCGCACAATAGAAACTGTGTCGTTAATATAACTGGCTCTGGTGATCCATTTGGCTCACTAATTTTTAGAGAGTTACTGTTCAATATAGACGGAGACCTTTGCCCGAATGTCTCGATAAATCTACAAACCAATGGCGTAATGTTTACGGAGCTCTATTGGCAGAAAATGGAGAAGATACACAAGAATCTAAATACTGTAATAATTTCACTAGACTCTGGTCAGGAAGAAACATATAACATAACGCGTCGCGGAGGTAATTGGTCAGCGCTTATGAGAAATCTCTCATTTATATCGGGGCTTAAGAAGGAAAACAAAATTAATCAACTCAGGTTGGACTTTGTAGTTCAACAACTAAATTATAAAGAGATGCCAGACTTTGTAGAGATAGCAAAGAAATTTAATGCTGACGGTGCTTATTTTTCTTTAATTGCAGATTGGGGAACCTTTACAAAAGAAGAGTATGACTTTAGCTGCATATGGAAAAAGGACCACCCAGAATTTGAAGAGTTTCTAGAAGTTCTAAGAAACCCAATTCTTAATAACCCTATAGTAGACATGGGTAACGTAACGGAGTACAAAAATCATATAGACGCCCGATGAACATAAAAACCATAGAGCCTTCATATCGAAACAATAAAGGGCATGACGTTTATGAGTTCTGTCCTGACAGAAAATTTGATGACGAAATTATAATATGCCCTTGGTTTGGTGAAATAAAAAAATGGCACATGCTTATTCCTATTTTTGCTATTTGTGATAAGTTCAATATAAAGGTTTCGGTTTTGGCCGTAGAAGATCACATACCACTTTTTAGCTTTTATTCTCATTCATTGATTTGTATTAATAAGGATTCTGTAGCTAGTTCTACGAGTCGATCTGAGGCGGAAGAAAAAATTAAATACTTTGATAAGCACTCTACAAAATGCTACAACCACGTGTATGACAGGGGAGATATTGGGTGGGATTTACTATGGGGAGCATATGCTAAAGAAATAGGCAACCCGCACTACCTGTTGCTGAACCTCATAAGAAAAAAAGACGCAGACCTACTTACGCAAATACTCGAGGGAGAAATAGCAAAACATGACGCGCCCAATGTTTATAGCTACCTGAAACAATTACATACTTTTAACGAAAAAACTATAACAAATTTCTACGAGAAAAGACTCAGTGAGTATAATATTTTCTTTACAAAAAATCAAATGCTTTCATACGAAAATCTTGTTAATGACTTAGACATTGATGACTCGCCTAAAATATGCTCCTACCTAAGAAGCGGCAGAGCCCGCGCGGAAAACAACATAGACGGCAAATATTATAACCCCGCCTCAGGCGCGTGCTACAATCGGAGTGGTATGGAATGGGCCGCTGCAAAGAATATCGGCGATGCATTATACGAAACAGGGGAAGAAATCGGTCACGAAAATATATTTAATTTTAATTATAAGGTATTTTGCTCGAGGAGCAGTTTCTCTTGGCCCCTTCAGGATTACTTAAATCAAAGGGAGAAGTACCGAAAAGAATATGCAAATTCTTTATCCACTATACAAATTTTGCTTTCTTTAAAAAATAATTGGGGATATGTGTCTCAAGCAGGAGCCTCCAGCTTTCTCTATCTCTTGCCCGTGAATATAATATATGCAGAGCATCAACATTGGTACAGGCAAATACATCAAAGCGGCGGCGACGAGTTTTTAAAAAGGCCCGCGCAAAGTCTCTATAAGAACGAAGCAATTTATTGCGCGAACAATGAAAAGCAATTTTTTAACGACTTTCAAATTGACCCGAAGGGGACTCTTTCAAATAAAGAATACTATAGCAAGGTGATTGACTACCTTGATAAGACATCCAGTAAGGAACACTTCAAACAAATATTTTTAAAATTTTTTAAAGCTTATGAGTAAAATTTTCTTCATAGACATAAACCCAAAAGAGGTAAAGTATCTCCCATCAGAAGACTACAAAAGTTTTGTGCGAAGCGAGATATGCCCAGCCGGTATTGCAGGATGCCCAAGCCGTGTGGCACCTGCATGGTGGACTGAAGAAGGCCACCTCCTTGAGGATAATGATTACTATCAGAGTTTGATGCATTTTTTAAGAGACCTTAAGGAATTAAATAAAGTAAGTGAAGAATTCATTAAAAATCACCCACTTTACAAGTTCGAATTCGACATGGGGTTCAATAAAACCGCCAACCGGAACTTCAATGAAACGCCGCCAAAAATAAGAAAGCGACAAATGTCTTCTCGCTGGGGCACTGCTGATTGCTTAGGGTTCGAAGAGTTTATTGCCCTAAAAGTTTATGGCTTTATGGATTTATATGAATCGATTAAAAATATTGGCTACCTAAACGCCCCCCCCGACCCCGAAACAGACGAAATAAACTTAGCCTCCTCAAACCCAATGAACTTTGGACCTATTAATGTTTCTATCGGGAGAGATAGAACTTTTCTACAGAACAACGGGCTGCACAGGTTGACAATTTGTCAATTTTTAGACATAGATAAAATACCAGTCAAAATTTTAACGATACAAAAGGATAAATATGACCGCGAAAGATTACATATTACAGAATGCCCGATACCATAATTTTACTTTGAGTGACGGCACAGAAGTCACACCTAGCGACGGGCATAATTTTTACCCCCTGTTAGATGTCATTTTCTCTGACGACATGTCAGGGAAAACCTTATTAGATATAGGGTGCTCGAACGGATTCTATACGACAGAAGCCGCGAAAAGAAATGCTAAATGCACAGGCGTCGAATCGTCCCCGGCTTTTCTAAAAACCGCGTCCCTAATTGCAAAGGACGCATCGGTAGAAATAGATTTTATAAACGGGTTCTGGGGCAGAAGCTCGCACTCACTTAGCGAAAGCTTTTCAGATGATGGATTTGATATAGTTTTACTTATGAATGTGATACACCACAACGACACGAGAGAAGCGGCAGACTATCAACTCACAGAAGCAATGCGGGTAGCGTCAGAGGTTCTCATTTTGTGCGTAGTTAACGAAGAAGATAAACCAAATAAAATATACTACCCTAACGACGATATTAAAAAAATAGTTTCCTCTAAGTTTTCGATTGATAAGGAGGTCCCCTATCTAGAGGCCGGAGGAAACTGCACAGGGAGAACAATCTTTACTTGCAAAAGACTCTAAACGAAAATGAATAGAAAAACAAAACCGAGATGGAAGCTTCGCCTAGTGGGTAAGCTGCGAGAATTCAAGAGCGCGGGCAATAAAACTAGAAGCCCAATTAGAATAAGTAAAAAATATTCCATAACAGATGTTGTAATGAAGTTCGGCGAAATAACTAAGTGCTATCTAACTGGAAAAAAAATAGACCTCACAAAACCCGATCTATATAGTTTAGATCATATCATACCCTCCTCTCGCGGGGGCACCAACGATTTATCGAACCTAGGAATCTCAACCTTGGAAGCGAACCAGTCTAAATCAAACCTTCTCCTTCCTGAATTCTTAGACTTATGCGAGGAGATACTCAGGCGTCACAGACCTTATATTTTTGATGAGAATAAACGTGAAAAATAAAATGTTTTTTAGAACTTTTATATCACATTTTTTATTATTAGAAACATTATGAAAGCACTAGCATCACTTATTTTAAGCTTTACCTTGATTTTTTCCTCTGAGGGGGCAGAAAAGAAGAAAACCACCGCTGATCACCTTCAAAACGTGTCGGTTACAATCAGATCGGAGGGAGATTACAACGCTGGTGAGGGTTCTGGGGTTATTTTCACCAGAAAAGACAAAAACGGCGACCTAGTAAACCTAGTTTGGACCGCTGGACACGTTATCGACAACCTTCGATCCACTAGGAAAGTCGTAGTAGACGGCACCTCGAAAACCTTAGTCGAGTTCAAAGACCCAATGGTTATTAAAGAAATCAGGCAGAATGGAAGGACCGTGGGCAGACTCCAGATGGATGCAGAGGTGTTAAAGTACAGTGATGCAACCGACGGTCACGATCTTGCTCTCCTACGTGTTAGGAAATTGAATTTCGTTACGGATACAGTAATTTTTTACCTAGACAAGAAGATTCCGCCCCTAGGAGAAGACCTTCTGCACGTGGGGAGCCTACTGGGCCAAATGGGTGCGAACAGTATGACGGACGGGATTTATTCGCAGCACGGTAGAATTTTAAAGAAAATAAACAAACATGTATTCGACCAAACTACCTGTGTCGCCTTTCCCGGAAGCTCGGGCGGCGGAGTATACCTGAAATCAGATGCCAGATACGTGGGGATGCTTGTCCGTGGGGCGGGAGAAGGGTTCAACCTTATCGTTCCCGTTCGCAGGATGCACGCTTACTGTAGGAAGCACAAAATTATGTGGGCACTAGATAGAACTGTTGCGATGCCGACGGAAGATGATCTAAAGGGGCTCCCCATTGAACACGAACCCAAAGAAAAGAAAGATAAAGTTGAAGATTCTGAAGATGAAGAAGTCAAAAAGATGTTCCCGTTTAGGCTCAGGATAATCCCTTTTGAAAAGAGCACTGAGATTAAAACGAGAATAAAATAATTTTATACCCTCCGTGGTTATTTTCGATCATGGAATATTCCTCGGGGGGTAGCGCAGTAAGTGTTTGGGTTTGGCGGTTTAATCCGACACCTCTATTGCGCTAACATTTTCGATAAGACAGTTTGTCTTATTGTTA
>Ga0098044_1000454_pt1 | contig 21652 bp, 13 predicted proteins | sample 10_taG_FD_75053 | JGI IMG/M metagenome (GOLD analysis project Ga0098044, IMG submission 75053) | Marine viral communities from the Subarctic Pacific Ocean - 10_ETSP_OMZ_AT15264 metaG | ecosystem: Environmental > Aquatic > Marine > Oceanic | place: Pacific Ocean | collected 2015-01-16 | reverse complement strand
CAAAAGCAAAAAAAATGCTTAACTGGGAACCTACCGTAGACTTTAAAGGATTAGCGGAAATGATGTACGCCGCCGACTATGCACACATTCAGGCGACGGAGACCAAATAAGTGGATACCACTTCTTTACCAATTAAATTTGTTTCCAAAGGCTGGGGTTTTGAAAAATGGATTGTAAATTGTGAAGAATATTGCGGAAAGCTGTTATACTTTGTTAAAGGAAAGAGTTGTTCGTGGCATTACCATGTTCTTAAAGATGAAGTTTTCTACATCCAATCCGGAAAGATCCTGGTGAAATACTCGGAGTCAGATGATAGAGAAGATGCTGAGGAAACCATCCTCATGGCCGGAGATAATTTTCATATTTACCGCGGCCTACGACATCAAATGACAGCCTTAGAAGACACAGAATTATTTGAGTTTTCAACTCAACACTTTGATACAGATAGTCATAGACTTATAAAAGGAGATTAAACTATGAAGTTAAGCAGCCAAGCAATGGGAGCGCTGATGATGGCGCTCCAAAAATCTTTAATGGAGCAGAGCGATATTGTCCCTATGCTTCAGGAGATGAATTTTCAGGTAGATCCTGAGGACACTAGTCAGTCCACTTTAGTAGTGACGAACCCGCCAGTTGTTTCTTTAGACAACGTGGCGCCGCCCTTTACTATTGAAGAAGTAAACGAGAAAGGAGACTAAAGATGCCGAAACCAACCGCAGAACAAACTAAGCTGATTAAAAAGCTTGTTACTGAAGAAGTTAATAATCGCACAAAACGCTATGTTACCGGTTCAGATGTGACAGAAGCTGCCACACATCTTGTAGAGACCGCAATCCGAACGCAGTCCCGAGAGTTAGAATCGTATTTGAAGCAGATCGACGAGCGATTACGTAATCTAGAACAAAGACGCTCATAGATTAATGCCGCGGTATGCCTATCACTGTTCGGAATGCAATAAGGAGGTTACGCTTTTTCACTTAATTGCTGAAGAAGCTCCTCCATGTCCCCTGTGTAATACCGCGGAACACCTTACTAAACGGTTGTCTACTTTCGCCACTAAGCCAAAAACGCAACTGAAGCAGAAGGTAGGGGATACTACCGAAAAGTTTATCGAGACTGCCACGGCAGAACTTAAACAACAAAAGAAAGATCTTAAAGACAAAAGATGACCTGGTATATCTTATTTTCGGTATTATCGGTGGCCCTGAACGGGTTTTTAATATGGTATATTATAAACGTGCTTAGGAAACTAATGTTTGTGTCCGACAATCTAGGAGATTTATATCTTGCCACAAAGGCTTTTTTGATATTTACTGCTTCGATGTACAGCATGGATAAATACCACGGAGAGCCGATGATACAAGAGCTATTGTATCGCCTAAAAGATATTAATAATGAGGTCGAAATATTCAGAGAGATATTTGAATATACTTTAGATGAAGAGCTAGAAGAAGAATTAGAGGAGCAACTACATGGCACGCAAGAAGAAGCGCAACAAAAACCATTATTTCACGAAAGTTCATGAAGATGCCATAGTTAAATATGCCAACACTGACGACCGAGAACTAAGGGCGAAGCTATATGTAGAATACATTCAGCCGGCCTTTGATCAGATGGTTGATAAAATCATATACACCTATCGTTTTACCACGCTTCCCAATATAGATTACTTAAAAGAAGATTGCAAGGTTTGGCTTACAACCATATTAAATAAATATGACCCAAACAAGGGGTCTAAGGCTTTTTCCTATTTTTCTGTTGTTACAAAGAACTGGTTTATCCATAAAGTAAAAAGAAACCAGAAGCGCGCTCGGACAGAGGTGTTCCTAGAAGATATGATTAACGAGCTTGAGGAAAATTTAGTTTCCCAAGAGCCCACCTATGAAGAAAAAAGACAGGATATAGAATTCTGGGGGTCCCTGCATGGGGAGATAGGAACCTGGGATTCGTTTATGCTGAAAGAAAACGAGAAGAAGGTTTTGATGGCAGTTCGTATTTTGCTAGATTCAGCTGACACAATTGAAATTTTTAATAAAAAAGCTATTTACTTATACTTGAGGGAGATCACCGGACTCAATACTAAACAAGTTGTTAATAACTTAAATAAATTGAGAAAAAGATATAAGGTGTTTAAAGATAAATGGCAAAACGGCGAGATATAACCCTAGATGAATATCTAGAAGAGACCACCAAAAACATTAGAGAAGACCGCGCTATGGCCAAGACGCTCCTGATGGATGTTATGGGGGACATGGCCGCATCCCCTACAGATCGCCGCGAAATGGGCCCCATCGCCGCCAAATTCGTAGAAAACCTACAGCGCTCCAACGAACAGCTTGTCAAACTAACAGTTCTTCTGCAGCGGCAGCACGGTACCAATACAGGCCTTAGCGAAAATGATAAAGAGAATCTGTTCGATCTTCTAAACAATTCAGACGAAGAGAAGCCCGATGCCGGTTGATATTAAGGATATTGATGGCGTCTATGGCGCCCTGAACAACATCGACGCCGGCACCGTGACGCCGGTGGCCGACCGTCGTGACACATCTCCCACATCAGCACTTTTAAAAACCATAGAAAGCATTTATACCCCAGATGCTTTACGCAATAAAAATCAATTTCGAGGGCTTGTCTTATTTTCCAAGCCCAGCACCTTCCCCTTAAGGTCTAGCAAGGACGCCTATTTCGAAGGTGTCTCCGTCTCAGAGGCCAACTCTCCCTATCAAGCCTTGGGATCATCGCACTACTATTATTATTATGTCCTAATCCCCGAAATCGAACCCCGGCCAATTGACTTTGACGACCAAGCTTCTATTGCCAAAAGGATGAGTACGTTTGATTTAGTCTATATGACCCCGCAACTCGTTCAAGAAGGACAAAACAAGAGGATAACTCCGGGAACTCAAGTTACGGTTCAATTTGAAAACATGGAAACATTGACCAACCCGGTTATCTCCAACATCGGACCTCTCCTGTTTAGTTTTGACATAACAGGGCTCACTCCGGATAAAGATTTCCCTTACGGGAGAACCCCAACTTTGGTTGGGATGGTGGGCCGCGATGGAGACCATTTAGACCCCAAAGGTAACAGTGGCATGACTTCCGCTGCTCATGCTCACTTGGCGGAACCCAAATATACGCCGGACGATATTAAAAAATGTGCGGACAAATATGATAGTGACTCTCTTATTGGGGGGAGATATCGTAAGACAAACGATGTAAAAATATCCCTTCTTAATCCTGAAGCTCAGCCTTTTTGTAAATGTTTTATTGTCAGGTGCCACGAACAGAAGATCACCATTCGGTTAAACTCAACAACACGCACAACTGCGTGGCAGGCAGAGCATCGTCGTTGGTATATCGAGGGAGATAATCGACAAAAGATCTTTTGTGCTAAGGCCTGGGGCGTACCCCCAGAAAAAGCACTGAAGGTTGTAAGGGGAACCAGTGACGTTGTTAGTTGGAAATATGGTGGCTCTTGGCACCAGAGCGGCTTCGCCTGGGACTTTAACCCCACAATTACGATGCCGGATGGAACGACAAAGCTGCTGAAAAACGCTTCGGCCTCTAACTTATGGGATACTTCGGGAATCGGCGAAATAGCCAAAGGCTTGGGGCTCTATTGGGGTGGTGGTGGCCCGACCGGCAGAGATATTGATGATCAAATTCATATTGGTGGCCAAAGCATCGTTAAAAGACTTACCGATGGTAAACTTAACAAGGGCTATAAAGTACTGGCTGCAGAAAGCAAACAGGGCGCCCCACAAGGCGGCCTCGATTTTGATAAGTGGAAAGAAGCCAACTCAACGGAGCCCCCTTCCTAGATGTCTGACACCTCCCCCATAAAAGTAGTCTCTGGGCTCGACCTGACCAAACTTCCCCAGGCTGCGCAAGTTGAAATTGAACAAATTCAATCGAAGGCTTTGAGCCGCGGCGGCGACCCGGATGCAGCCGTCGCTGATTACGTTGGTATAAATAATAAAAAGCGCAAAAACTGGGACACCCCTCTATACAATGCAGCCGAAGGAGAGTGGGTACGACAGAACGGAAACGCGTTCGTAGTGCTCGGCCGAGACCGGTATGCAGAAACAACTACTGGTTTCGGCGCCACCGGCGTGTATCAGTGCGCGGCGATAGATATAGTAGCTGGTCGCAAAGGGTGGTTGGCGTGGTCCGTAACCGACGATGGCGCGCAAAAGAATGCTGACCCTGATTTTAAGCTTGATGCAGCCAGGGTCTATATAAGTCAGAAATCCGATATCGATACTTACTTAGGCCTAGGCATGCCCAAACCTCCTGCGCCCGGTGAGGTTGGGTCTTTATTGATGACAGACCGTTCTGCCCGGGCCGCAGCTGGGTTTACTACCGACAACGCCCCCCGCTCGACTGTGGCCATAAAAGCTGATACTCTCCGTTTCGTTTCTAGAGAGAACATCATGCTCGTCACTCGCTCTGATGAGAGGAACTCCCAAGGGGGCAAAACCGATAATAGCTTCACCGGGAAATACGGGATTGATCTAGTGGGAATGAATGACTTTGAAACTCTGCAACCCATGGTGAAAGGCGACAACCTGGTCATGTGTCTCAAAGACATTACAGACTCGATCCAGAGCCTAAGATCATTAGTCGAAAACTATATAAATTATAACAATTCCTTCCAACGACGCGTCATGTTTCACACACATCCCCCCGCGATACCCTTCCAGAGCATTCTTCCCTCCGTTCAAGACTTGATACCAGAGGGAACTAAATTTGTGGTAAACTCGGCTATGAATGTTGAAGTACCAGCAATGCTCCAGCACTCACAGGAGGTGAGCAACATAGAGAGCACTTATCTCGATAACAAGGGCGGCTCACGAAGTAAAAAATATATTCTAAGCAATTATAACAGGAGCAACTAAGGTGGGCACGACTCCTCAACAGATCTCTGCTATAAAAATGAATACATTTTATAGTAAAAATAAGCCACAGATTCCTTTCTATGAAGAATTTAAGAGCGATGCGGGAACAGAGGGGTTTTACTATGTGATAATAAAACTTCCGGAATACATAGACTCTCTCACAACAGCCCAGAATGATGCCCACTTCAAAAATCAAGCTGTTGATCGCTTTATTGAGCATTACATTCCCGGCTATTATCCCTTTATTATGAATCAGGCCTCCCCTGCTCTTCACGCCACATATGACGCTCAATATGATCAGCTTAGGCAAGACCTTTTAGATAGCCTAACAGCAATCAATTATAGAACTACCCTAGGGCAATTACCGAAGGCTATATACAGTACTCAATTGGATTTAATCCATCAATCAGGACCTCCCAAAAACCAGGGAATTGCAGCGTATAACTTTTCTCGGAATACTGGTGAAGTGTCTAGTGTAACGACTATAGACCTAACTACATTGCCCATGCTTCAAGGCGAATTTGGCGCCTTTATGTCGACATTCAGCAACCAGTTAAATAATTTTCCGGGCCAACTAAACTTAAATTTAAATTTTAATTTTCTTCAAACCGGAGTAGAAAGTATTCTACAAGTGATAATCGGCCACCTAACTGATTATATGAGTCTGCAAAAGATCTCCGGCGGATACAAAAAAGGGGATGAGCTTACAATAGAATTTGGTAATGACAATAAAATAATGAGTATTACCTACTCTCTCTCCGGAGATATATACCCAGCCACCGAAGGATTTATAACTAATAACAAATATAATACTTTTTTTCAAGATCCTCTCACTTTATCTACTCTGGCCAACTATAACACAATCATTGAAACAAATAGCGAGAGTACTCAGCTCAATGAGCAATCTTCCTTCATAGATTTTATAACCAATACCTTTGGAGAAGCCGGCGGTGACAATCCTGTCAACTTTAATGGGCCCCACACTCCGGATAATGCACTAGGACCCTGGAATAATATTTTTGCCAACAGGGAGAGCGAAGATCTGGTGGATATAAACGATATCGATCGCATGGCAAAAATATTTACTACCTTTAAGTCTTCCGCGGAACTAAGAAGGATAGAAAACTTTGCCAGCGACCCTCAAGTGCGCAAGATGGCACTGCAGCAGGAGAAGGCCAAGCGCATTAACGCTGCCATAGCGGTTACCGATGTCATCGATAAGGCTCTTAAGTTTGAGTTTCCCATGGCCGGCCTTAACGACACAAAGGCCGGCCGCGTTATAAATCAAATTATAAATCAATTTGGTATCCAAGAGTTGGCCAAAGAAGCTATAATCTGTCTCACTCAGGGCGCCACTGTGTCATTGTCTCGTATCAGTAGTGCCGTAAAACAAGAGCTAATGAATACGAGTGCTGCTCCCCTTTATACGGCGCCCCGCAACCCTGTGAATGTACTAGAGAGGCCTGATTTGGGCGACTTCAAGGCTTATTTCAATATAACAGGCGACCCACCCCTTTGGAAACGAATAATAGATATTATCTTGGGCGCTCTGGCAAATGCTGCCTTTGAGATTATTTCCTCGATCGCTGATATGATAAAATTTAACTGCGATGATCTTTTCCAACAGGACATTGGTCAAATGGAGGCCGGCGAAGAATTAATAGCAGCGATGCAGCCGCAGACTCAGCGTACTGACATCCCCGCGATTGATGGCGGAATCACTGATGATTTCTGGTCACCACCACCAGGCCCCATAGCCGACCATCTTAGTCATGTTTTTCTTAGGGCCGGCTTCGAGACCATTACCGACGGAGTTTTATATCTTAATCTTGTCTCTACAATTTTAAATCCTAGTGAAATCTGCAAATTATTCAACTCCCCTCAGGACGTGCTGCAAGATACACTAGATCGTATACTAGAGTTTAATCTAGAGTATGAGGAAGCACCGGAGGCAATGAAGACTTTAAGTAATCTATCTGCCGTTTCTTCTTTTTTCTTTGATTCCGCGGCAATGGTCGACACAACTCCAATGTGTAATGACTACTTGAATAGTGTTGCCGACCGGCTTGCAGCCGGCGGCCAGTGCCAAGTATGTTTCGACTACGGTGCCCTCGATGCAATGCCGGCAGTAAATGAACTGGCCTTAATTATTGATGGCGGCCTACAAATTGTGCCGCCCGACATAGATTTTACGTGTCCCGATAGTGAATATTTTCTTGAGAATCCTGTTATTACAACGGTGATACCTAATCTTTTTTATACACTTGTAGAGTCTATTCAGATGTATATGGGATCTTCTATCGAAGCCTCCCGTACAGCAATGCTGCAGCCAGTGGTAACAAACCAGATAAATTCGGAACTCTCCGGCGCCTTCGCCGCGGCCGGTGTCGAGATGGAAGAGGTTGATTTTAACCCGGAAGTGCTTAATAAGGTCACCGAGGTCTTCGACGATATCGGTGACGTCCTCTCTCAGATGGACGACCCCGCGCTTTGCCCCGACCTTGATTTGTCTGCTCTCCCGGATGTGGGCACGATTTTAAGTGTTATCAGTGATGTCATCATCATGATGCAAAACGTTGCGCCCGAGATCGAAGGAGCCATGAACGAAGTAGCTGATAAGGTCAACGCCATTCAGGCCAACTCAGGCAGCGCTGCAGGTAATGCTCCATATGTTCAGTATCGTTTTAACCAAGAGTATAAAGATAGATTTCGGTATGCCATTGATCCTATTGATTTTGGTCAATCAACATCCACCGTATATGAGGGATACCCCGCGACAACCCTCGCCCCAGACGATGCACAGGCCTTCCTCCAGCCCGCGGCCGTGCGATTGAATGAGCGAGGCTACAACATCGCCCGCGCGTCAATGTCTCTCTCGGGAGACAAATCCCAGGGTAACTATATAGTATTTAATTTTGATTTGGACGCAGCCGAATCTCCGGAGGTCGCCGTTTATTTTCCGGATTATGCCACCTCATCGCCCACAGAGGAATATATAAAGATTCTAGTCACAGACAATCAAATGCTTTATGGTGATCTTGGTGTAACATTTGATGGGTCTTACAATCTAACGAATCCTGAGTATCTAGAATTAACAACAGAACTTCCTAACCCTAGCTATATAACACGAAACATTAATCCTTTTATTTCACGGCTCGTCGATGCGATCCCGCCGGAAGCTTCTAGCGCTGGCACCCCAACGCCAGTGGAGTCAACTCTGGGCCTGTCGTCCGATCCAGCAGTCGCCCCGCATCTTGATGCGGCCGGCATTTTATATCCCCAAGCTTTCCTTGGGGCCACACAACGAATGTTTAATTATATTCTCAACAAGGGCGCCTTTAGTGAATATAAATTGAGCCGCTTAAACTTCTTTAAAGATAACGCCAACTGTAATCCGGGGAACATTGGTGACCTAACGGATGCTGATGGTATCATCGATCAAATGCAGCAAGAAATGGCGGCTAGCGCCTGTGATAAAGACACCACCGTCCAAGAAAAAATTAAAAGAGTAGTAAGATACGGTGTTATCAATCTTTTAATACAGTCTTATGTTGTTGAGTTTATTGTCAGTAATATAATTGTTTTTTCTGCTTTTAATATGGAGGATCTCTTTAATAGCAAATATGGATTTAAATCCTTTATGATAGACGGAGTGACAGAGTCCCTAGTTGCAATGATAAATCGGATGGAGCCTTCCTTGACACCGCCTTTGTTTGGCTCGGACGAAAAAACTCTCAGTGGAATCGTTCAGACATATTTGCTAGCTCGCCTCGGCCGTCTTGAAACCGTCGGCCTGGTTTCTACAGATGGCCTTATCAACTTCGATAGTGAGGAAGATTTGCGTACTGCACCACTGAGTGACCTAGTTAAGTTTTTGGTTGACGAGAGGGTGAATCATGTGTGGGCTACCGGGAATCGCTCTACGATTAAAGCTATTAACAATATTGTTGATCCTACCAACTCCCGTCCCTCTCTGGAAGATATTTATCTCGACCATGTGGTGGGAATGTATCCCAAATATAATCGTCCTCAAAACAATGACTCCTATGACGATGTTCTGGGCTTTAAGTGGTTCCCAACGGTTTTTACTCCACCCCCGGACCCGGCTATAGTCTGGGGTTCGCCCGTTGACGCGTCGGTAGAAGAGTCAGTAACTTACGGAGATGTGTTCTTTTCTAGGAGTATCACTTATACTGATACCAACACTGGTGAGGATATTACGATGCCGGCTTATGTATTCCACAAGCTAGTTTACCATCCGGTCAGCCCCAACTCCCCATTCTCCAATTCTTCTTATACAAATTTTCGTAAATCGTGGACACTTTATTATCTCCTCCCCTCCCACCCACTCCCGCTCGACGCGATTGGCGGCTATCCCAACTTCGATCTCTCAGACTCAGACTCTTGGGTAAATTTGGGGACCACGGTTGGGGGCACACTGGTTGGGGGATCGGCCACACTCGACCAGTCACACGCTGCGTTTTATGATTTTATTGCGCTCGGAGCAGCGACAACACTCGTAGAGAGCTTCGCCGGCGCCCCAGGAACTGGTACTACTATGTCGGCCATCCTTGCGGCGAAGTCTGCAGAACTCAGCATTATGAAAGACCCCCAGTTTACGTTGGTGCTAGAACAGATACTAAATAAAGACGCCATATTTACCGTCGCTAATCTCTTCAACTTGCACCTCAGCAGAACATACTTCTCAGATGTCCGAGGCGCCTTTGATACCACCAAGAGGGCAATCTTAAACCTATTAGAAGATATTAATTCGACAGATGCCTTCCCGACGCCACGACGACCATCGGCGGTCCCGGCCCTTCAAGCAGCCCAGGCGACCGGTGGTAAGAGCAACATGGATTCGCTCATGCGCGAGATAATGCTGAAAGTCCTTAAAGAGACACCTATCGCTATTCTCAAGGGCCTCGTGGAACTGATTGACCCTCATATCGCGTTGTCTAAACTTATAAAAGATATAACAGGCCAGGCCTTCAACACTGCTGCCACTGCTATTGATACCGCCGTTGGAAGTGCGGTGCTGCCGGTACCTCCTCCTGGAATGGAAGAAGGAACTACTCTAGAGGATCTTGGAGTCACCGGCAACAGCGTACTTGGACTTGCGTTCTGCGGTTTAAATGTTCTAAACCAGCAAGCCTCTCAGGGTGTCCCGGGTCTGCCTGCCCCGTTTCCCGAAGATGGCCCCCTCATTGGGCCACTGATGACGATGGAAGGCATAGACTTTAAGGGAACCGTCGCGGGAATGTTTATGTTACCCCCTTCTCCTTTCGGCATTTTATATCTTCTTTTGTCTCTATTAGAGAATCTAGACATCCCCGTGGACGAAGATGCACCGCCCGAATTAAATATGTTAGATGGCCCGGACTCAAATTCATGTTAAAAAGATATAAAGGGGATAATTATAGAGAGGATTTTATATGTCGTCGGGATTAGGAGCTAAGCTCCCTTTAACAATTGATAGTGTATTCGGGCCTTATAATCTTTTAACGGATTATAATTCACTTGCTCAGCAAAACTTAAAAATGCTGATTTTAACAAACCCTGGTGAGCGGATGATGGATACAAGTTTCGGTGTGGGACTATTGGGATATCTGTTTGAAAATAACGGGCCAGCAACTTATGCTGAAATACAAGGGCGCATTATTTCTCAGTGCGCGCTATATCTTCCCTATATCAAAATAGAGCGCGTTGAGTTTTCAACCCCGGAAGGGTTACCGGATTTTTATCCCCATCAAATTGTAGTGAGAGTATACTTTCAGGTTGTTCCAATGCAATTATCCTCAGTATTAGAAATTGAGGTTAATAATAACGCTAACTAATTATTACTGGACTTAAACAACTATGGCAAAAAAACTTACACAGATAGATTACACCAGCCGCGACTTCGATTCAATTCGAAGTGATTTAGAGAACTTCGCCAAAAGGTATTATCCTGATACCTATAAGGATTTCAACAAGGCGTCATTTGGTTCGCTCATGTTGGATACAGTAGCTTATGTGGGAGATATTTTATCCTATTACCTAGATTACCAAACTAATGAAAGCTTTTTAGACTCCGCTCTTGAATACAACAATGTGGTTCGCTTATCCCGACAGCTCGGATACAAACAGCGAACCTCCCCTGCATCGTATGGGGTTCTTACTTTTTATATTGAAGTACCAGCGGCCCTCACTGGACTGGGCGCCGACCCTGATTTGGTTCCTGTGCTGCAGGCCGGCTCAACTTTCTCTTCAATCGGTGGAGGGTTTTACACTCTTTTAGATGATGTTAACTTCGCGGAAGAAAATAATCAAATCGTTGTGGGCTCGGTTAACTCGGTGAGCGGCGCGCCCACCACCTATGTAATTAGAGCCACCGGCCGCGCGGTTTCTGGCCGCAACGCTCGCGAACAAGTGGATGTGGGTGATTTTGAGAGGTTCTTTAAGTTCCAGTTGGGAACAGCCAACATAAGCAATGTTATACGTGTGGTGGACACAGAAGGTAATCAGTATGCTGAAGTAGACCACCTATCGCAGAATATTATGTATAGAGCTGTCCGGAACACCTCGGCTTCTAGGACAACTGTTCCTAATTTGTTGCGAGCCATCCCTGTCCCGCGTCGATATATGGTAGAAACGGTGGACGGTAACACATTCCTACAATTCGGCTACGGATCTACCTCAAATGATCTTACTAATCCGGTGCTCGATCCGACAGAGGTAGTTTTAGACCTAAACGGCCGGGACTATACCACGGACATTGATTTCGATCCTACTAAATTAATCAGCACCGACAAGTTCGGGATTGCCCCCAGTAATACACGATTAACAGTAGATTATCGATTTAATACGACGTCTGATGTAAATGCTGCTATACATTCTATTACCGGCATTGTTTCTACTAATTTTAAGTTTCAATCTCAAGGTTCGGTTTCCCGAGTGTCACGGACAAATATCCAGGCTTCTCTGGAGGTAACCAATGAAGAGCCTTTTGTAGGAAGCATTAAGTTGCCCTCTTCGGAAGAAGTCCGGCAGAGGGCCTTCAGTCATTTCGCCACTCAAAATAGGGCCGTCACAGCACAAGATTATCAAGCAATTATCTATGGGATGCCAGCCAAATATGGAAGCATTAAACGCTGTTTGGTAGCGAAAGATGTGGCAGAGTTTAAGAGGAACATAAACGTTTATGTTATGTCTGAAACCAATTCTGGCAAACTAACCAAGGCAAACGCAACACTTAAAAATAATCTTAAAAATTGGTTACTCAATTATAAAATGATCAACGACACCATTGATATTATCGATGCAACGATAGTAAATTTCGGCATCGAGTACGAAGTCCTCCTAGACCTCTCGGCGAATAAATATAATGTTATTAACCTTGCCAATAATGCAATTACACAACTTTATTCAAGAAAGCTGGATATAGGGGAAAGTATTTCTATTACCGATATCTATAAGGCACTTAACCAAGTCGATGGTGTGGTGGACGTAACAGCTATTGAGATAGGCCTAAAGAATGGGGGCATATATTCGGAGTCTAGCTATGACATGGAAACTGCCCTCAGCGCTGACGGCCGTCGAATCTTAGGAGAGAAAAATATAATTTTTGAACTTAAGTATCCTAACATTGATATTAAGGGAAGCGTTAAGTAATGTCAATTAAAAGGTACACAGCCAGCGCCGACACCACCATTACCAATGCTTTTGAAGCCGGCATGACAGCTCGCGGCACTGGATCCAATATGGGATACGCCGATTCATTGGAAGTGTTCTCCATTTATGGCCAGTTATCCGCTAGCGTCGCGGCAGCGAATGGTTCGACCACGATGGCCCCGGGCCAGAGTCAAGAACTCTCTCGCATTTTAATAAATTTTCCTATCGCCAGCATTAATAGCGATCGCACTGCGGGCCGCATTCCAGCTCTGGGTAGTGTAAGTTTTTATATGCGCATGTATAATGCGCAAACTCCCTTCACGTTGCCACAAGATTTTAACCTAGTAGTGGCCCCCGTTTCTCGTTCTTGGGTCGAAGGCGCAGGCCTGGATATGGATAACTATAAGGACTTGGGAAACGCTAACTGGATGAATGCTTCCACGGCAGGCTGGACAACAGTTGGAGGCGACTACTTTACTGGGTCAAATTATAACGTCTCTTTCGCCCAGGGGTACGAAGATATCGAGCTAGATATCACAGACCTTGTAGAAAACTGGATCGCCGACCTGAGCACTTCCGACGGACCCGGAGTTTATAATGACTATGGGGTGGGGATAAGATTTACATCGAGTCAAGAAGCTTTTTATTCGTGCTCCAACGACACGGAAGCTTTAAATGTATTCACCGGAAGTGTTCTAAACAACACTGGGGGCGCTACTCAATCCTATTACACTAAGAAATTCTTTGCGCGCTCTACCGAATACTTCTTTAAGCGCCCGGTCATCGAAGCGCGGTGGGATTCTCGCATCGAGGACGATCGCGAGAACTTTATGTATTCTAGCTCTTTTGCTCCCCTGCTTGACAACTTGAATACTCTTTATTTTTACAATTATGTGCGGGGCAAACTAACGGATCTCCCCGGAGTTGGAACAGGTGTTCTTAATGTATCTCTATATTCCAGCTCAGCCGGGATACCTGCCGGGGGCGCTATATTACTTCCAGCAGGAGGGAACGTCGCGACTGCATTGGACACCAACGCCACAGGCGGCTGGGTAAGCACGGGCATTTATTCGTGCTCGGTTTCGATAACGGCTGCAGCAACCAGGGTCCTCGGAATGCATGATGTGTGGCACTCCGAATCTGTACAGTATCACACTGGTTCGTTCTATCCTGAGTTGGCTCCGACTTATGCCGCGGCCCCAACTTTTAACCGGATTACTTCGTGTACCAATCTTAAGAAATCTTATTCAAAACGGGATAAGGCGCGCTTCAGGTTCTTCGTTCGCTCTAAGGACTGGAGCCCCACTCTTTACACTGTTTCCACGGCTAACAATCCCACGGATTGTATTACTAGCGCTTCGTATGCAATCCATAGGGTGGTGGATAATCTTCCTGCCGTCGCTTATGGGACCGGCTCTTCGTACAGCACGTATTTATCCTTTGATAAAGACGGAAACTATTTTGATCTAGACATGGGCCTCCTGGAGCCCGATTATATGTATGAGATAAAGTTATCTTACTATAATGATAGCATAGGAGACTGGCAGGAACAGCCGCAGACGTTTAAGTTCAGAGTTGAAGAATAGGTGAATTATGAGTTTCAAGACTTTATTTGATAAAGCATCTGGTATTAAATCTCTAGCCAATAAATCAGCAGAAGAAATTGGCAATGAAATTGAATCGGTAGGCTATCACACTGCGGATATCCTCGAAGAGCAGAGGTTTATTCCCCAGGTAGACTTCACCAAGCCAGAGTCTTTCGCTCGTTTCGGATCTGCCGAAGAGTATTATGTGGAGTCGGTTGATCGGATTACGGAACAGTTTCCATATGATGGGTCACTCAAAGAACGACTAGACTGGGAGAATGACTCCACCTATATTGATCTCCACATCTACAATAATCTATATCCGCGTACGACAGGATATATCACCATGTCGATTGACCCAGCAGTCAGTAATCGTGTAGATGGATATGGTGTCCCCGATGTTGCGGAGTATATTTCTTTAAAGGGAGGACCTCACACTAATCAAGATAGTGGAATGAATCCTTATTCTACCAACTTTACTGGTTCAAATTATCTGGAGAGCAGTAAAAATAGGGAATCTAATCTTAAATATGATTTGAGCGGTAGCGGCGTATCATTAGAATTCTGGCTCAAAAAAGACAATTTTGACACCAACACAACACACAAAGAGGTTATTTTCGATTTATGGAATGGTCAGAACTCATCCTTAGCAGATTACGGTCGCCTACGCCTTGAGCTAACGGCCTCCGGCGAACTCGATGGAACGCCGGGTGCAGGCGGCCGGAATGCATTCCTCCTCACGGTCCTATCAGGCACCACCGGATTTGTAAGCTCGTCGATCACATCCCAAACTCTAACAACTTCGTCAATAGCGGATGGTAATTGGCACCACTATGCTGTGAGTCTGCTGTCAGGAGCTGCGGGCATAACTGGCAGTTTTTACGTGGATGGAGAACTAGAAAACCAATTTGTCTCTGGCACACTTCGTGTTGATATCGACGGCCCCGGCGGCGACGTTGGTGCCATTAATGAAGTAACTGGCGCCTTGTCTGCATATATCGGCGCCCTCCGAACCTCGATTTCCGGCAACGATTCTACTGCTGCCGGCTATGGTAAACTAGCCGCATCCTTAGATGAGTTTAGATATTGGAAAACGCAGCGCAGTTCTAAAGACATAGGAAGGTTCTGGTTTACTCAAGTTGGAGGTGGTACAAACACCGATACACCACCGTTTTCCGATGATAGTAATAAAGAAATGGTTAACACTCATCTGGGAGTTTACTATAAGTTTAATGAGGGGATCACTGGCTATTCATCAACTGACTCTGTAGTTCTGGACTTCTCTGGCCGGGTTACCAATGGAGCATGGACCGGATACACATCACAATCCCGAAACACAGGTTCGGCCATTATTTCATCAAGCGCCGCGGCGAAAGAATTTGAAGATCCAATTATTTATAGTTTTCATCCGCTAGTCACCACTCTCCGCGACAATTTAGAATTGTCTGGATCATCTTACGATGTAATCAATAACTCTTCTCTCTATAACAGCATTCCCGCCTGGATTACTGAAGCGGACATGGAAGGGCAAAAGCAGCTTCGGTATTTAACACAAATTATGGGAAGCTACTTTGACACCCTTCAGCTTCAAATGGAAACCCTCAACAAGTTTAGAGATGTCTCCTATGTAAGCTCCAGCGAAAAGCCGCTCCCATTCGCAGAAAAAATGTTAAACTCTGCCGGCTTCGTTTCCCCCGAAATCTTTCTTGATGCGGATATCTTAGAAGTTCTGGGTGATCGTAGTGAGGACATAGTTTACGAAAAAAGCCTGAATGACATAAAAAATATTGTTTATAAAAATATCTACAACAACTTAACCTATATTTTTAAGTCTAAGGGCACCGAGAAGGCCTTCCGCAATCTCATAAGATGCTTTGGTATCGACGATGAGTTAGTAAAGCTAAATCTCTACGCCACAGATACTGTTTATCGATACCGTGAAAACCGTCGCAATGTGGTTGTTGCCGACAAAACAGTTAATTTTAATAGGAAACAAAATATGGGCGGGGTTGTTTACAATGCCTCCTCGTCCACCAATGTAGACGGGTTCTCCTATATACCAGCGAACACTTTCTTAACCGGAGGGTATGCCACCACTCTTGAAACTGAGGTCTTTTTCCCCCTCAAAGCCGACACTTCAGAGGACACGTATGTCAATACCAATGTTATTAGCTCCTCTCTTTTTGGTCTTCATCGAACAGCCGAGCTAGCCAACGACCCAGCCTGGGACCCCGCGGGAGACAATGCCAATTTCCAGGTATATGCCGTACGAGACGAGCTAGAATCAGCCAATGCTCACTTTCTTTTAACTGGTGTTGGTGCCACATTAATCCCCCCACTCACATCGTCTCTTTATGAAGATCTTTATGACAATAACTCTTGGCAGTTGGCAGTCTCTATTAAGCCGTTGGAATATCCCCTTGTTCCCTATATTTCTTCTTCTAGCGATTCGCCGACTACTCGTGATGATTACCTGGTGGTTTTCCGCGGCGTACAAACAGACTCTGGGGAGATAATTAACTCTTTTACTGCCACCGGCTCCATCGCCGCTCCCCCCGCCTCATTCGTGACATCCAGCCGCCGAACTTATGTTGGCGCGCATCGCACTAATTTTACTGGAGCCGTTCTGTCACTATCCGATGTTCGAATCAACAGTAGTCGATACTGGCTCAATTATCTGGACGACGCTGCCCTCACCGCTCACGCATATGATACCGAAAATCATGGGGCACTGTATCCTCACAAGTATGCCTACCCCTTTGATCCCACCGCCTCGTTTGGCGAGATACTAAATTTTGATACACTAATGTTCAATTGGGAGTTCAGCCAGAACACCGGTTCAGACGCTTACGGAATATTTCAAGTAGCCGACGAATCCTCGGGCTCGTCGCAATTTATGTCCGCCTCATCATATACCAGCGGTGCATTCGGCCTCCCCGGCAAACTTCTTAATAAGAAATACACAGCGCAGGGTTATGGTTTTGAGGCATCGAACACGGGATCGATAAGAAAAGAACACGTGATCTCTGCTAAATTAAATCCTCTAGAGGTTATCAACTCAGTCGATCAAGTTAAGGTTTTGTCTGTTCAGGAGCACCAGGAATTCTATCTTGACTCGCGGCCAGTAAACTACTTCTTTTCTTTTGAAAAGAGTATGTATCGAACAATCTCCGAGGAAATTGTCAATTATTTCGGCACCTTAAGGGACTTTAATAATATTATTGGAGAGCCAGTTAATCGCTATCGCCCCAATTATAAATTAATGGGACTACTGCGCAACCGCTTTTTTGCGCAAGTTTCCAACTCTGAGATAGATTTCAACAAGTTTTATGAGTTTTACAAGTGGTTCGATTCTTCCTTATCTTACATGTTGGGGCAGCTGGTACCAGTTTCCGCCGACTTCGCCGAGAATGTTCGGACCATGATCGAGAGCCACGAGCTCGAAAGAAACAAGTACAAGTCTGCATTCCAGTTTATGGATGAAGAGAAGACGGTTTTCGAAGCAGCGCTTCAGAGTAACGTAGATTATGGCGGCGCTATTTCTTCTCCGGACGACGATAAAAGCTTAGGATTCTGGCCATCAAGCGCCCCCACCCGGCGGCAGCTAGGCCTCTCCCCAAGGGCACTGACGAAGGTATGGGAAGACACTTCTGCCCCCGTCGACGCCGGCGTCGCAGGTTCTGCGGCAACGGCCCAGCAGCAGCGATATTTGTGGTGGAAGAATAAAACAGAACGAACGAGTTCTGCTTTGGCATCTCCTTTCTCGGACGACTTTAATAGATCCAGAGTTCGATTATTCAAAACCATTAAGCAAACCATCGATCGACTGGCTGTTTGCCCGTATCGTTTTGCTATTGAAGGAAATCGAACCTTGGGGGGAGTCGGCGCTCCCGCGGGCCAAAAGGTTAATTTCGTGTTTGCAGCAACGACACCCTTTGGCCCAGAAGCATCTGATTATCTCGAAAAGGTGATGGTTGCAAAGCGCGCTGATTTGGAGATACTGTTAAATACTACTGATCGTTTTTATGGGCCCAACTTTAAACAACGCTTGGGGCTGACCTTTGATCCAAGTTTCAATACTCCGTCCGCAGACGACTCTTTAAAATATACAGGAGCCAATCTCTCTCCGTTTAGTGTTTATTCCTCGTCGGTTTCTACCGGCTATGTGGCAGATATAGCCTCGGGCTACACCGGAGGAATTGATTTTACTAATCTTCATCATGATTTTGTGGCAAATACGGATGTTCCACTACAGGGGCCCTTCCCTGAAAAGTTTGTCGGCGGCCGTTTCTACCGACACGTAGATATCAGCGATGGAACGGATACAGTAGCCACACGCCAAGAGGGCTTTCGGATTCAGTTTGACGGAGTAAAAGACTCCGCTGGCTCATCCATGACAAATATTGTGGCCATATTGCCACCAGATTCTCTAGGAACTGTCACCACCACCGACGCCAATATCCCCCGGGGCAATCGCTTTAGGGACGAGACAGCCAAGCGACCCTTCAATATTAAAAATATTCTTATGACGACATCGTCTGCTGGTGTCCGGTTGTCGGGAACAATTATGCATTCGTCCATCGGTAATTACCAGCGTAATTATCAAGTTGTGCAGACATGCGGCCGTACGGCAAATGACCCTTATTTCCGGGATCAGTCTTTTACCTTTGCAGTCCGCGCACTCGCGAGCAATCAGACTGTCCGCGGAAGATTTCCTCTAACTGAATCAACTTTGGGAGTTAACCCGGGCTTTACTGAGTTTGAATTACCTGAGAGGACAGGATCTAATTCCAACCAGACCGTCATAGTAAACAGGTTTGCCTCACCCGGCTCTTATGCGGTAGACTCTCTTGGATATATGGCCCCACCGGCCGAAGAACTATCTGTATACAACGCTCTTCCTTACCGCAATCTTGAAGTTATTAACTACGGCCTCTCTGGGTCCGCATCGTCAGATCCTTCGATTGCACAGTCCATAGCTGTAATAGATCAAATCAGCAAGAACAGGGGCCTCAACCAGCGCTCCTCGCTTCATTGTGGCCAATACGGCTCTGACGCTGCCTATGGTTTGATAACGGCCACCAGCACCCGCACAGACGGCGGTCTGGGCTATGTGGCCACACCGTCATGGCACAAAGTCAACAGAAATCGCAAACAGCGCATGATGAGCGGCTCTGCCACCGGAAACGGTTTGTACACCGGCTCAGTTTATGATAATCTTTTTGTGCAGCACCCCATTCCCCGCTCCTTCCAGCAGTATGCATGGGTGACGGCCTCAGTGACAGGCAATGCTATTATGGGGCTGCAGCCTCCCACTTGCTTAAGCGCTTCAACATATAGCCAGTTTTTAACGAGTTCAGATGCTCATACAATTGCTGCCGGCGGCAAAGGCCCTGACCCCTATGTTAATGACTTTGTGGGTCTTCGACGCCTCATCCTCGACCCGGTCACAGCTTCTACTCATACCTTGGGATTTGTCGCGGAGTGTGAGAACCCGGACTCCTGTTTCGATGCCCCCTTGTCTTCTTATGTAAATCACGATTATATAGTTGCTAACGCTCTAGCTGGCACCTTTGCCGGCGGCATAGCCTTTCAGGCCTTGATGCTCAACCGATCTGGTCCGTATCAGTATCCCACATGGAAACAAATGCGCCTAGGCTCGCACCCGGTTGTGAGAAAGTTACGAAAGACAAACACAATTAGTGTGGTAGACTCTCCTCCTCTTTTGGAATCGGGACTGGGTTATTCGACGCGTGGCAAGAGTGCCAATACCTTCACTGACTTCACAGAGCAGCCCTTGAGCAGTCGCCACATACCTGCCCTAGTGGTGGCCGAGAAGCGCGCTGGTGACGAAACCTTTCAAGACGAGGGAGTCTATCAGTTATCCTATGGCAATAATTTAGATATGTTTTCACACGAAAGTTTAAACAATAGGTTAAATCTTGAAACAAGTAAAAAAGAGATTTATGATAATCCGTTTGTATCAATGGTGGAATACTTCTTAAGCTCACGCGCGAATCTATTAGTAGATTATGGAGAAAGGGTATATCCCGCAGAAAAAGTGGCGTATCGAAACATAGTGAGAAACCGTACTAACTTTACTATTACAGGCGCCTTCGACCCGGCACGCACCGTGGCAGAGCGCGCCAATTCACAGGGCCATGTTATTACTAGCAGCGCTGCTTGGTTCCTACGAGAAGAAGAGAATTTCACCACTGTTGCTCCCGCCCTGTCTTCGCGTGAGCAGGGCGCCGGCGAAGGGCAGTCGATCCAGGGCCGCTATGGAGTACCAGATTCTTATGATATTACAGCCAGCGCCCAATATAACATGAGAATCCCTATTGGCTGGAATGCTGACCGGACGGCTCTAATTTATGGCGGAACCACCAAGTGGCAAGTGGCCGAGCAATCGTCGCGTCTTCCATATGTTGACTATAACAACTGGGTCCATCAGCTTCGCTTGAAAGCCAAAGATTATTCTATTGTGCCTGAATTTAGAATTAGCGAACATATTGCGGATATTATTAATGACGGAGGCAATCCTTTAATTGATAACTGGCGCTTGGACATTACCGGAGCAGAATACCCCAACTCTAACGTTGATCGTTTTTTCGAGACTTACACTAACGGCGAATTCTGTAAATTATTCAAGGTAGTGGACAGTATGCTATACGATACGGGTACCGGCGATCAAAAACTCAAGAGAAATAAGATATCCCTGCAGTGTAATGCAGCGAAGAAGTTACTCCCCTATCCTGATTTTTATCCTATTCAGCAATTTCAAAAGTTGGCGCAACAGTTCTCTCAGTCTTATGGTCCTTATATTAATACTACGGCTTCGGCAGATACCGCTGATATTCCTTTGGCCGCAGGATATCGAGCATTCCTGGAGCCCTTCTTCTCTCCTGGAATTTGGTTTAATACTTATAAGTCCGGCCTCGGAGTGGGAAGTTACGTCCTATTGATCTCGGGCGGAGCCGATCTCGACATTAACGATGTAGCAAAATTTTCGGGTGTGAACTCAGCCAACAGCGCTTTCCCGGAGGGGGTCATTAACTTTGGTAGTGGCAGTATTTTGTCCTGTTCTGCTACTGCGTCTAATATAGACTACTCGCCCTATCGTGTGCCTTTTGAAGCAATTTATCAACCCCAGCTATTAAACACTAAAATTATCAGCGGCTCGTATATCTACGACAATGGGGTAGGCTCCGGCAGCCTATCTGGGAATACGGACGGAACTTATACATTGAACCGTGTGGCCTGGGAGGGTCAAGGAAACGATCTGTATCGGATGATGGCAGACAACACACTTAGCTCTATTTATGATCTTTTCATAGAAAACCCGGTAAGCTTTATTTCTAATACTCAAGATAAGTTTTCGACCCTAAATGTTACGGAAGGCGAGGCGTTCGCTATGACCTTTAATATTCAAAGATCATTGGATGCTACAGGATCAGCTGACCGCTCTAAATTTGAAATGTATAGTAGAAATACCGCTTTTGGTCCTCCTGT
>Ga0098044_1000450_pt1 | contig 21705 bp, 41 predicted proteins | sample 10_taG_FD_75053 | JGI IMG/M metagenome (GOLD analysis project Ga0098044, IMG submission 75053) | Marine viral communities from the Subarctic Pacific Ocean - 10_ETSP_OMZ_AT15264 metaG | ecosystem: Environmental > Aquatic > Marine > Oceanic | place: Pacific Ocean | collected 2015-01-16 | reverse complement strand
AGTAAGAAACGTAAGGATGGTATATCCCATAAGTTTTATGAAACAACAAACAATATATTCTATAAAAAAGGATATGAGAACCTTATAGCTTATTGTGATGATTGGAATAAGAAGATGTGGCATAGGGCATTTAAGATGAAAGGATTCCAATCGATATCAATTCATATCTTTAGAGATATGATTGGAGCGGCTAAAAAGAAAATATATTTTTAAAAAAGATGGTAAAAAATTTGGATAATTCAAATATTTTTTGTATATTGTAAATGAAAGAGATAGATTTACATGGGATGCACCATAACGAAGCCGTACTAAAATTGGAAGATATATGCTTACAAGAATCGGTAAACTTTGGATGGCAAGTAAGAGTAATTACAGGCAACTCTAATAAATTACAAAAAACAATTATAAAAGATATAATTAAAAAATGGGAATTTAAATATCATATTCCCACACATAATTTAGGAGAAATAATAATATATGGATAAACTTAGAAAATTAGAATTTATTGTTGATGATTCAGTTAACGCTCCCTATGGTATGGAATTCATAACCGATAGAGGAGTTGATTGGACTATAGAACAATATAGTAGAAACAGACAACCTCTACGAATGGAGTTAGTTAAGAACGAAGAAACAGAAGAAACAACACCAACAGCAAGAGAAGTTGATTTAGGAAGATATAACATTACATAATGAAAGCAATTTATTGTTATAAATTTATGGATACTTTTTGGAAACCAAAGGATGAATACTTTTGGAAGTTAGCAAAGCTATCCGTAAATCACACAAAAAAATATTATACAACAGTGTTATATGCTGATAGGAAAACAGAATCTTTATTTAAAGAGAACGGAATTGAGTTTGATGAATTCGTTGATATGTCTCGTGAATTTGATAAAGTAAGAATACATAGTTATTGTATGCCTAAAATTTTATCAATGATTAAACAAACAACACCATATGTTGTTATGGATTTAGATATTATATTGTTTGAAAAGATACAGCCAACTAACTCCGTTACATTTGGATTCAAAGAAGTTGATACTTCAATAGAAGATACTCTTCAAGCAAAAAAATGGGCAGTTCCTTATATAGAAGAATATTATGAAAGGTATTATAATAAATTTAGATTAAATGTAAAAGAAACCCCAGTCAACTTCGATTGGTGTATATTTCCTAATAATAGTTTAGTATTTGTTAACAATCCTTATATTGTTTCCAAAACATATCAAACAATATTGGATATACTTGGGGAGGATGTATTTAGCATACCACCTGTATATTCAGCACAATTTTATGAACAATTTTTATTTTACAACTATTTAAAGTATTATAATACGGATGTTGGTTTTGTTTACGACAAGAAACCACCACGCCCACATTATGATAAAAAGGAGAATGATTTTAATCATTTATTTAGTAATAAATTTTTACATTTAGAATCATATCATAGAGATGTGGATATGCACACTGTTATTGATTATTTAGAACAACAATGGGAAAACGAAAAGAATCTTACAAACAAAAACCAGACTGGACTCATATGACATTAGGTGAGCTATCACATCAAATCGGAAAGAAGATGACTGAAAAGGTTGTTAAGAGTAAGAAAGATTATACTAGAAAGAAGAAACACAAAAATAAAGATGATTGAGTTTATCAAACATATATTAGGAATTTGTGGAGAACATTGGCATCCAAACATTTGGACTGCTGCAGCATCTTCACCAATAATAGTAACTACTGTTCATTACATTAAGTGTAAATGTGGTGGGTGGTTTAAACATAAGAAAGATTGTAATATGGGGGATTAGCTCAGCTGGCTAGAGCGCTTCGCTTGCACCGAAGAGGTCATCGGTTCGACTCCGATATCCTCCACAAAAAATAATGATTTACGCAGCATTTCAAAGACCGATACGATACATTAACGGAAATCCATATCAGATATTCGCTGAGATACGAATTGAACAAATCGAAAAGGTAAGTGTAAATGATGTAAAACAATACTTGGGATGTGATACTGCATTTAAAGTAGCTAGGCATGGGATATATATGTTTTGTGACTTAATCAAAGAACCAGAATGGGAATATGTTAAAGAAGATTAAAATATGGTTAAGAGTATTCTTTATTAGAATACCAAAAGAAATAAAACATTGGTTACAACAAATGTATGATATGGAATCATTAAACGTACCCTATGATTAAAGAAAAAGTATTATTTAGTAATAAAGAATGTAATTCAATATTAGAATTGCATGGGAAGTTTAGACCATCAATGGTTTATAATAAAACAGCCAAAGTTAAACTAACATCTAGGATATCGGAAGAATCATATATAGAAGAGTTAGATAAACTAAAAGAAATCGTACTACCCAAAATAAGTGAGTTGGGTGTAAAGGGATTACCAGATGATAGTAAAATACTAAAATAAAAAGAAGGGAGTTTCTTCAGAGAACACTCCGATGCGGATAGTAATAAATATGCATATAGAAAACAAACCCTAATAATACAACTATCAGAAGAGAATGATTATAGTGGAGCTAGGTTGATAATAAATGGTAAGGGTTGTTCGAAAGAAATAGGAAATGTAATATTGTTTGATTCCGCAAGAAAACACAAAGTTACTAAACTTATTAATGGTTCACGATATGTATTAGTATGTTGGTTACATAAAGAACATCTAAAATTGGATGGTTACAAAACATTATTATGAATTGGGTAGATTATTTTAGAAGTATCGCCGAGAAGGTAAAGGAAAAATCCAAAGATGAACGTACACATATTGGTGCGGTTATTGTTGGTAAAGATAAAGAAATTGTTTCAACAGGTTATAATTCTTTCCCTAGAGGAATAGAAGATTATAAGCAAGAGAGACAAAAAAGACCAGAAAAGTATTACTGGTTTGAACACGCTGAACGAAACGCAATTTATAACGCTGCTCGTATCGGTGTATCCACAAAAGGTTGTACCATGTATTTAACTTGTGGGATACCTTGTGCAGATTGTGCAAGAGGAATTATTAATGCTGGGATAATCAGAATATTCATAGTAAGAGGAGCAAGTGGAGCTAACTCAGAGAAGTGGGTTGACTCTGCAGAACGAAGTATGGATATGTTTGAGGAAGCTGGTGTTAGTGTTCAATGGTATGATGAAACAACAATTATATAATGGAAACATTTGGAGAATATCTAAAGGATAAAGAGATGCAAAAAATTGTTAATGAGATAATCGAATTAAAGATGCAACATCCTTTATCTGAAAAAGATAAATTAAAATTACAAAAACTACAACAAAAACTAAATCAAGAATAAACGATGGGAGATAAAATAGAAGATATTTTATTTGAAGCACATGCGGTTGGAATGAGACGAGAGGTGATGGATAGAGCAAAAGAAATCCGTGAAAAAAATCCATATATGGAATTGGCAGATTCATATGATAAAGCATATCAAGAGTTGGTGGAATCTAAATTATAGATTTTATCATATTTATAGATATGGCAGGATTTTATCAACCAATAGGTAGAAAAGGGTATTACACTGGAGAGACTCAACGAATCGATGGTACATCGTGGACTTGGATTCCAACTAGAGATAGGTGGGAAGCAAGTGGTGGTACAGTATATGATAAACAAATACAAGATAATAAAAAGGCTGGAAAGTCTAATATTAGACAATTTGGAGAAACGATTAAGACCGGACTAGGTATAGAAACAACAGATTCTCAATCAGAACTGAATCAACAGAAAACTATTTTAAACAATCTTAAAACTGGTAATCTATCTAAGGAAGCTAGAGTATATGCAGAAGATGAGGGGATTATAGAAGATGCAGTTAAGTTTGTTAATAGGTTTGACCCAGACTATGATACAAGTAGTATAATCAAACCCAAACCAACACCAACACCTCCACCAACTCCACCTCCACCTCCACCTAAACCACCAAAGCCAGCACCACGACCTATTACTATATCGAATGTAATTGTAGCAGATTATAAATCACTATCACATTACATAAACCAATATCCAGCTACCAACTCATCTGTTAAGAATGCAGCAGGTACATCCGTTAATTCATACTACACAACAGATAATGTAAGTGGACATTACGGAAATTCAGAAGGTGTAAGTTCTGGAGCAGCAGCATTGTATGGAGCAACGGTAGTGAGTGGTACATTCTTTGACTTCTTATTACTCGTAGATGGAGCAGCATATATATCACCTATATTGAGAAGTAAGATTGACCAAGCTATAGCTGATAAAAACCCATACTTTGAATTATCAGTACCAGTGATTCCTATATCAATGGGACGTATAAAACCATATGGAAGCAGCTTATTTGATGCAGAAGAAGCGTATGCATTTAATCCCCCAACGGATACAATAAATTCAATAGAAGAAGTAATACGACATATAGATTGGACTTGTAGAAAAACTAATATAGATGAGCCATTGAGGAGAGGTAATGGAGAAATTGGAGCATATGAGTTAAAAGATGCAGTCTTAGCAAGATTAAATTTAGATGAGGTAATAGCATCCGCAAATAAACCACCAAAGATTAGGTGGAGACAAAATTCATAATATAATAAATGAAAATATTTAAAAGGTTATATACAAATGGTAGCAGTATCACTCAAGGCTGGCCACTCAATCAAAAAGATTATCGGAATTATTATAAAAAGAACTTTGGTTTGGAATGGGATGTCATAGAAGCAGAAGAAGAAGTAGACTGTAGGATATCCATTAATTGGCCTAATAGATTGGCTAATACTTTAAATGCAGAATTGGTAGATGAGAGTAGAGGAGGTGGTTCAACCATTAGAGCTATGAGAATGGCTATGGAATGGGCTGAGAAAAATTTATCTGAAATTAATAATACATTGTTTGTTATAGAAACATCATCTGGGTTTAGGGATGAAGTGTGGATGAATAAACTTAATAGATACTTTAATTTAACAGTTACTAATTGTACCAACGAAAAAGATATTACAGACAAACCATCTGATAGAAAGATAGTAAAAGATGAGTTAGAAAGCTATTTCAAAAATATGGTAAATGAAGAACACCATTATAAGAAAGAAGCTGAACAATTTGTAAAGTTCTATTCTTTTATGAAAACAATAGGCGCTGAGTTCTTTATAATAAACCAATCAATTAAACATCATACCGCTCAGTATTTTCCAAACTTTTTTATAAAACATAAGGTTAACGATAGAATCATTAAATTTGGAAAAACTACACACGATGATTCAGAGAATGATTGTATGTCTGCTTGGTATATAAACACTAGAAAAACAGCACTACAAAATGAGGTAGATTTCGCAGAGGGCGAATTACACCCAAGTCCTACCGCACATATAGAGGTAGCAAACGAAATACACAAATACATTAAAAACTTTTATGGAAAAATTTAATTGGTTACATTTAACTTATGCAATATTATTAATCTCCACCGCTCAGATAGGAGTATGGTTTCAACACAATTGGCAATTTATTAACCCAAAATATAAACCAGAATGGTGGGGATGGTATATAGTTGCAATACCACTTACTTGGATGTTTCTAAAAGGAACATACTATGGAGTAACGGTATTTGACAATCAACTGTGGCCCAATAGATTTATTGGATTTATATTGGGAATCATATCTTACGCATTACTTACTTCCCACTTCTTTAAGCAACCTGTAACATCTAAAATATTTGTACAACTAATACTTTGTTTTCTTATAGTTTTAGTACAGATACTTTGGAAGGAAACTAATTAAGTAGATATTTATATAGGTATGATACGACCTACCATAGCCCATAACTTATATTGGCAAAAATACTTAAAATTCGGATACCATTCTTTGATATCAGATTATATGGATATTTTTGGAATAGAAATATATCAACAGGTTATAGATAGGATTAAAGAAGCTAAGGAAACAAACCAAACAGGAATAGCCCTATTAAGATTAGGAAGAGACAAATTATGTTATGTACACAAATCAGAATATGATGAAATATTAGATGAGTGTATGAAATTTTTTCTACACAAGGAAGAGTACTTAGAATGTGCAAGAATAAGGGATATAGATAAGGTTATTGTGAAACGACAAAGCAGGAGTAGAACAAAGGCATTGATATGAAAAAATATTCATTATTTATAGGTAGGTGGCAACCCTGGCATTCTGGTCATCTATGGTTAATAGAACAACGATTAAATGAAAACAAAAATGTTTGTGTTGCTATAAGAGATGTTCCAATGAGTGAAGAGCAACCTTGGAGTTCAAAAGAGATTAAATCTAACATTGAAGATGAGTTAAAAGATTTAATAAAGAAAGGAATAGTTAAGGTAATTATTATTCCTGATATAGAATCTATTAACTATGGTAGAGAGGTGGGATATGATGTAATAGAGCATGTACCACCACCACAAGTTAGAGCAATATCAGCAACAGAGATAAGACGGAATTTAAAAAATGATGGAATTATTTCTTAAAAACATAAAAATAAATACTTATATAAAGAACAACAAATAGGATAAAAATTAATGAAAGGTACTTTATTTTCTTCGGATTTTATTATTGATGAAAGCGATAACCTACGGTTATTGGAGTTCAATACGGATACTGGATTTATCACGTCAACATTTGCAGATAGATTTGATTTCACTGCATTTATAAACATATTATCAACTAATAACATTACAAAGCTTTGGTTGATTCATAAGAACTTTCAATGGAATATTATTGAAAAGATAAAAGCAGAGATAGAAGAAAATGCAACATTTATCACACAAGTAACTACGATAGAAGAATCACTTACAACAATATATCCAACCGCAGTTGATGATGCATCCGATAGATTTATAATGAGATTGTGTTATGATGAAAACGCATTGTTTGATTCTGGATATGCACGAAGTAGAGTTGAAGTATTAAAATTATTCCACGATAATTCAAAGGATGATTTAATACCAGAGTTCTATTATAGTGGTAGTAATTATGAAGCTAACACAATGACAACAGCCATTAATGCTCATAACAAGTTGCCGGATATTATTGAGAAAGATTCAGATGAAAGACACGCGCCATTAGCATTCTTTAAATTTACAGATACATCTAATACATCTTCCGCTGATAACCTTACCTATTATAGAGATACCTATCTGAATAAATCATACAGATATGTTGAAAGATATCACACAAACCCAACACAATTATCAAACAACAAAGTACAATCAATTAGAGAATTTGGTATTGTATATGGAGCTGATATAGAGTATGTAAGAATTGGTTCTTATAAAATAGATGGAATGCATGGACTACCATCAGATGTATCTACATATACATCAACAGGTTCAGCAGCTAGATTACCTTTAAAGCATTACTTTGAATGGACAACCAATTTTATGAGAGAAGTAGGTAGTGATGGTATATTAGGAACAGAGCAAGCACAAAAGCCAGATGATAGCTTTAAATACCCATATAACTTAATAGTAAGTGAATCACTTAAATCATTTTATGTTTCAGGTTCACCAGATACAGATGACGCGGATGTATTTTATTCTTGGTCACATTCAGGTAAAGAATTAGGAGCAGGTTCTGTTGTTACTTCTTCCATTGTAGAGAAGCTTGAATCATCATCTTTAAATTACGGATGTTGTATAGAACTAAACCTAACTGGAGGAGAGAACATTTATTTTTCACTAACAAAGAATATATTAGTTTATGAAACATCATCAAATCAATTCTTATTTAAAGCAGTTGGCGAATTAAACAAAGATAGCCATTCACTGGTAGATGAAAGTGGAAACTTATTTGCTATATCTGAATCGCATGTTGCAATTATAGAAGAACCAACATCATATTCATTATATAGAATAGATGTTGAAGATACTGATACATATTTTGTAAGCGCATCAACACCTTTCGTTGTACACAACGCACCTTGTTTTGTTGCAGGAACTAAAGTAGAGATAGAAGAAAAGGGTACAACAAACATTGAGGATGTTGTAGTAGGTGATAAAGTTTTAACATATAATCACGATATAGATTATAAAGAATATTGTGAAGTAAAATCAACAATGGTTAAAGAGAATGAAAATGTTGTAACATATGTATTTGACCAACAAGAATATAAATCAAATAGAATACCTGAAAAGATAACAGCTACACCAGACCATCCATTATTTGTATGTGGTAAGGGATACGCATCCTATGACCCTAAGATGACTAAAGAGGATAGTGGAATAGAAGTAGAACAAATCCTTATAGGAGATGAGGTTCTACACGTAGATGGGTATGGTATAAAAATACAAGATATAGTTGAGCATGAAGAAACTCACACTGTATATAACTTAGATAGTGTTGATAAGAATCATAACTTCTTTGTTGAAGGATTATTAGCACACAACAGAGTACCACCTACTTGTTTTGCAGCTGGTACACAAATATCTTTATCAAATGGAGATGTTAAGAACATAGAAGATATTGTAGTGGGTGATGTAGTATTAGGTTGGGATGGGGAAAAATTAGATGCAGCAGAAGTAATCGCAACTGATAACGCACACACTGTAGACTCTCATGCATCTGCATGTAAACTATTAGGAGATGAACCATCATTATACACAATAGATGATACTGGAATTGAGTTCACACCAGAACACCCATTTTTAACAAAAGAAGGATGGAAATCTTTAGTGCCTGATTCAAATCAAGAACCATACAAATCATTATATGGTATTGATTTATCAAAATACATATTAAAGATTGGAGACCAAATAAACGTTAACAATGAGTGGAAAGATATAAAAGAATTTAGAATAGTACGTTCTAATCCAACAGAAACTGTTTATAATATAACAGTTGATGGATTACATTCGTATATAGCAAATGGGATAATAGTACACAATAAATAATGGAAAAGCCAATAGTATATAAAAAAGTAAAGAGAAATACAGATAGAACAACAGCCACTTTAAGTTCTGCGGAGCAAACACAAGCTACAGACATTATTGACAAGTTCTTCACATATTTTAAAGCTAAGCACCTATAATACTTACATCTATTTATAGTAAAACTTACCTCTATGAATACAGATAATTACTACCAAGTAAGACAACACCGAGATACTTATAATCCAAAGAACTATGAAATAGATAATGATTTCTATTTTAAAGTAGTTGATAAAAAGAATACTGATGATATTAATGGTTGGGATGATATAGATGATATAAAATTTATATGCGATTCCATAGAGAAAGAACTACCAGACTGGGCAGACAAACCAACCTTAGATATAGTAAGAAAAAGGTTGAGTACGATATCTGGAGTATTTCTTTTCTTTCATAAAAATTGGGAAACTCCAATAGGATGGGGATGGTTTTCTGAAGTATTTACTTATGATTGGATACATAAGGTACATGACTTACCAAAAGAAGATGCATATTATATGGGAGGAACATATATAACAAAAAGTCAAGAGCTACCACCAAATAGTGGATTTCAACTTTACTTACAATTATTAACTTACTTGTTCACAAGATGGGAATGGGGATTTGGTTATATGGATGGGTGGAATCAAGCACCTATAAAGATTGTTCAAAAACTCCAAGCTGAACCAATAGAACAATATGAATTCATAAAGGATTATAATAGGAAGTACTAATGAAGATTCAGATTGTAGGAGCGCCAAGAAGTGGAACAACATCGTTATTAGATGGTATATGTGAACAAAACTATAAAAGAATAGGTGAGCCATTTAATTATAGTATTCGTATAAGAGATAGAATATCCTATCCAATACCTGATTTAGAAACAGATGAAAACATATGTGTTAAATGCATTACATCACAAACTCCAACTTATAAACAATTTGATTCTGATGACCAATTCCGTATGGAATATGGAATCGAACTGAGTGAAGGAATAAAAGATAGAGTTATAATGTTCCAAAAAGAGTTCTGTAAAAAGTTTGATAAGGTAATATTATTAGATAGAGCGAATGATACTGAGCACTGGAAAAGTTATCAGAACCTTATACAAAAACTTGAGATAAAAAAACAATTCCCAGGCAATAACCCTGTATTCTCCAATTGGTATGATGAAGAAATAACACAAGAACTAACGGATAAGTTAGTAAAACTTGGATGGAGAAGGCGATTTGATATGGAAAAGGATTGGATAGCCGAACTATCTAACGAACTAAACATTCCAATAACACATTATGAGGATTTATATGGTGAGGATAGAATACATTCTTTTGAAATCATAAACAACTGGGAGTTAGATTTAGACCCATTTAAACTAAACGAATACCTACATCCTAAATATAAGCTAAAACAACCAGGTAAAAAACCAATAATTTAGCAAAAATAATTCACTTTTTCCTTGTTTTTCTCATTTTTTTTTCGTATATTTACTATGTAAATAAGTTAAAACATTAAAATTAAACCTTAAAACTATGAGTAAAAAATTCAAATTTTCAATTAAAGGAACTGAGTTCCAACTTCCTATTTCTCAAGTTCAAGTAGACACTTATAGTGATACTAAAGAGAAATATATTTATATGAACGCTAAATCAGCGGCTTCAGTAATTAAACAATATGTTAAGAAAAACTATCCAAACTTAAAGGTTTGGTCTAAATCCTCTGTATATAGTGGAGGTTCTTCAGTTGATGTTGATGTATGTAACCCTGATGGTTCTTCAATTTCTGATTACGATGTATTTGAAGATATTAAACAATGGTCATACATACTAAAAGCTGGTACTTTCAATGGTATGATTGATATGTACGAAGATAGAGAAGATTCTCCTTCTACTGATGCTGGAACTCCTATGAAGTATTTCCCTTCTTATATATTCATCAATAACAAACCGCAATGGGGTACTGTTGAATATTGGGTAAATCAGTATAATGAATACAAAGCAAATATCAATAATCCTGATTATTCTAAACAAACAGAAATTATGAATGAAAAATATAATGGTTCATTCTTAGAGATGAATAAAACTTATATGACTAAGAAAGAATACGAAAGATGTTCATTAGTATTATCTTAAACCTTAAAAATTAAAAATATGATAAAAGTAAACGATAAAATAACTTGGAAAGATAAATATGGTAGATTATTGCCAGGAAAAGTAACAAGTCTTGATAAGTACGATGATGTACCTGACCTCGACTTGAATGGATGTATCTGTATAAGTGCTCCGACCTTCTTACCATTTAGTAAAGAGTGGAACAATGCAATAATTAACCCTTTCCAAATAATAACAATTGAATAATATGATAAAGGCAATTAAATCTAAACTACTAACTTACCTATTCAAAGATTGGGTAATGAATGAAACTGATTTAGAAACTCTTAAAGTATCTAAACAATTCATTAGAAAAAGAGAAATAGAAATAACAGGACATGTACCAGTGCTTGGTTTTAGACATCATATGAAGGATGATATAAAATAAATTAAAATATGACAATTAAACAATTTTACTTAGAAAACTACCCAACCGATGATATGGGTAACGATATTAAAGATGATGCTACCTTTGTTGGTTTCGTTACCGAACTATTTGGTGATGGTGATGTTTATAAATACATTGGAGTTTCCGATAGTTTAGTACGAGAACGATTGTTTGAGGAACTAGCAAAACAACTAAACAAACCTTATGATTTTGTTTATAACTTGTGGTTAAATTAAAATATAAAATATGAAATTAATAAGAAAATTCAAGTGTGGTTTAACGGATGATAACTGTGTAATAGTTGAAATAAATGGTGAAGAGATTTGCCTTTTAGAAAAAGAATTATGAAAATCCTTGGATATATAAAATTATTTTCGTATATTTGTAAAACAAATAACAAGCAGGCCCGGTCGTCTAGTGGTTAGGACGCAAGGTTTTCATCCTTGTAACCGGAGTTCGATTCTCCGTCGGGCTACTAAAGAAGAAAAAAATATGACTAAAAAGATATTGTATATCGATATGGATGGTGTGTTAGTTGATTTAAATACACAAATGAAGTTGATGTCAGGGTTACCTCAGAATGAAAAATATAAAGGAAGTCCCGACCACATACCTGGTGTATTTAGAGACCCACTACCATATGAAAACTGTATTGAGGCAGTAAACAAATTATATGATTCAGATAAATACGATATGTTTATAGCAACATCAGCTCCTTGGGGAAACCCTCAATCAGCTACAGATAAAAGATATTGGATAGAAAAACATTTTGGAAGAATGTTTCATAAGAAATTAATTTTAACTCACAGAAAAGATTTATTAGTAGGTGATTACCTTATTGATGATAGACCTACTATGAATGGAGCTGGGGAATTTAAAGGAGAACTTTTAGATTTTGGTTGGAATTATATGAAAAAGAAATGGAATAAATATTACGCATGGGATACAGTATTAGATTACTTATTATAACATTAGCATTATTTTCTTGTTCAGCGGATGAGGATATAATTTTAATACAAGAACCAACATTAGAATTGGATGGTAGATTACCAATGGATTCTAATAATCATTATCATTTAGAATTAAGGCAAGATGTAAATCAAACCATACACACTATTAGTGGTACAGTTGGAAATACTATTGGGTTACCTCCTATTAAAGTAGATTGGGAAAGTAATCTAACTTGGTATCTACAAGATGAATTTGAGGTTAGTACATCTAATCAATCATCTTATGTAGTCGATGGTAAGGTAATGAATGTAATAGCACCCATAAAAACAATGGTGGGTGATACGCTTATTCTAACTGGAATTATAAGAGAACATTTAATAACAGATACAATTAAAATAGTATTAGAATGAAGCCACCAATTCCCATACCACAAACACCAATAACCGAAGAAACTTTCAAAAAGCAAGGATGGAGAAAGGAGCATGATGATAATGAAATGGAAGAAATATATCAATATGTTTTATCACTTCCAAAAGAAAGTAAAGACCCCTACGGATTATCTCTTATATCTACAAGTAATAAAGATAAAATAAGAGGTGTAGAAAAGGGTTGTTATGTTGTACAACTATTAGATTGTAATGGATTGGGACAATGTTCAACAGAAGAAGAAATCGAAATATTATATAAAATCTTAACTAGAAAATCAATTTATGAATAAAACAAAAAACTATACAGCCGAACAGTTGCAAGAAAACTATAATAAGTTTATTGCAGCATTAGAAAAAGTTTTTAGTGGTGAAAGACTAAAAAAACTAAAACATATGTACTCTGAGAAAGAGTTAGGAACTGAGTTAACATTAGCACCAGCAAGTGGTAAACTTAACTTTCACAATTGTTATGAAGGTGGTTATATAGACCACGTAATGAATGTAGCAAGAAATGCACATAAAATAAAAAAACTATTTGTTGAAGGCGGAGGATATGTAAACTTTACAGATGAAGAATTATTCTTTGCAGCATTTCATCACGACTTAGGTAAGTTAGGGGATGGAACAGAACCATATTATATACCTCAAACATCTGAGTGGCATCAAAAAAATAAAAAGGAATACTTTACACATAATCCTAAACTACAATACTTCGATGTAACTGATAGAGCGTTTTGGTTATAAAATAAATATGGTATTCAATATTCTCAAAAAGAACAATTGGGTATTCATATGGCTGATGGTTTATATAACGAAGCAACTAAAAAATATTGGATATCCTATAATGAGGACTTCCAACTTAAAACCGATTTACCTTACATTCTTCACTGGGCAGATAATATGAGTACCAGACAAGAGAACTCAGAATATAGAGTTAAGAACGGAATGTATGACAAAATGTCAGGAGGTTTTTAATAAAACCTGACAAAATGTCAGTAAAAGTACTTTGGTACGAAAATGGTTTATATAATAGTGAAGTTTAATTAAAAAAATATAAAAATTATGGCACTATTATTTAACCACTTTATTGATGACGTATTTAATGACGCATTTTTTCAAACACCTATCACTAAAACAAAAACACTTACACCATTTGATGTAAATGTATTAGAAGATGGAAAACAGAAGGTTACAGTTAATACAACTGGTCACAACCCAAAGAATATAACAATTAATGTTACTGAGGAAGAAATTACAATTAAATCCAAAGTAGAAGAAAATACCTCTAGATTTGTTAGAGATATTGATTTAACATTAACAGTTGGAAAAGATTTTGATGGTACGAAGTCAACAGCAAAATTCGAAAACGGATTACTCACTCTCCTAATTGATAAGAAAGTAAATAAAAAGGGTAAAACCTTAAAAATATCTTATTAATTTAGATTTCGAATTATTTAAAAGAGGGGGGAAGATTTTCCCCTTTTTTTATATATTTAATATTTATAATAGTATAAAAAAGAATATCAATATGATGAAACCAGCTTACAAACAAAAAGCATACAACTTAATCAATGGAATTGAAAGTAGAGCAACGTTATTAGAAAAAGGCGTGACAGGAGCTCAAAAAGTAGACCCTAAAACTGCACTTAGGTTAATACAAGAAATAAACAAAATCAATACAGACGTTAGAGAGTTAGTAGACATCTCGTAAGAGATATGAAATTTAGAACTTTACTATTAGGATTAACAGCACTATTCGTGGCGTTCAATGCTGCGTTTTTTTCGGTAAGTGGTTTATCTAAACTATTTGCTGGAGCATCATTGTCTGTAATAATAATGGCTAGTTCTTTAGAAATAGCAAAACTAATAACTGCTGGATATCTTTATAATTATTGGACTCATATAAATAAGATACTTAGAACTTATTTAGTGGGAGGGGTATTAATTCTGATATTAATAACTTCGATGGGTATATATGGATTCTTAACATCCGCATTTCAAGATACCTATAATCAATTTAATATAAAGGGAAAGCAAATCACCTTCTTACAACAGAAAGAATCTTTTTGGGGTGAGGATGTAGCAAGGTATGATGATGAGTTAAAAAGAATATCATTAAACATATCTACACTATCTAATGCAAGAGCAAGTTCAATTCAAGTTAGAGACACAGCATCCGCTACAGGATTTAGAAATACAATATCAACTACTGAACTTAGATTATCACAACAAAGAATCTCAGTAGAAGAAGAGAATAGAAAAGATGTACAAGCTAAAAGAGAAGTAGCAGCTGATTCTCTACAATCAATACAACTAAAGATTTTAGAATTAGAATCTACAGAAGGTGTATCATCGGAGCTGGGTCCTTTACAATATCTTAGTGATTTATTGGATAGACCAATGAATCAGATAATTAACTGGCTGATATTAACTATTATATTCGTATTCGACCCACTCGCAGTAACGCTTGTAGTTGCTTTTAACAACGCTTTAATGGTTGATAGGGGTATTGTAGATAAACAGAAAATAATTCGTAGGAGAGAGTTATATGATGAAACTCCTGAAGAAGATGACCTTTCAGAACTAAGTACTGCAGAACAAACATTAATGCAAGATAGGCCTGAAGATGTAATTGAGTCCGTAGAAGATTTAGAAGTATCCAAACCAATAGTACTACCAGAAGAACCAACTCCACCTAAAAAAAAGAAAACTCAGAAGAAACGTTCAAAGAAACTTATGCTCGTTCATATGGGAGAACCCCTAATAACAGCAGCAAAGAATAATGAAGAGTTTCAAGGTAAACCATATTACATGCACCCAAACTTTGAATGGGGGATGAAAGAACTTTGGCAAAATGATACAGCCGCAGTTAAGTATTGGATAGCTAATATCAAACCGAATGCTTAATGATTTTATCTTTATTGAGATTGAAATCTTTTCCTATTGTAATAGAAAGTGTTGGTTCTGTCCAAATTCATTTATAGATAGAAGAACAGAAAACCTCATAATGCCTGAAGAAAACTATTTAAATATTCTTCAACAACTGAAGGATATGAATTTCGAAGGTGAAATTGCATATAGTAGATATAACGAACCTTTATCTCATAAAGATATCTTTATAAAAAGATTAGAGCAAGCTAGAGAATACTTACCTAAAGCAAAGTTAAGAACCAACTCAAATGGTGATTATATTACAAAAGAATACATTGTTGATTTAGAGAAAGCAGGATTGGATGAGTTATTCATTCAACAATATTTAAAAAATAATGAAATATATAATCACAGTAGGATAAAAAAAGAAATACAAAGGAAATTAGATAAGGCAGAGTTACCATATAAATTACTATACGATTATACAGATAAAAAAATAGAATACGATTTATCATATAAAGATATGACCGTACATATCAGAGGTAGAAACTTTACATATGATGGAAGTAGTAGAGGAGAGACCGTACCATTGGCAGTTGATTATGTAAGAACAGAGAAATGTGAAAAACCATTCACTTCAATGTACATTGATTATAATGGAAGTGTTATGATTTGTTGTAATCTCAGGTCAGATATTCAACAACACGATATAGGGTGTATGGGAAATGCATTTGAAACACCAATAAAAGAAATTTGGAAAGATGATTCATATAAAAGATGGAGAGAACATCATATGTATAACGGACCAAAAGAAGGTCCTTGTAGAAGTTGTAAAATAGGTTTATGATAATAGAGTTTTATAAAATCAAAGATTGTAAGATACTCAATGTAGCAGATGCATATCAAGATGGAAACCAAATGGGAATCCCTTCATTCTCTTTTTTCAATTCTTATAATACATACAATGGGGCTCCAATATATGGAGACAATATTGAAGTTGATACAATAAATACTTTTGATAAAACTAAAAAATACGATTATCTTTTCTTTGATGGGTACGACACGTTAGGTAAATTAGATATAAAAAATATAGTTGTAGATACAATTGTATTTTCCCATTCAGGAGAATTTATAGTACCATTCGAATTAATAGATAAAAACAATGAGTTAAAATCACTAAACATAACCTATAACAGAAAGATAGCGTTATCACCTATAGAAGAATATAAGCTCGAAACATATGGATGGGAGATGTTTGTTTCTCCATTCGCTGGATTACGATTCTTTCAACACATAACAAACCATGCAGCTATTAGTTATATATACTTCCCCGAAACAGTATATGGTTTACCATTTAGTAACGATAAAAAAGAAAAACTATTTTCTTGTTTAGTTGGGGAGGGTAGACAGGATAGAAAAGTATTCATTGATGAACTAAAAAAATCTGAAGTAGTTGAAAGGGGATTTACTGCTTGGGGTGATAATAAAACATTCGATTCTAAATATACAAATATAGATTTTAATGGGAATAATCCAGATAGATTTAAAATACAACCAGAATTAGCTAAGAATTCATATATAGAAATTCAATGTGAATCAGCACCATACGATACCTCAACATTTGTTACTGAGAAAGCTGCTAAACCATTTCTAGGATTACAATTTCCCATCTTCTTTGCACAACTGGGATATATACAATATTTCAGAGATTGGGGATTTGATATGTTTGATGATATCATAGACCACTCATATGATTTAATTCCTATAGGAAGTTATGAGAATTATATTAATGGGAATGTTCCATCTGTAAAAAGACAGTTAATAAAAAAATCAAAGTCAGTAGTAAATACGCTGGAAAGATTATCTAAATTAGATATCCATAAAACATATATAGAGTGTAAGGAACGACTTTTAAATAATCAAAGAAGATTATATGAATTAGTTCATATAGATAACAACAGACATCAAGAATTAATAGAATTTGTATTTGGCAATATCTATAGTAGTAAATCAATTGATATTGATATAATGTTCAACTATTACCATAAGAAAAGAACAAATATAGAAAATAAATAAGATTTTACTTGGAATTATCAAATATTTTTCGTATATTTGTATAACAAATAATTTATAATGACAGAAGAAGATATTAAATTCAGACAAGGCAGAAGTAAACGGCAAACCGAAAAAAATGAAAAGATGGCATTCATTTCAACAATGGGATTAGGAATAATTCTACTTGGAATGATTGTGTATGGATTATTGACATGACAGAAATAATTAAAGAATTTACCGAAGAAACATATAAACCTTTACAATATGGACTTACTATTAAAAAGAGTAAAGTGCATGGGTTGGGTTTATTCGCAACAGAAAATATAGAAGCAGGACATGATTTTGGAGAAACGCATGTCTTTGTTGTTAGTAAGAATAGAAGAGAATGGGTAAGAACACCATTGGGGGGATTTATAAATCATTGTAAAACTCCTAATTGTTACATAAATACTGAAAACGAAGATAGAACTTTGTATTCAATACGCCCAATAAAAGCAGGAGAAGAGATAACAGTTTATTATAGGTTTGAATCCTATGATGGAATGACTGGAGATAAGATGGTATAATATGAATAGAGTAGATAAACAATATCAAGGGTTTCTTAGAAAACTCATAATGTATGGTACAGAAAAAGATGATAGAACTGGTACAGGTACTTTATCTTATTTTGGAGATACATTTAGACATAATATGGAAGATGGGTTTCCACTTCTTACAACAAAGAAGATGGCAATATCTCAAATGGTTACCGAACTCAGATGGTTCTTAAAAGGAAGAACAGATATTAAATACCTACAAGATAATAATTGCCACATATGGGATGGTGATTATAATAAATCTAGTAGGGAAGATGGAGATTTAGGACCAGTATATGGAAAACAATGGAGAGATTGGACAGGCGCTAATCCAAAACTAGATTCATATTATGGTATAGACCAGATAAAGGAACTTATTGATAATATAAAAGAAAATCCAAATAGTAGAAGATTAATGGTATCTGCATGGAATGTTGGGGAACTTAGTGAGATGGTATTACCTCCTTGTCATTATGGATTTCAATGTTATGTAAACGATGGTAAGTTATCTTTAATGTGGAATCAAAGAAGTGTTGACACCTTCTTAGGTTTACCATTTAATATTGCATCTTATGGGATGTTACTACTTTTACTATGTGAAGAAACAGAATTAAAACCAGGAGAACTAATAGGTTCATTGGGTGATATACACTTATATAAGAATCATTTAGAACAAGCACACGAACAAATAAAAAGAAAATCATTTAAATTACCAAAAATAAAATTATCTAATATTAATATATTAGAGGGTGAATTTGATTATACGATTGATAATTATGAATATCATCCAACAATCAAAGCACCATTAAATAATTAGTTATGAAATATCACGAAGATGACAGAGCACAAAGATTGTTAGATGTGTTCCCAATTGAAAAAGGACAAGTAAACATATCTTACATTAATTCTACAGAACATATTGTAGCTTGGCACAAACACGAAAAACAAACTGATTATTGGATTTGTTTGAAAGGAAGTTTAAAAGTTGGATGGGCAACCGAAGAAGAAGGATGTTCATTTAAATACCTTTCAGATAAATACCCAAGAGTATTAAAGATTCCACCAGGCGTATATCACGGATATAAAGCATTAGAACCTGGTACAATCTTAGGATATTATGTAACACGTAAATACGACCCATCGGATGAACATAGAAAAGAAGTAGGTGCATTTGGTGAGGAGTGGAAAGCAGAAAACAAATGAGTAAAAAGTATAAAGTAATATTAATAAGCGGTGGATTTGACCCCGTACATAAAGGTCATATACAATGTATCCAAAATGCAAGAGAACTAGCTGATGAAGTTTGGATAGGACTTAACAATGATTTTTGGTTAAGAGATAAGAAAGGAAAGTCTTTTATGAAAGAAAGAGAAAGAGCTTTCATAATGGATAATATTAAAGGAGTTGATTGGGTTTATATAATGAATCCAAGAATACATAATGATAAATCAGCATGTGATTTCATAGATGCAGCAAGACACAAGTGGATTGGTGAAAATGGAAATAAATGGAAAGAAGGTGTTATGGCTTTCGGTAATGGAGGTGATAGAGTTGCTGGTGGAGTACCTGAAGTTGAGGAAGAAGTATGTAGTTCATATGGAATAGACTTGGTATGGGGATTGGGTAAGAAAGTTCAATCATCATCTTGGCTATTAGAAAAATATAATAACACAGCAGTTTAATGAACGACATTACTAATATATTCACAAAGTTAGATAATTGGGTTTCTAATAGAGGTGATGGAAATTATCTTGAATATGAATATAATCCATATCTTTGTATGGCTGAAAATTCTCTTAATGAGGAAAAGGGAATTCAACAAGTTAGAAAAGAACTTTATATATTAGTTGAAAAAGTATTAAAATCAAAGAATAATAATGGTTCTTGTTTAGAAATTGGATTAGGTCACTTTGGTAGTACTCATTTTTTATGGAGACAACTATTTGATGAAGTGATAACGATTGAAAAGGAATGGGAACGAGTTAGAGAGTTTGGTAGAAATATAAAAAAATTCTATAACAAATTTATTTTAGATGATGGTAAATCAAAATTCTATCATGGATTATCAAATGATGAAAAAATAGTTGAAAGAATATATGATAAGCATGAAACATTAAGTATGTTATTTATTGATGGTAATCACACATATGCATCAGTATTAGCAGACTTCTTATTATATTACCCACTCGTAAAAAAAGGTGGTATTGTTGCGTTTCACGATACTGTTTATAGTAGTGGATACAATGAAGATGTTCCTAAACTTATAAGAGATTTAAAAAATGGTAAGTTTACTGATGGAAAGAAAATACCAATAAAAGATATTGTAGAAAGTGAAACACAAGGAATAAGTTATTTTATAAAATAAAGAAAAATGGATGCACATATAAAAAGATTAGTAGAAAAGTATCCTAACGATTTTGAGTTAGGTGAAAAGGTAAGACAGTTGTATTGGTTACAACAAGAAAACTTCTTCAAAGAAGATGATAGAAGTTGGATATATGAATCACCTGATGGTGGTAAATCTGTAACTCGTAGAAGAATGGGAGCAGATTCATCAACAAGAGAACAAGTTTTAGTAGATGAACTCCCAAAGTGGACAACAAATCATACTTGGGAAAGTTCACAATTTAAAAAAGATAAACAATTAAAATTATTTGATGAGTAAAATAGTAACTGATTTAAGTAAATTAAGAACCCCATTAGTAGATGTTCCAAAAAACAAAACAGAACAAGATGTACTTGGAGCTGCACTATTAACGGGAATAAAGAATCATAAGGGATTAGGATTATCAGCTAACCAGATTGGAGTTGATAAGAGGATGTGTGCGATAAGTATAAAAGACCCTTTAGTATTAGTAAACCCAAAGATAACCAAAAGAAGTGAGGAAGCAGTTCAATATATTGAAAGTTGTTTATCTTTACCCAAAACAATGAGAAAACCAAAGAATACGGTAAGAAGTATTTCAATTACAGTAGAAACTGATAACTTAGGTACAATAGAGTTTGGGCCTGATGAACCAAAGAAAATAGGAACAGAGGGACATAATTATTTTGGAGATGAGGGGTTATTAGAATGTGTAGTTGCTCAGCATGAGATAGACCATTTAGATGGTATTTTAATTACAGATGAGATTAGAGCATATAGTACTACAAGAAAATCTGGAAAGAGTTATGGAAGAAATGAACGAATTATGATTAAATCTCCTGATGGTGAAACTGAGTTTATGAAATACAAAAAAGCACTACCATTATTGGAGAAAGGATATCAAATTGTATAAAAAGAAATGGAACGATGGCAAAACTAATATTTAAATACAGTAACGGATGGAAACAAAATGTAAGAGAGGCAAACGAAATTAAGTTTGAAGTT
>Ga0098044_1000446_pt1 | contig 21840 bp, 29 predicted proteins | sample 10_taG_FD_75053 | JGI IMG/M metagenome (GOLD analysis project Ga0098044, IMG submission 75053) | Marine viral communities from the Subarctic Pacific Ocean - 10_ETSP_OMZ_AT15264 metaG | ecosystem: Environmental > Aquatic > Marine > Oceanic | place: Pacific Ocean | collected 2015-01-16 | reverse complement strand
CCTGTTGATCCACCTAATGAACTTGATTCAATAGAATCAAAACTTGCTGTAATTTTTTCTGCATTTAGATCTGTTTGAATATTTGTTATGTTAGGTGTTGCTTCAGCACCAGCACTATCTCCATAATTTAAACTAAAAGTAAATTGAAAATATCTTGCCTTAATAGCAGTTACAGTATCGCCTACATTTACTACTAGGCTTGTGCTACTATCTATTGTTCCACCTGAACTGTCAACAGTATCACCATAGACAATAGTTGTTGTCATTGTTCCTGTTTTGCTTACTAATGTTAAAGGTAATAATTTTTCTATACGTCCATAGTCAACAATGTCTGTTGTATATGTTAACGGTAAAGTAGGAGTTAAATTCCAGCTGTCTGTATAAGTGTCCCAGCCACTGGTTAGGTTAGCCCACGTCTGTGTTGATAGTGGTTGATAAATTCCTTCTGCAAAGTATCCGTTGCCAGCCATATTAAGTTCCTAAATTGTGACTTGTCACTTGACTATCACCTCCAGCAGGACTTACACCTGCATCCATTCCTGCCACAGCAACTAATGGATTTTGTAACAAATAATTAAGATACGCTTCAATATTTGATCCTGTTAAATTACTTCCTATAATAGGATCGTAATATGTATAATTTCCTAAATTACTACCATCTGCATGATATTCTCTTCCACCACTAATCACTCTGCTCCAATCAAATTTCACAAAATTAATATCTTTGTGATCACTAAAACCTTTAGTTCCAAACTTTATAAAGTGAAAAGGTCCAGAGATTGGAGTTTCGCCTTCAGCCCTTTGCGATTCATTAATAAAGTATCTAATACGAATTGAATCAAAGGATGGGTTAGCTGGTAAATTTAAAAACAACCCTACGTCCATCTGTTGTGATGCTCCAGTAACAAGATCTTGACTGTTACGATAAAACAAATAATCATTTGAAATAGGTTTGTTTAATGTATATGTCTTACCATCAAAGGTTGATGTTTGTTTAGTTGCATACACTAGACTACCTTCTTTGTCTGTGCCAATTACATTAGGATTATGAAATGCTAATCCTTTTGTGCTACTAATATTAACATGAAACCCACTAAATTTTGTTAGTCCATAGCCTTCAATTCCAAACTGATCTTTTACTGCAAATTTATTAGGAACATTAATGATGTCAACTTGATCATATGCTTTAAACAAACTTACGTCAAAGAAGTTTATAGGTGGTCTTGGTGGCAGTGGATTAGTTTCTATAGGCTCACCTGAACTATCTGGATCTTCATTTGGAGGAACAATTCCAATTGGACTAATTGGAGCACCTCGTTGTCTTGGACGTAAAGAAATAGGATCTGGACTATAAATTGGCGGTGGAACATCTAATTGTCCTACGCCTCCAGTTGCAGGATATATAGACGCATCATGTTCCACTGCGTTAATGTTGACAGTCAAGTCGGGATTTAAATCTACTCTTACTATCCTAAATGATACGTTTGTTAATTGTAAAGTTGTATCTGTTATTCTTATAACATCGCCAACTTCAACTGCATGAAGTTCTTGTGTTGCTCTAAATTTAACAGAACGTTGTTGTCTTGATTTCAAATAAATCATTCTAGCATTTTCATATGCCATTGCTTTATTTGTAATTGTATGGAATGTAAATTCTTTAGACAACTCTTCATCATTGTCTATAGTTTTATCAGCACTTACATTATAAAAAACTTGTTGGTTAGTGAATTCTAAATCAGGATCAACATAGTTTACTATTGCTTGATTTAATTTGGTTCTTTTTCTTTCACCTTGTAAAGTAATGCCGCCATGGACAACATTCTTGTCAACGTCATATGCAATATCAACAGTTGTTGAGGTAATGTCTGTGGCGTGTCCACCATCTTCAACTTTTAATTTATACCTACCTTGTATATACGGCATAATGCCTCTACCACCACCAATTAAATTTTTTACATTAGATAAAATTTTATTGTTAGTGTCAACAACAGTATTACAAGTTAATGCCTTGCCTGTGTAGGTATTATTATAAGTTACTGTTTGATCATATTTGTTTGCGGCAACCCAAAAACTATATGCGTTAATTTGTTCTTTAGGAATACCTGCACCATAGCGTGGGTTCATCAAATAATCTAAAATACAGTTAGCCGGATTTGCATTATAACTTTTACTTAGGTCTGCATAGTCATTAGCTAAATTTAAAACTCCTACTGGAGCCATATTTCTTACATTATAAATTAACTTACCACAAATATCAAATTGAACTTGTGGTATTCCGCCTCTAAAAGGATTATTATTAGCGTCGTCTTGTGTTTTAATTTCTTTCCATTCAAAACGCATTGCCACATAAGCAACACCAGTCATAGTTCTATCTTTACCTGGCCAAACCGGTGCATCGGACATTAGACTTGCTACTGATGGATTACCTGATCCACCATCAAAGCATTGAAATCTTATTCTTCCATTAAACCTGTCCTTATTAACAGGAACATCAAACCCATTAGAATAAAAACCGCCTGTTGAAAATCCATTGCCAGATGTATATTCACTAGGCAAAGGTAATTCAACGTCATCAACTATAATTCTTTTTACACCTTGGATTTGTCCTTCTGACAATGCGTAAACGGCCCATAGATATTGATTATTTGTTGAACCTGTTTCTGCATGAACAATAACTCCTCCAACTCTTCTAAATCCATAAACAACAGGTATAGCAACATTGGTTCCTTGCTTTGTAACAGTTACACCAGTCGCTTGTTGATCTGCTTGTGGTTGATCTGGAACATCAGGTGTGCCAAATGGTGCTAATAGGAAACTGAAAATGTCGCCGACAAATTCTACAATGACACTAATAATAGTGCCAATAACTTCACCTATCCATTCAATTACACCGCCCACTTGACATCTCCTATATTTTGTGTTACAATACTACTATAATTTAACTTAATGGAGTTTACAATGTTACATGGAAACCAAATTAGATTAGGGTTAGGTAGACGTAAAGGCGATCCAATTAAACGCTTTTGGTCTAAAGTAGATAAAACAGGTTCTTGTTGGGTTTGGACAGCAACTACGCATGAAGAAGGATATGGCAAATTTTTTGTTGATGGCAAACATTGGCAAGCACATAGATATTCTATGCACATCTCAAAAGGATTAGATCCAAATAAACCTCTAGTGTGCCACACTTGCGATAATCCACCTTGTGTAAATCCTAACCATTTGTATAATGGAACTGTTAAAGATAACAAACGAGACGAAGTTGAACGTAATACAACAAACAAATATTGGAAAAGGAATAGGTAATTCATTATGCTGGTATCCTATGTATATAATGATTGCCACAATGACTACCATTCTTGTGTTCAAAGTATGTTGATGCTCTGTCTATTGCATCTGCTGATCCTATCCAGTCTTTATTAAATGCACAAATATCACTTTCAAAAAACTGTGCTCCGTGTTTTTTACAGACTGCTATAACTTCTGACCATAACATATCTGCAATTACTTTATTACGTTCGCCATCTAAAATATAAAAGAAAGCTAACTGCCCAAACAAAGTAGGGTTCCATAATTTAGTATGTAGGTAGAATATAGCATAACCTATAATGTCATTATGTTTTTCTACTACTAAACATTTAATACCATCATTCATTAATATTCTTTTTAATTGCTTTGACAAATAAACATCGTCAATGGGTATTACTGAATTGAATTCTAATTCACCAGCATGATATTTTGCTATGTTTAAAATTCCGTTTAAATCTTTGGGTTCAAATTCTCTAATCATTATTTTTTGCCCCAACGTATATCTTTAATTGCTTCATGTGAATATTCCATGCTAAAGTCTGCCGGATATTCTCTTTGGAAGTTTTTTAAATTTGTTCTACGACAACTTACTTTTTCAAAGTTAGAAAATAAACTGTCTACTTGGATAGCCAGTCCTGCTGTTTTTTCTGCATCATTAATTTGATAGCCAGCAACACGACCTTGGAATATTAAAATAGGTCCATCGCCTGTGCTATCATCTATAATACTATTGTCAGTCTGGTCAACTAATGCTCTATGTATAACAACATCTTTATTAATAAGAGAACTAACTGCAAACGTAGAAACTGTTGTTGGATCTAAAGCACTTAAGGTTATTGTAATACTTGTGATTGATAATTCGGAAGTTTCACTTGCTGAGGTAATACTTAAAAAGATTCCTTGTGCTGAGAATGTTTTAGAATCGTAAACAATATCATAAGGAGCGTCTGTGTAATATGTGCCATTTAGATCTAATAGCAAATAAGTTACAATAGCATCTCTGGCTAATGCTGTGTTAGTGTTTCCACCTGCTAGTCGTGCCATTAGTAAACCTCTTGCACATCTATTTCAAAACTTACAAATCCTTGATTATCGTAACCATATTCTTGTAAATCATTAGAAATTATAAATCTAAATGCGACTTGGTTAACAGATATAGGTTCTCCAGCACTATCGCTGTCCACTGCTGTAACTAATGCTGGTTGAAATTGTATTGTTCCTGCGCCTGCTCCGTCAGTAGTAGCGTCTTCTGTAACCATGTAAACTTTTGTATGATTAAAAAACCTAATAACATCGCCTGCTCTTAAAATTGTTTTACTTGTTTGATCTGATGTTACAGCAATACTAGTCGATCCAGCGGCCGTTGATGCCGCACTTGGAAAAGTTACTTGACTTGGATAACTGCCACTGGTATCTGATATAGTTGGAACAACTAAATCAAACTCATTTAAACTACCTTGACATCTAGCAACAAAGGCTTGAACTGCCCTAAAGTCACCAGCCGATGTAGATGGAAAAGCTAAAACGCCCTGCCATAGTGTAGTGGCATTCGTTGCTCTAACAGTTCTGCCACTTGCTGTTTCTGTTTTCTTTGTAATTGTTTTTTGTTTAAATTTAAGAGCTTTAAATCCTAAACTAACTGGAAAAAATCCTATATAAGCCATTACGCAAACTCCTTTTTTACTCTACAGTAAATTTGTTTTCTACTTAATCCTGTTTGTTCTGTGGCTTCTTTTATATCTGTATATGTAACACCTTCAAATGTTATAGGATTACCTTTTCTGCCTGTGCCTGGTATTCCTTTATTCCAAGGTGTATAACCTTTTTCAAATTGACCTTTGCTTTCACGACAGTTATCACCAAAAGTAATTTTTTTGATGTTAGATAATTCATATGCACCAACATCACCATATCTTGCCATTACAAGTTTATCTGATCCAACGCCACGATTTTCAAAATCATTGCCCCACCAATTACGCCATTCTTCAAATGTTAATTTGAATTCAATGCCTCTTTTTTTGGCATCACCTTTTTGTTGCGTATACGCTTTTTTCATTTTGTTTGTCATAACATTATTATAACATACTGTAGAGTGAAAGTCAATCATTAAGCAGTTACTCCCACTTTGCCTTGTTGATTCATAGCATTGTTAATAATACCAACAATAGTTCCACGTCTTTCAACAAGTAGTTGATCAAAGTCCCTTGCATCAACTGTTGTTATGTTAAAGTTTACATTTACTTCACCGCCCATGTCTCCACTAATGCCCCCAACAGCATCTGCTACTTCTCTTGGGATGACTGTTGAACTTTGTTTAGGAACAATAAGTTCAGGTCCGTCTTCACCAACTAATGCTGTGGCTCCGCCTAATACAGTTCCACCTCGTTGTGCCGTCTGTGCCCTAATGGCAGATATTTGTGCAAACCCTGCCGCTAATACACCAGCCATCATAAAGATGCCTAATATACCACCTTGTGCTAATGCTTTTGTGGCACCTTGGTATGTGTTAATAAGTGCTTCTGCAATAGCCATTGCTTTCTGTGCCGCAAAAAACTTTTTATTCTCTTTACCTAATGCCCCAAACAATGCTTTTGCTTGACCAATACCAAATGCTGTTTGCTCGATAGTGGACATTCGTTCCCATTTTGCTCTTTCGTCAATTAAATCTTTTTTCTTTTTCTCAACACCTTGTTTCTTCCATAATGCTTTGTCTTCATCAGTAATTGCGTCACTCAGTGATCCTCTAGACGCCATCAATCTTTTTTCCATTGACTCTTTGTGTCGGGCTTCTCGTTTTTCTAATTCGTCGGCTTCAAGTTGAGTAATTTGTTCTTGCAAGTTCTTTTCAATTGCAATTTTACTTTCTCTAAACTCATCTTCTGTTATTTTTTTAGCTTCAAGTGACGCTTTCTGAATTTCTAAAGCGTGGTCTTTAATTTTTCTAAGAGTTTCAATCTCGTTTTCAGCCATCTCCCTGTTCAGCTGAGATGCGGCTTTAATCATTGCGTCTGCTTTTTCTTTATATATTGATACTGCCGCGGCAGTTGTTTGATTATTTTTTTGTCCCGCCGCGTTGGCTTCTTGCTCTGCATCTTTTAAGTCCTGTAAGGCTTTAGCAGTTTTTATAAGAGCATCATACTTTTCTCGCTGTTGCACACTAGCTTGGTCATATGTAATACCCGCTTGCCGCCACTCCATTGTTAAATCCTCGAGAAGCAGTTTTGCGTTTTTCATTGCATCATTAGCAAGTTTGTTGATGTCAATGTATTTTGTTATGGACTTTCCAGTATCACCTATTGCTTTGTCAACATAGTTAAATCCTTCGACAGCAAGAGCCTTTAGACCTGCTCTTACTTGGGCTCCACTAGATTCTACTTCGTCTAAGAATGGTATAAATCTCGCTATAGCATTATAACCACGTATAACACCACCAACAAACCTATCAAATTGTTCTGTTAAGAAATCTAATACTTTACCTAATTGATCATAGAGGAATTTTGCAAGTTTTTCTGCAAGTTGTCCAAGTCTTTTAAAGACTGCAATAACTTGAGTAATAGTTTTGCCAAGTCCATTCTCCATGCTAAGCCATACAATTAAACTTGATGCCGCTACGGCTAACAAGCCTAATGGATTTCTGGCGATCATTAATGTTAAAGACCGAATGCCAAGAGTAAGTCCTTTAACAACTGCAAGAAGTCCTGCACCTCCTAATACTGCCGCTACCACTTTGGCACCAACTATTAGATCCTGCATACTTATGTTAAGGCCTTTAATAAACTCAGCCACTTGAAAAACACCAAATCCTAATTTGTCGCCAAATAATTTTGCCAAAGCATCAAGTTCGGGTTTCATTTCTGTTAGTTTATCGTTTAATGCTGATGCTTGTATTTTTAAAGAGTCAAATGCTCCAACTTCTAACATTCTTTTCTTGAAGTTGAATACTTTATCGCTTATCATTGAAAGTGTGCCCTCCAATGTATCTGCTAACATTTCTGTGGCCTTTCCAAACTTACCACCTTTGCCAAATACTCTTTCAAATGCCTCTCTTGTTTGCTCTGCTGATACAGTTGCACCAGCGGCGAAACCTAACATATTGGCTACACCTTTATCTCTAAATATATCCGCCGAGGATATACCCTGAGTCAACGCCCTCTGCATTTGTAGAGATGATGTAGCAAAATCCAATCCTGTGGCCGCGGCCACATTACCTGTCAACCTCATCACATTTGCAAGTTCGTCTGCGTCTTTAGTTACAATCGCTAATGATCCAGCACCTTGTTGAATTTCTTCTAAACTAAATGCAACCTCAGAAGCATACTTGTTCATTTCGTCAAATGCCGCACCACCTTCAGAAGCTGAACCATATAAGAGTTTTAATCGAACTTCAAGATTTTCTAATGATTTACCTACTTCTATTAAACCAGTAGCGGCTTTTACTAAACCTAATCCAGCAAATACACCAGTAGCCGCCGCGGCAATTCTTCCAAACGAAAGGCTGATACCTTTGGCTGATTTGTCAATTCTGCCCAGGTTTTTTTGGACTTTATTAAGCGTCCCACGAGTTTTATCGACGGCGCGGATTTCTATTTGCTGTGTTGCCACTTAAGGTCTCCTTACTTCTATCATGTTGTAGTTTAAACCACTCATACCACGTCATGATTTCCAGGACACTGAGTTGCATTACTTCTTCAATGCTTTTATGTAATGTTTCAGCAATTCGAAACAATAACTGGAGTTCAGTGTCCTCTTTTAGTTTTTTGCGATTTCCTCATAATCAGTTGTCGCATTGTTTAACTCTGAACAAACCTTTAGCAATACAGCCGGGTCTGCTTCATTCATTAAAGTGTTTTTGTCCATTCTATTAAACAGAGGTTTTCCATCTGGATTCAATGCTTTTAAAATAAGACTTTCCACAAGTGCTTCTACAGTTTTATTTTGTTGTTGTAAAGCAATAATTTTACTTTCAACAGCAAAAGGGTAGGCACCTTTATAATAGATATCTGTTTTCCATTCGGGAACAGTTATCTTTTTTAAGCCACCTGCTAGTCTTTCTTTGAAGTGGCCTGTAATGTTATTCATTACGGTCATAGTTTATATCTCCTTTGTGATATCTCCCTAACGGTAGGCCCTATTATACCATTAGGTGCTTGTTTTGAGTGGCCTTCTTCTAAATGGACAATATAGGGAACACGATTGACAACACTCTTCATCTTGAAGCGTGAGTCTAGGCGCCAACCACGTCTTGCCTGTCCTTTATCTATAGGAGTTTTTCCACGAGCAACTCCTAAAATATCATTTGCCACCCTGGTAATGAAAGAATCTTTTTCTCTTTCAAGACTCCTCATCACCTTACGGGATCCTAGTATCCTAATTGTTAACACAATTATACAGACGCGATAGTTAGTGCGCCAGTTCCTTGGAAGTTAACAGTTGCCGTAACAAGGTCATCATACGATGCTGTTCTTGATACGGATGTAGTAATAACAGAACCTGTAAACTTCTGTCCTGTTGTCGCGTCAGGATAAAACTCTACTGATAGAGCCCCATCTTGTGCTGGATCAAAGGCGTTTGTTCCTGCAGTATGCGTAGAATCGTATACTACTTCCATTGATCCTGTGAACTGATGTAGTCCACTTTGGTATGTTCTTGCCGCATCGCCCATAACTGTATCTTCAATCACATCTTTTGAATGTTCAACAGTCCAGGAACGAACTTCGGCAACGGTAGTTGTTCCTGCTGAATCTTCAGCAGTAATATCGACTTTTCCGTTTTCTCCGGTAAATGTAGCCATTTTAGTTCTCCTTTTTAGCTAAATCATCGTCAGAAAATGTCCAGTTGTCTTCCGAACATTCATTATAAGAATGATCAGGTTCATCACAACTAATGCAAGGCTTAGACTCTAATTCTTCTTCAGTCCAAGTCTTATCACCAACTGTTATGTCACCTGATAATTTTACTTCATCCTCCGATGTTGTTGAAGTCACTTGGGCATCTGCACTGATTTTATCTTTTTTGCTTTTGCGTTTCCGTGACTTTTTTTCTGGTTTAGGTTGTTCTTGACCAACTAAGGTCCAACCCTCACCAAGAAATCGTTCAACACGGTTAGGTTCAATACTTACAACCTGACCGTTGTTATCTATCATTTGTGTATATTTTGTTACACCCATTATACTACTCCTTTGCTAAATGAATAATGCACTTCTGCAACCATCGAAAACTCGCCCAAAGGCGGAGTTCTATCAACTATTTCAACCGAAGTTACGTGAGTTGTAGCCGCTCTGGCAGTAGCCAATTCTCTATTCCGAGTAGTGTTCAATGCTTCTTCTATGCGTTCAATTAAATTATTTCTTTTTTCGTCTACAGATTGAACAGACCCTTTCCTGCCATCTGAACGCACAAAACCTCTAATATTAATTTCAATAATGCCACGTCTATAACCGCCCATGGCTTGATCTTCTCTTGATTCGTTTCCTGAAGTTACTAATAAGGCAGGGAATTGTGTCATTGCTAGTTTGTCAACATCGAATGGTTCTCGTGTCACAAATACTGGGCGTGGAGGACTCACATCCTTCAAGACATCAATAATGTTTTTTGTAACGGATTCTCTGTTTGACATTTACCTTACCTTTTAAGGCGTAGGTAATGCGTAGGTTCTTTTTCGGATTCGCTAACTGTTCCAGAACTATCTGCATCATACTCTACACCGTCTCTTAATACAAGATCTAATTCTCTCTCGTATTCTTGTCTGTAAAATTCCATTTTTCTTTCAAACAAATCTTGGTCTGGCTCAAATTTAGCCAGTTTAGGGTAGATATGGAAACCAAGTGCGTTATAACACGTGGCTCGAGTTAGTTGACTTGTTGTGTATAAGTCATCATCTGGTTCACTTGCGTTGGATACTTTTGTGATATCATATCGACCAACTATGTAAGTAGGCCACCATCGTATACGCAGGTCGCGAAATACGTCATTCTGTGCTTTAGTTATTTCTGAAGAAAATTCAGGAATACCAAAATCTTGAATGTCTGGTTCATATTCTTGAATGTCTGATATCGTTGCTAGTGTTGGCATATTAGGATACTGTCCTTTTTAATTGCTCGAAGTCCTTCTCCGACCAAGTTTTGTTTATAGTATTATTTATCGTATTGGTGTAATACCAGCTTCATTTACCGGAAAACGGAGTAGTAGATAAAAAAAGGGCGATCCCTATGCGAAAGAACCGCCCTTAATTATAAATTGACCACTAAATCAATTTTAAGTTATACTAACCTTATAGGTTTGCATCACCCATAATACCTACACCGTAGCTGTCGATAATTTCACCAACGCCATAAGCACAAGTTCCTACAATTTCTGTAGCTCTTAAACTTGCGTCACGAGATGGTTCAATTTTCGCATTCCACTTCCACATGATGCCTAAAGCATCTCTTGAGAAAGCCGCTCCAACATAAGCACCTGCTGAGTCACCTGTTACACAAGATGATTCAAACACTTGCATTCCTGCAATAGTTCCTACATATCCTGTTCTTAGGGCTTCGTTTGCAAGGTCCGTATTGTTCATTGGTGTGTTACCGTTACCTGCTAACAAACTTTTTAGTTTGTATGCTTGGTAAGGATGAATCACACAAACGTATGGTCCTGGTGCATTGTTGTTTCTTAGTGTAGCCGCCGCTGAGAAAAATAAGTCAACGCTAACTTCTGCCGCGCCTGATCCTACAGAATTTGAAAATCCTGAGAAAAGAGCCGCTAAATCATCGTCTACTTTTTTCGCCATTGCGTCGCCTAATTGACGTCCGATTGCACTTCCAACATCCTGACTTGCAGTTGCATTTGCAAGGTCAGTTAATGTTACCATAGCACCAACTTCAGCCGCTGTGATTGTTTTCTCAGTGGTGTTGAATGCTGTGTTTGCCAAATCAGTTCCGTCGGTTAAGGCCGCCGCCGCCAAACTTGGGTAAATTGGAACTTGTGCCACTAGGCCCGCCGTTCCGGTATTATCATAGTTTCTTACAAGAGGTCGAATCACAGTTCCTTCAGAAAGTGTGAATTGAGCCGCCTGAACTATGTCACTATAAAGTTCGCTAATAATCGAACTAGTTACTTCTTGTGCCATTTTCAGTCTCCTTTAGCTGTTATAAGCAAGTATCAGTAAACTTAAATGTGTATGCCTTTCGCTCGCATTACTTTTGCATATTGCTTACGATGTTCTGCATTACTCATATCAAGTTTTGATACATCGTTGTCAACCAAGTTATCTTGCTTGCCTATTCCTTGTCCAGTTCCAGAACCACTTGGTCCTGCTGTAACAAAGTGTGGGTTTGCTGTGAGAAACTCATTTACCAACTTAGACACTTTTAGTGGGTTACCACTTTCATCATATCTAACTTGTCCATTTTGATCTGTTACATCAACTGTGCCACCTTCATTAAGTTTAAGTTGACCTTTTAACAATTGAACCACTTGCTGTGGGTTAATTGCTTTCTGGCCACTAGCTTCATTAAGAAGTGCACCGTCTACTTTAATAGAAGTAAGTTCGCTTTCATACTGTTGAATTTTGCCATTGAATTTCTCCGCCTGCTCTTTCAACATTTCTTCGAACTGCCCACGCTTTTTCAAATCTGTTTGACGTTGCGTTTCTTTTTCTTCTACTAACTCTTTGTAAAGATCTAAGTCAACGCCTGAATATTTCTTTTCAAACTTTAACTTTTCTCTTGCCACTCTATCTGCAACAATACGATTTACGTCTTCTTGCGAGTGTGTGTTATCTTGTTTCTCAGATACTTGTGTATCTACCTGCTTTTCACCTATTTCTGGTTGAGCATCAGTTTGCTCAGGTTGTTTAACCGCTGTGTTCTCTGCGTCCATTTATCTACCTCTTTGTTATTGGTTGAGTTCTACCACCTGCCCTCTAATAGCAGTATGTAATGTTATTTATACTAAATGAGCATAAACCGTTAATTTAACGGCATTAAGACTACTATAAAGTCAATTATATCACCCAATGGTAAAAAACTGCCGCAAGTCCCCAACCTATTACTAGGTAAACGATATTGTTCCAGTTTAGTTTCCACTCTACTTTAAAGTCTTTAATTTTCATAATGTTTCTCCTTAATACACTATCTTCTTTTTTCGTTCTAAAATTTCTTTTCTTCTTATTTTACAAAGTTGATAAAATTCTAATAAGTTATTTCTAGCTCTTACACCAGCCGCTTTAGAATCTTTAACTTCAAACTTCCAAACGTTTTTATTATAGTCTTCAAGGACATCTCTTATTCTTTTTTCTGTTGGAATTTCACTTATAAAATCCCTATCTGGAATAAACTGGCCCATTATTCACCAATGTCTTCAATAAACCCTTCAGATATAGTTTCAAATATCCTTTTATCAATCTCAGCATTTATTTTTTCATCAGTAATGTTTGCTTCTTTGGCCATTTTTAACATAGCAATATCATTTGCTTTATCTTGGATTGAGAATGAACGTGGATATATAATTTCACCGTCAAATGCCATGCCTTGATACATAGCCCAGCATCTCCATATTTTTTCTTCTGCAAGTTCTAAGTTTGAGGCAAAGTCTGCCAGCTTCGCGTTAAGCATTTGGAATTCTGTTTGTAATCCAATGCCTGAAAGTCTACGACTCTCTATGCTTCTAATTCCACCTAAGGATGCCATTCTATCTATTGAATCTACTTTAGTTCTTATAGCACTTAATACACTTTCAATCGATGCACCGTTAGGTTGTAACAAGTAAGGTTTTAAATTTCCATCTAAATTTGCTGGCATTTGAATTATTGATCCAGCACCAGCTGTAGCTTCTGTGTCTACAGATTTTACAAGTGACGGATGGTTTGTTAATCTAATAATTTGTTCTATTTCAGAACCCATCTCATACAATTCTCTTTGTATGTCTGCTATGTCGCCAACAGCACTAACACCTACGCCTCTTATATTTGATCTTTGTGCGTAGATAGGAACTGCAGGAATTTTGCCATAGTAGTTAGGTGTGCTAGTATATAATTCGCCTGTTTTTTTATTACCATCAATTCTATATACATTAACTTCGTCTGGTGTGTATTCTCTAATGTATTGTTTGTCTTCTACTATCTCTTCTTTTACTTTTAGATATGTTAATTCATATAAACCGTTTTGTCGTCTTGTGTATGCCCAGTCTAAAACATTGTCTGGTGTAAACATTGAAACATACGGTCTAATGTCTTGTTGTAATTCTTCAGCTCTTGTGCCAACTTGCACATTAGGTTTATCAATGACAACCCATACGTTTCCATATACCATTGCTAATGAACTCATTTCAGAAACAAACGCATCAAAACTTCTACCATCAAGGTCTGCGTCTTTCATGAACGCATTTATTCCTGGAGCATTTTCTAATTGTCCAAGATCTCTTTTGACAGGTTTTCTAAATAAGAATGAATTGTAAATTCCAACAATGCTTCTAACATGGTTGTCTAATCCTATTGCTCTTAATCTTTTTTGATAGTCATCTTTAGATTCATAATAATAAGGTTCTAAATATTTTCCTAAGAAATAATCATAACCACCAGTATATGAATCGCCAAGAAACTGCCACCTATTAAGGTAATGTTTGTATGCGGCATGATGAGCAGTAATGTAATCAACAGCGATAGTTCCATCTCCTTTAATCACTTTATCTCTAATAACAGGCATTATCTATAACTCCTTGTGTTATTGGTTCCTGAAAATGCCCATCTCTGCGGTGCAGAAGCTTCATATTCAGTTCGAAGTGGATAAAGGTAGTCTACTAGATAGCCCACTGCGTCAGCCATATGATCCAAATCTCCATCCTTGTCAACAATGGATGTTCCGGGTTTGTATACTATACGTTCTAAAGAACTTATAATTTGTTTACACTTAGGATCAACAAACAAACTTGGTGTTCCTTTTGTGTTTTTTAATTTTGCATTAACGGCATTTATTCTGTCTCTTACAGGAGTATGGTTATTTCTAACAAGAACTCTAAATCCAGCATTTTGTAAAATACTAATATCTGTTCTACCACCTGCACTTGAACGACGTTGTTTACCAGCTGGATCTGGATACATTATAATTCTTGATTTAGGATAACGTCTTTTTAATTCATCACAAACTTCATCTGTATTAGATCCGTTCATTACAATTTCATCAATGAAGTGTATTGTATTACCTTCAATTACTGATACTGAACAAGACATAGGATCAACGTTAAAGTCTATTCCACAATGTAATTCATGAAGTGAATATGCATCTGCTTTTTTAACAGTATAGCTTCTATCAAAGTTATAATAAACAACACCACTATAGGTATTAAAAGTAGCAAGATATTCTTGTTCAAATGTTTTTTGATCCATATCTCTTTTTGCTTGTTCTATTTCATTTTCAGGAACATTGCCACCATCTAATGTTGTGTATGTATGAGCGGCCCAGTCATCAGTTTCTTGTGCCATAGTATACATTTCATGACTGAAAGAACCAACACCTCTTGGAGTTCCAATGAACAATGCTCTACCTGCCTTGTCTGACAGAGTTGGTCTTAAAACTTCTGTCCATGTTCTCTTACTAATATCTTGAAACTCATCCATAACAATAAAATCCAAACCTACACCTCTTAAAGAGTCTGGATTGTCTGCGCCTTTCAAATGTATAACTGATCCATTTTTTAATCTTAATTTTAATTCTGCTTCATTGCTTTGTTCAATCCAACGTAAGTCTTTTAATTTATTTTTTAATTGATCCCAAACAATTCCTTTTGACATTCTATAACTTGGACTAACATACCAAACTTGGCTGTTAGGTTGTGATGCCGCTCTTGCTAATTCTCTCATGCTTACAAATGTTTTTCCAAAACGTCTTCCACAAACAGACACAACAAATCGTTTGTCTTTAGCACTATCGCAAATATCTTTTTGAGCTTGGCTTAATGGCATATTATTTGTCCTCCCACGGAAGAGGTGTGTTGTTGTGTATATCTTCTGGTGCGTCTTTCATACCTAAATATTGTTTTGACAAAAAGATTTGAATTCTTGTATCACCATTCATTGCTTTTTCCCACATTGAACGTCTAAGACTTTGCTTACCTGTTTCTTTACCTTTTTCTAATAATGCTCTAAATCTTTTTCTAAGCAGGTTAGCTGTTACGCCTACTACTTCTGCAATCTCTTGATCACTGCACTGAATACAAGCAAGTTTATAAACTAGATCTCTATCTATAGTTTTCTTTTTTGAGCCCGGGTGGTTTTTATTATCTTCACTCATTATGCTTGTCTCTCTAATACTTTAATTCTAAAGTTTCTTGAATCACGTAATCCATTTGCTGTTATCATTTTATATTCTACATTGTAGATATTGCCAGCTGTTCCACCTGATATATTTGCTGTTACAATATAGTTGGTGTTAGATGAAGAATCTATTGCTAATGCTGAAGCGTCACCATCTATTGTTTCAGCTGTAACTGTGATTGATGATATTGTATCGCCTGTTGGCATCCAATTAGTCCAATCAAGAGAATAATCTAGGACAGCATATGGATCCTTCTCAATCCATGCACCTACCCTATCTTCTTGAAATCCTGTTAGTGTTGGCATTCTCTATTCCCTTGTATCCAATGGTGAAGTTGCAGTTTCCACCAAAGTTAATGTTTGAACTATTGATTTTCGTGTTTCGCTCTTCACTGCAATATCACGTGTCTCATCTATAATACTATTTACACGATTTTCTGTTTTCACTGTAGATTTGCGGGGTTCTTCCACTATTTGCAAAATTCTAGTGTCAGATGGTATAGAATATACCCTATATGGATCAATAGTGTAAATGGATCCAACTGTAACAACTGTATTAAATGCCGTTAACGAAGCCGCTCCAGAAAATAATACTCCGCCTAATGCACTAAGACTAGTGGTTGTGCTTAAAGATGATGACCCAACAAAGGTTGCATTGCCGTCAACTGTTAATGTTGCACTTGAACTTAGACTTGCTTCACCATTTATTGTAGCAACGGCTGTTAAATTAAATGCACCACTTAAACTTGCACTACTAGTTCTAATTCTATCAGCGGCAACTGTTAATGTGCCAAGGCTGGCTTGTATTGATATGCCTTCTCTTATTACTCCGCCGTCTGCTGTAAGTGAACAAGATGTAGAAAGAGCGGCTTCACCTGTTTTAACAACTACTGCCTCAGCTGTTAAATTAAACGAGCTTGTTAATTCTGCACCAAATGTTCTTGTTCTTGCGGCTACTTGAACAGTAGTTACAAAGGCACTAATACTAGATTCAGCATTCCTAATTCTATTAGGGGTTGCTGTTAGTGTTCCTGCACTTGCAACAATACTAATTCCACTTGCTGTGTAATCTCCGTCTGCTGTAAGTGTAAATGCACTTGAAAGGTTAGCTTCTCCTAGTAGAACTATAAGGGCGTCAACAGTAAAACTATTCCAAACCTCTTGTCGAGGATTGTCCCATGTGCCTGCATTTTCCCAAGTAGTTCCACCAACATTGGCTTCTAATGACGCACTACCATTTCTAGATCTTGCACCAGAGGCAGTTAATGATGCAGTAGATGTTAATGCACCATCGCCATAACGTATTCTTGTAGGGGTTGCTGTTAATGTAGCTGAACTGCTAAGAGTAGCAGTTCCAAATATTGCAAAGGTGGCTGTGGCTGTTAATGTTGCCGCAGAAGATGTAAGCGATGCTTCACCGTAGGTAATACCACTTACATAACCTGAAGTAACATATTCGTCAGCCGTCGTTCCTATGTAATCGGAAGTTACATAGTCATCGGCAATATAACTAGCAGAATTAACATATTGCGTCACAAGAAGGACTCCTTAAAGTGACTATTATGCTAATGATACCGTAAGTGAACCTGCTGTAATTTGAAACGTGTCACCCGTTTCTATGATTTTGGCTGATGTTAAAGCACCATAGAAAAGAACGTTTCCTGCACCTGCTGAATCACTTGTAGAATTAGTGTCCATAATGGCCACGTGTGTTACTGTGCCGTAATTGGCAGTTGCTGTTGTCCATGTTACTGTTCCACTAGACGAAACACTACCATTTGAAATAGCTCCAAAGGCTATTGTTTGTCTGACGTATGCTGTTCCTGATGTTGTTACTTCGTTAGTTAATGTTCCCGCTTCTAAGTTTTCTAATGTCGCTCCTGCTGAGTCGTCACTTGTAAAAAGTGCAATATAGACAGTAGAAGGAGAAGTAGAAGACGCCGAATTTGCTTTTAACCAATAATCTAAAGTGCGATCCTCGGTATAATTTGATGCGTTGCTCATTTATAAACTCCTTAAGGTTTTTACTTGTTTGTTATAACATTACTATTTATTGGATAACAATCTAATAAAGAGTATGTGGTTAATTATGTTTTATATTTTAATAAGCAGATGTGTTCCAGCGTAACTACCCAATGTCATTCCAGAGTAAGTCTGACGCCAACTGCAAGTTTTAGTGCCGGCTAATGTAAATGTAGGATTAAGGAATTCTAATATAGCTTCATCAATGTTATGGACTTGATCCCAACTCCCAGTAAGAATTAAACTGTCATCTGTATCATTCCATAAACTAATATCGGCAGTATTACTGTCTGCCATAATGCTCATTGGCATTATAATATAACTTCCTGCACTTAGATCAAAAGTATTACCGCCTGCTGAATCCATAGCACCCATAATACTATCTGGATCGAGGTGGACATTAAGGCCTGCTCTATAGGTAGTGCCACTCACTAATTCATCTGTGCCTGTGGAAGCCCTGTTGAAAACTGCAAATTTAGTATTACTGCTTATTGACGTTGATGCTACTTGTTCCCACTTACCACTTGAAGAACTATATTTTAATACGTCTCCATCTGTTGGGGAAGAAATGTTTAAGTGATCAATAATGTCATTGACATTATCAATGTTTTGTTTAATATCTGCTCTTGCACTTGTAATTGAATCTGTGCCGGCATCTACATTTGTAGTTGGTGCTTTACTTCCACTAGGCCATGCCATTATACATCCTCCCTAACCCAATTTGTTATTTCGTCATACTCGAAATCATCTTTAATTGCTTCAAGTTCTGTCCAAGTTGGTTCATTATCAAAATTATGAATATGTGTTTTTTCTTCTGAGTCTTTTGTGTAATATACAGTATATTTTATAGCCATTATTATTCCTTATGAAAAACTTGATACCATTTGGGTTGGCGGTGTAAATGTAGTGCCACTTGGATACTTATGAGTGCCAACATAAACTCTTAAGTCTTGCATATACCCTCTAAAGTTTGCACCTGCTGATGCCGTGAAAGCTCCAACGTGAAGATCTGTAAATCCTGTATTACCAGAATACCATGCTCCTTGGTTAACGCCATCTTTGTAGAAATACTTCGTGCCACTGTGTAAAACAATAGCAATATGAGTCCATGAAGTTCCTATACCAATATTATTTTCATTACCAAAACTTATAGTTGAACCAGTATTAAATCCAAACAACCAACGTCCTCCGCTGTCGCCTGAACTAAGGTGCCAGTTATTATTAGTAGTTGCGTCAGTGGCTTTGATCCAAAATTCAACACAATAACTATTAGTGCCAGATGCACAAGTTGGAAATGTTACTGGATACTTTGTAGCATGGTAACTCGCTATAAGAGAACCTGACTGATCAAATTTTCCACATCCACCATAGTCAGCGAATTTAAATGCTGTCCCTGCCGCTACCATTGTAGCACGACTCTTAGGACTTCCACCATACCAATCAAGGTTTGTTGTTAAACCTGCATTTCTACGAGGTGCAACATCTGAAAACCCTGACAGTTTGTAAGCATAAGGAACAGCTAATTCTAAGTTTGCACTAAAAGAATCTGCCGCCATTGTAATACCTGTAGTTAATTTATATTGTGAAATGCGATCATATGCGTAGTCAGGACTTGTTGTTCCATAAACATTTTTCCCGTCTGGAGTAATATACATTCCTGTTGGAATCCATTCATAAGTTCTAGTTCTACTAGTCCCTGCTGACGCTGTTGAAATATCCCAAGGTGTGCTTAAATTATATTCTTGCCATTTAGAGGTGTCACCGTTAGACATAATACAAACTTCGCCATTTCTATTAAATTGAATTCCGTGTGCTTGTCCTACTGCTTCACCACTTGTATCTTTAGTTGCTGTAAAACTAGCAGTCGCTAAATCATATGGCGTAGACATTGTATACTGATGGATGTCTGCATTTATAGTGCCAACAACATAAAGTTCTGCACCGTCGTCGCCAACAAATATTCCCCTTGGGGCTGTTTCTTTAGCACTAACGTCTAAACTTTTACTGTCATAACTTACAGTTGAAATATCCCAGGGTGTGCTCATTGTGTATGAACGAACTGTGTCTAAAGTTCTTCCACAAAGGAAAAGTTTAACACCGTCTTCACTCATCCACATATCTGTTTTCATGTCGCCTTCGCTGGACAAGTCTATTGTCTTAGAAGCATAAGAGGCTGAGCTAACGTCGTAGGCTGTTGAAAGTGTATACTGATATATCTTATCATTTGTATGCAGAAGATACATCTTAGTGCCATCATCTTCTGATATATGAATTCCGCAAGCCGCTGTTCCACTGTCTTGTTCTACTGTTTCCCAGTCAGTTTCATCCAAATAATAAATGTCGTCCCAGATATAATTTACTGCGCCTGCTGATTGAAGTTTAGCAAGACTGTTTAATCTAAATGCTCCTAAAGGCATATTATAATCTCCTTAACTAAAATCTGTTGACAGCGATGCGTAATAATTTGTTCCGTCGTAAACTACACTAATAATATCATAAGCATTTGCAGTAGTGGATAATGTTTTTGTTCCACCTGCAAATTTCATTGACGAAGATAATGTGTATGGTCCGCCTGATGATGGTTGTCTAACAATCAATGTCATGCTATGTCCAGCTTCTGGACTACCAAGAGCATTTAACGTAATAGAACCTGTTAGTGTTATTGATTGAACATTGCCGTTGGTGCAATTAGGAGTAATTGTTCCTGTTGTAGCTCCGCTGGCGTAAATTGTTTCTTTATAATCTTTTAATGTTGCGTTATATAAGTTATTTGTCCAACTTAAAGTTCCGTTTCCTGCAGTTGTAATCCATTGATCCGCACTACCATCTGCTGTTGGATAGTTAGTTGCACCTAAAGTTATATTTCCTGATGTTGGAGTTAAAGAAATGTTTCCTGATCCATTTGGGACAATAGCAATATTGCCATTTGATACTGAAACAATGTTTTGTCCATTAACATCTAATGCTCCGCCAAGTTGCGGTGTTGTATCTTCAACAACATTTGAAATTCCACTTGATGTAACTGTTACTACTGTTTCTCCAGCACTATCTGGTGCCGCTATGGCTGTTGATGCCCCACCTGCTCCTGCAATAGTAAGTATTGAATGAACACCTGACTCACCTAATGTTTGTGCTGTTCCTGAGTCTGCTGTTACTTGGACTGTTCCAAGGTTTAATAAATGTTTAAAATTATTATCTAATTCTGCGAATGTTAACGAGGAGCCTTTTGTTGTTGCCCCTGTCGCTGATTCTTGTCTGAGTGTAATAGTCATTAAAAGCTCCTAATTGGTTTCCGTTCCACACACTTATTTATGACTTTTGAATAATAAAGACTTCAATAAGGGCTTAATCACGAATTCCCAGCAGTGATTAAGCAGATAGAGGGCTGGGGCTGTTCCATTTGACGTTGTCGCCATAATCAATTCCTTCTGTCCCTTCTGGACACACTATAACAAACTTTTTATCAGTAATCCAAACTTGTTCCCATTTAGTTCGCCATTGCTGATATAGATCATTCCTTCTTTTGTGTCTATATATAATTTCGTCTTGATGACTACTTACTTCTGTGCTCCATAAAGCATTACACCCATATAACCATATTTCATCATATGTCTGAGCAAAGTAGTATGCCGCAGTAGTTGCCGAATTCATTAATTTTAATTCGTATACTGGTTTGACTTCAGTTGTAAACTGCCACTTCTTTGACAGCTCAAATAATTCGTTAGTAGTTAAAATAGGTTTAGGAAAATGTAATTTCTCTTTATGAATATATTCAAAACATCTTCTATCAACTATGCTTGTAAAATTATATTCAACATTAAGTTGAGGAACATTATTAAGACATACGTCTCCATCGAAAGTTCCTGGATATAAATTCCTTGCTGGTCCATTGCCTACAATAGCAACCTTGTTTGTCATTAGTGTTTCCTAATTAAATCTAAGAATTTATATTCTTGTCCATGCCCCATTAATAATAATGGACCATATAGAAGAGCCCAGTATGAGCTCATCCCTCCCCATATATCTCCTATTAATAAAATACTACCTACCACTGTCATAGTGGGTAATAAAAACCTATCAGTTCTTTCAGGTGCTTTCATTATCTTTCTCCTTTTCCTTTTGCGATTTCCTCTAAAACTTTTTCCATTAAAGTTAATCTACGTTCCATTCGTTCTAATCTTTCGTGAACAGCATTTACAGCCTTAATCATTTCT
>Ga0098044_1000443_pt1 | contig 21909 bp, 20 predicted proteins | sample 10_taG_FD_75053 | JGI IMG/M metagenome (GOLD analysis project Ga0098044, IMG submission 75053) | Marine viral communities from the Subarctic Pacific Ocean - 10_ETSP_OMZ_AT15264 metaG | ecosystem: Environmental > Aquatic > Marine > Oceanic | place: Pacific Ocean | collected 2015-01-16 | reverse complement strand
AGGCTCAAATGGCTCAATCATGCCTTGTTCTTCCGCCATTCTGCGAATCCAGATATCTGACTTGATACTCATTGACTATCCTCTATCGTTATACGGGCCAGTTTTGGCAACTGCAAAACAGCAACCGGCAGATCATACGCTGACTGCGGTGCCGTTGACCAGTCTTGCACAAAACCGGACATTAAAATGACTCGTCAGCCGGAAACAAGTCTTCAGAAAATGGCGCGGGTATGCGGTATTGCTGGAGAATTGCCTGCTCACTTTCCTGCGCCTGCTGGTGATCGATGACGATCTGATATCCCCTTTCGCTACGGAATACACTGTAGTTGTCATTCTGATAGCGCAGCAGACCGGTGAAATGGGAAAAATCACGAACTGCCGTGCCATTAACACTTTCGACAATCCAGTTTCTCACGTCGTGATACCCCAGGTTTACATCCGCAGGCAGGACCTGCAGTGCAACGACAGCTTCGCGCCTCTCTGGCGAGCTCCACTGGCTGCGGGCCTGGAGAAGATTAACCGGTGCAGTGCGACTCCAGTCCGGCCCCCAACGTTTAATAAGGTTCATATTTAAGGGAACAAATAGAATCCCGCCGTAGATGTAATATTCCGGTAACGCATCAAACGCTTCTGGACGGACCAGTGTGTCATTCGCCTGTTGACCCTGAGCTGCCAAAACAACAGTTTCAACCCTGCCCATGCGTGAGTATGTTATCTCAACCTGTTCGCCAATCTGCTTCATGTCGATAGCATGCTTGTAATCTGTCTGCAGATCCTGATCAACCCGAATCGAACTATCCCCGGCAATGTCATAACCATCTATGGACAGAATGACATCATTTTCCTGTAGCACGCCATCTGCTGCCGAGCCGTCAAACACCTTGATGATCAATACACCACTTTGCTCTTCGGAAAGGCCGTAAGCAGTTTTCGCACTGGGGCTTTCCAGGTCCTGGGTACGGAACCCCAGATCAGGGAACCCGTCATAAATACCGTTTTGCGCATCAGTTAATACATGCTCGATAATATCCGGTGGCACAAAATAACCCAGTGACTCAGTCCGCCCACTGGCGACTGACTGCATGACAACACCGGCAATCTGCCCATCCACAATGACCGGGCCACCGCTATTACCCGGGTTGATGGCAGCATCAATCTGACCCGCTAACAAATAATTGCCGGCATGCGCATAAACCTGGTGTTCCACCCGGGACAGAATTCCTTTTGTAATGCTAAGTGTCCTGCCCCCTACCGGGAACCCGAAAACGAAAACCTCTGTGTTGGCCTGGGGAAGTTCGCCTATCTTTAATGCCGGGGTGTCATCAAAGAAACTGCCATCATCGACTCGTAGCAGCGCCAGGTCGGAGGCATGCGAGACAAACTCAACCTCGGCCAGAAATCGGCGCGGGTCATTATGTTTCTGGACCTGAATATAGCTGGCATTTGCAACCACATGGGCATTGGTGAGTATGCGCTGATCAGAAATGACTGCACCAGAGCCACTGCTTTGTCCCGGCGACATCAATCGCCAGGGAGTGAAATAGTCCGGGTCCGCCGTGGTGGTGTAAATTTTGACAATGGAGCGTTCCACATCGCGCAGTTCATCAGTTAATTGCGCCACGGCCGTCTGACTGATAAGTGAAACCGTGCAAAAAAACATCAAAAGCACAGCCAGGTGCCCGTGCCTCCTGCTACTTCCTGGCTGTGCTGTCATGCTGTCTCCTCGAATATTATTTGTCTTCTGTCGGTGCGCCAGCTATCAGTCAAAGTTTGCGTTACAGTATCCGCATGCCCGGTTTTGCTCCCGAATCAGGGGTCAGCAGGTAAATATCATTGCCACCCGGTCCTGCCGCCAGCACCATGCCTTCTGACACACCGAATTTCATTTTGCGCGCCTTCAGGTTGGCAGCAAGCACCGTCAACCGTCCCTCAAGTGCTTCTGGCTGGTAAGCTGAACGAATACCCGAGAACACCTGACGGCGTACCGGCTCGCCTTCTCCGTCCTCGCCCAGGTACAACTTCAGGCACAGTAATTTGTCAGCACCTTCTACGTAACTGGCGCTCTCGATCAATGCCACACGCAGATCCACTTTTACAAAGTCAGCGAACTCTATTTCGTCAGCAATCGGCTCTTCTGTCAGCGGCGTCTTCATGGCCGGCTCCTTGTTTACGGTTTTCGCATTTTCGCTGCTAACAGCATTAGCTGCTTCAGCTTGCGACTGTTCCAGTAATGCATCGATCTGCTTCTGCTCTACTCGTTTCATTAACGGCGTGAACGTATTGAGCTGGTGGCTGTTAAGCAACTGTGCAGAATCCTGCCAGGTCAGCTCACCGGCGTTGAGGAAAGCCTCTGCTTTCACCGCCATGTCAGGTAAAACCGGCTTCAGGTATATCATCAATAAACGAAACACATTGATGCCCGTCGAGCACACCGCCTGAACGGCCGGATCCTGTGGATCCTGTTTGGCCATCACCCAGGGCTGACGATCAGCGATATACTGGTTAGCCTTGTCAGCCAGCCCCATCACTAAACGGCATACCCGATGGTACTCACGCGTTTCATAACACTGCGCGATCTCATCTGCGGCACCCTGGCATTCAGCCAGCAGGGCCGGGTTCGAAACCTCAGCAGCCAGTTGACCATCAAAGCCTTTATGGATAAATCCGGCACAGCGGCTGGCAATATTAACCAGCTTGCCGACCAGGTCTGAATTCACCTTGCTGATAAACTCACTGAAACTCAGATCCAGGTCATCTACCCCGCCACCCAGGCGAGAGGCCAGGTAATAACGCAGATATTCCGGTTCCAGATGATCCAGGTAGGTATCCGCATTAATAAAGGTGCCACGAGACTTGGACATCTTTTTGCCGTTCACCGTCATAAAACCATGAGCGAACACAGCCGTCGGCGTCCGGTAACCTGCCTCTTTCAGCATCGCTGGCCAGAACAGCGCGTGGAAATTGATAATATCCTTGCCAATGAAGTGATACAGCTCCGTTCCCTGGTCTTTTTCCCAGAACTCATCAAAAGCCACGGCATTGTTGTCACAAAAATTCCGGAAACTGGCCATGTACCCGATCGGGGCATCCAGCCAGACGTAGAAGTACTTGCCTGGCGCATCCGGTATCTCGAAACCGAAATACGGTGCATCACGGCTGATGTCCCATTCCTGCAACCCGGCATCCAGCCATTCCGCCAATTTGTTGGCCACCTGGTCCTGCAATGTGCCGCTGCGGGTCCACTCTTTAAGAAACTCCGTAAAATCCGGCAGCTTGAAGAAATAGTGCTCGGACTCTTTTACAACAGGAGTTGCACCTGACAACGTCGAATACGGTTTTTTCAGATCGGCTGGTGTATAGGTCGCACCGCAGGCTTCACAATTGTCTCCGTACTGATCATCTGCGTGACATTTAGGGCAAGTCCCCTTAACAAACCGGTCTGCCAGGAACAGCCCTTTCTCCGGGTCAAACAACTGAGCAATGCTGCGGGTGGCAATCCGCCCGTTGTCTCGCAGACGGCGATAAATCAGTGACGAGTACTCCCGGTTCTCCGGGGAGTGCGTGGAGTGGTAGTTATCAAAACCAATGCCAAATTTGTCATACGATGCCATATGCTCGGCACGAACCCGGTCAACCAGCGCTTCAGAGGTAATACCCTCACTCTCGGCACGCAGCATAATCGCAGTACCGTGCGCGTCATCGGCGCAGACGTAATAGCATTCATGGCCGCGCAGCTTCTGAAATCTTACCCAGATATCGGTTTGCACGGCTTCCAGCATATGCCCCATATGGATCGGGCCATTGGCATAAGGGAGGGCACTGGTTACCAGTATTCTGCGTTTTTCCACAACGGGTTCCTTTCTCATTAACTTTACTAAGCAAACGTACACCAGCAGGGTGTTAGCGGTGTTTAATCGATTTCGACCATTTCAAAGTCTTCTTTGCCGACGCCACATTCCGGGCACATCCAGTCTTCAGGGACATCTTCCCAGACTGTACCGGGCTCAATTCCATCATCCGGCCAGCCTTCCGCTTCATCATATATCAGGCCACAGACAATGCACTGCCACTTTTTCACGCTAATACTCCAGAGATCCACCAGACAAGGGCGCAAATGATACTTGATCACTCCGTCGGCAGCAAAGTTAGCGCCCTGCAAAGAATAAGTCAGCTGCAAAGATAAGTAAGAAAGATGGCCTTATGCTAAAATTCCGCCTCTGTAGCGATTTGCTGGCCACTCATCCAACGCGTGCACCTTTGTAACTATGTTAGAGAATTCTCAGGACAACAACACAGCAAAAGACAGCCTGACTGAGCACATCAACGGCATCTTGCCACAAACGCAATGCACCAAATGCGGCTATGATGGATGTTTGCCCTATGCACAGGCCATTACTGAAGGTGAAGCAATCAATCGCTGTCCACCAGGCGGACCTGAAGTTATTCAGGCACTGGCGCAGCTGACCGGCCAGCGTCCTGCAACATTGAACCCTGAAGTGGGCGAGCATTTGCCACAAACCGTTGCCTACATCCGTGAAGACGAATGTATTGGCTGCACCAAGTGCATTCAGGCCTGTCCGGTTGATGCCATCGTCGGCGCGGCCAAGTTGATGCATACCGTCATCGCCAGCGACTGTACTGGCTGTGACCTCTGTGTCGAGCCCTGCCCGGTTGACTGTATTGACATGCTCCCCGTTCAGCAGACATTTTCCCGTCCCAGCCAGTCACAGTCAGACTACTGGCGCTCTCTCTACGATGCCAGAACTCGACGCCAGCTCCGTCATGCCGATGAAATTGAGCAACGACGCCTGATGAAACTGCAGGATAAAATCGCTGCCATGGATGCAGGTGAAACCATTACCCGAACACCAGCGCGCAAAACACCTGCAGAACTGCGTGCGGAAATACAGGCTGCTGTTGCCCGCAAACGTGCCGGGCAGTCATCACCTTCTGATAAATAGCGAGATCGTCGACAGTGAATGCAGAAAAACGCCAGCAGATCTTTGAACGTTTACAAGCGGCCAACCCTAGTCCCACAACGGAACTGGAATATAGTTCAACTTTTGAACTATTGATTGCTGTCATTCTTTCCGCACAGGCAACCGATGTTGGTGTTAACAAAGCAACGCGCCCTCTGTTTAAAGTTGCCAATACGCCTGCTGCCATTCTGGCGCTGGGTGTGGATGGCCTGAAGGCATACATAAAAACGATAGGCCTGTTTAACACCAAAGCGGAAAATGTCATCAAAACCTGCAGAGCCCTGGTCGAAGAACACAACTCCGTGGTACCGGATAATCGCAAAGCGCTGGAAGCCCTCCCCGGGGTTGGTCGCAAAACCGCAAACGTGGTACTCAACACAGCATTTCGGCAACCCGCCATGGCAGTGGATACGCATATTTTCCGTGTCTCCAACCGCACAGGAATCGCCCCGGGCAAAACGGTGCTGGAGGTGGAAAAGAAATTACTGCGCCATGTCCCCAAACCATTTCTTCTTGATGCGCATCACTGGCTGATTCTGCACGGCCGTTATGTCTGTGTGGCGAGAAAACCTCGTTGTGGCGCCTGCACTATCAGCGACCTGTGCGATTATAAAGAAAAAACGGAGTATTAAATGCCCATCGCCGCCAGCGTCATCATCACGACTTACAACTCACCTGACTGGCTGGAAAAAGTACTCTGGGGTTATTTCCAGCAGACACGCCAGGACTTTGAAATCATTATAGCCGATGACGGCTCAGGCGACCCGACAGCGCAGCTAATCTCCGGGTTGGCGACACTTAGCCCGGTTCCGATACAGCATGTATGGCAACCCGATGACGGTTTCCAGAAATGTCGCATCCTCAACAAGGCCATTGTTGAGAGCCAAAGTGAGTACCTGGTTTTCAGTGATGGCGACTGTATACCCCGCAATGATTTCATAGCCACTCATTTACGTCGGGCTGAGCCCGGTTACTATCTCTCCGGTGGTACATTAAACCTGCCAATGGATATCAGCCAGACAATCACGCGACAGCACATTGAACAGGGACTTTGTTTCGACAAACACTGGCTATACCAGCAAGGCCTGAAAAAAAACCGGAAAATATCCCGCATTTCGCTGGGCCCCAAACAGGCCGCCTTGATGAATCGTCTGACACCGGTGAGGTGTAATTTCAAAGGTTCCAACGCATCCTGCTGGAAAACGGATGCTATCGCAGTGAATGGCTTCAATGAAAACATGCCTTACGGTGGACTGGACCGGGAGTTTGGCGTGCGTTTACAGAACCACGGCATCACGCCTCGCCATGTCCGCTTTGATGCGGCCATGGTGCACCTCGATCATGCCAAGTCCTATCGCGATCCGGCTAAGATGGCGGCTAACAAGGCATTACGCAAGCAGATGGAAAAGGATGGAACGGTGAAAAGTCCGCTAGGTATCTCTGAATTACTGGCTTCTGGTTACTCGGCGGGCAGATCATCACTTCACATACCTCAGCCGACCACTGCCTAACGCCCTTCACCCGGCAGCCGAAAACTCGGTGATGGGCAGCGGTCAGGACATCATAGAACCGGTGGCAGACGACCACAGCACATCGGCCGACGCTCGGCGGGCGGAAACTCAGCATTACGGCTTCAGACAGTCCGCCCGCGTTTTCCGAGCGTCGGCCGATGTGCTGAACGTGGTCTTACTGTCTGCCACCGGTTCTATGATGCCCTTCCCTTGTGCCGTGTTTTGGTGCCATTGGGTACAGGGGCGTTAGGCATAGCGTGGTCTGACTGGCTGAGGTATGTGGAGGGATGATCTGCCCTTGTGCCGTGTTTTGGGGCTATTTGGTGCAAGATGCAAAAAGGCCGGCAGTTTTTCATTGCCGGCCTTTTTAGGGGTTATGTTGTAGAAGCCTGGTGAGCCAGGTTTGGTCGTTGGTTGATTACACCTTTCGGCCTTTGTTGGCGGCGATTCTCAGGCGCAGGGCATTCAGTTTGATGAAGCCGGCTGCGTCGGCCTGGTCGTAGGCACCGGCATCGTCTTCGAAGGTCGCGATGTTGGCATCGAACAGGGAGTCGTCTGATTCACGGCCGACAACGATGACGTTACCTTTGTACAGCTTCACACGTACCTTGCCGTTAACATACTGCTGAGAGTAATCGATCAGAGCCTGCATGGCCTGACGTTCCGGGGCAAACCAGTAACCGTTATAGACCAGCTCTGCATAACGGGGCATCAGCTCATCTTTCAGGTGTGCCATCTCACGATCCAGTGTGATGGACTCGATGGCACGGTGTGCTTTCAGCATGATGGTGCCACCGGGTGTTTCATAACAACCGCGCGACTTCATGCCGACATAACGATTTTCCACGATATCCGTACGACCAATACCGTTGGCACCGCCCACCTTGTTCAGGTAAGCCAGCACGGTGGCGGGCGTCATGTCTTCACCATCAATGGCAACGATATCACCGTTTTTGTAGGTCAGCTCCAGGTAAGTTGCCTCATCAGGTGCGTTTTCCGGAGACACTGACCATAACCACATATCTTCTTCCGGCTCAGCACCGGGATCTTCCAGGATGTCACCTTCATAAGAAATATGCAGCAGGTTGGCATCCATGGAATACGGTGATTTCTGACCGCGTTTTTTCTCAACCGGAATCTGGTGTTGTTCACAATAGGCCAGCAGCTTGTCGCGGGAATTGAGGTCCCACTCACGCCAGGGGGCAATCACCTGAATACCTGGTTTCAGTGCATAAGCACCCAGTTCAAAACGTACCTGGTCATTACCTTTACCGGTGGCGCCGTGTGCAATGGCATCGGCGCCGGTTTCGTTGGCAATTTCCACCAGGCGCTTGGCAATCAGCGGGCGTGCAATGGAAGTGCCCAGCAGATACTCGCCTTCGTACAGAGCGTTGGCGCGGAACATCGGATTAACAAAATCGCGGACAAACTCTTCGCGCAGATCATCAATGTAAATTTCCTTGATACCCATCGCCTGAGCTTTGGCGCGTGCCGGCTCGAGCTCTTCACCCTGGCCCAGGTCAGCCGTAAAGGTGACCACTTCACATTGATAGGTTTCCATCAGCCATTTGGCAATCACGGACGTATCCAGACCACCAGAATAGGCCAACACGACTTTGTTGATCGCAGACATGCACAGCACTCCTTCGAAGGATGACGATTCGGTCGTCACAGCAAAAGGGGCTTATTATACTGGGTATTGCGGGGGATTTCGACTATCAGCCAACGCCATCAATCATCGTCGCGATGCAATCGCAGTGTGACTCGCCGGTTTCTGTCCCGGTCATCAGCACTTCGTTCATTACGTACAATGCGAAACTCGGGTGTGGCGCCAAAGTACCGGGTGTTCAGCATATCTTCCGGGACGCCATGGGAAACCAGGTAATTATGCACCTGGAAAGCTCGGATACGGGAAAGCTCCAGGTTCTCCCGGGCACGCCCGGCACTGTCAGTAAAACCGTTAATATCAATGGTATGGACTGAGGTATCCGCTTCCAGATAGGTCACGATATCATCCAGTTGCTGCCTTTGCCCGGCACTGAGTTCGCGTTGATTGCTCTCCCAGAAAACCGTAGAACGCTCAATTTGCGAAAAATTAACTGGCAACAGACCTGACAGGCAGCTTTTATACTGTTCATAAGCGGCACTGAATTTAACGGGGGACAATCCGACGTGGATGGATTCTTCCGGGCTATACCAGGCTTGCCGCATTAATGTTGGCACCATGCCACGCCCCAGTTCGGCTATGATTCGCTGACTGGTGCCACTATCCAGGGTGACCGGCCTGACATCCGCCACCACATCGACATAAGCAATATCACGAACACCCAGTTCTGTGCGCCATTGTGGCGGCTGCGAACTCAACAAGGCGCGCCCTGCTGCCAATGGGCTGTCCACGACATCAAGATAAAATGTCAGTGCAGCGCCTGCCTCCCGGGAGAACACAGCCTGGCCCAGACCGGGAATACTCTGCTCCAGTCGGCACTCAAAGACTGAGTCATTCAGTGTCCAGGCTGCAGCTTCCAGGTCAGGGTAGTATGAGGTCACGTTACCCGCTACTGCTAAGCCGGGCGTCAGCAAGCAGAGCATACTGTGCCAATATAGGGTAAACTTCTGCCTCATTGATATCGCCTGTCCGTTGCGCTCTGACAATCTTGACTGTCAACTGCTATATCACGGTAAGCCTTTGAACTTGCCGCACCTGTTATTTGCATCGGCAGCGCGCTCACAAACTTTATGCCAGGAACCGAAGTCTTTCTATGCTCCAGGAAATCACCATCACCCGCCCCGACGATTGGCACTTGCATGTCCGGGACGGCGAAGCGCTAAACACGACAGTCCCTCATACAGCCGCCACTTTTGGTCGTGCCATCATTATGCCGAACCTGAAGCCACCGGTAACAACCGCCTCAGAGGCAGCAGCCTATCGACAGCGCATTATTGATGCCCGCCCGACGGGTAGCAATTTTGATCCGCTGATGACGTTGTATCTGACAGACCGTTTATCTTCCGAGGAAATACAAAAAGCCGCCGCTCACCCAGACATTTATGCGGTGAAGTATTATCCGGCAGGAGCGACTACCAATTCTGACAGCGGCGTGACCGCTATCGAAAATGTATACCCCGCCCTGGAAGCCATGAGTGATGCTGGCTTACCGCTACTTCTGCACGGTGAAGTAACCGATAATCATGTCGATATTTTTGATCGGGAAAAGCGCTTTATCGATACCATTCTGAGCCCGTTACTGGAACGTTTCCCTGATTTGCGAGTGGTACTTGAGCACATTACTACGGCAGATGCCGCGCAGTTTGTCGCTCAGGCCAGTAGCAACATCGCTGCTACCCTTACCCCGCAACACCTGATGTATAACCGTAACGACATGCTGGTTGGTGGTGTCAGACCTCACCTGTACTGTCTGCCCATTCTGAAACGGAATATCCATCAAACAGCCCTGCTGGAAGCGGCAACCAGTGGAAATCCCAAGTTTTTCCTGGGTACGGACTCTGCTCCGCATGCTCAGCATACTAAAGAAACATCCTGCGGCTGTGCCGGCTGTTACAGTGCCTTTGCTGCCATGTCCCTGTATGCGGAAATTTTTGAGCAGGCAGACGCTCTGGACAAACTCGAAGCTTTCTCTGCCTTTTACGGTGCTGATTTCTACGGTCTGCCACGAAACCGCGATAAGATTGTGTTAAGAAAAGAAGCTTGGCAGGTGCCTGACGCCTATTCTTACCTCGGCACTGACCTGGTGCCATTGTGCGCGGGCCAAACACTGAACTGGAAAGTTGTTGATTATGTCTGAACAAGCCGTACCTGATCCAACCGAAAGTTTGCTGGCAACACGGTTTCGCGGCTACCTGCCAGTCGTTGTCGACATCGAGTGCGGGGGGTTTAATGCCGCTACCGACGCCATACTGGAAATTGCTGCCGTCATCCTGGGTATGGATGATAATGGACAGCTGAATCCGGAGCAGACCCATTTCCACCGTGTCGTGCCATTTGAGGGTTCAAATATTGAAGACGCGGCGTTGAAATTTACCGGCATAGATCCCTGGCACCCTTTGCGGATAGCACGCCAGGAGAAAGATGTTTTTCAGGACCTGTTTAAAGTCATTCGTCAGGCCATGAAGCAAAACGGCTGCAAACGGGCAGTGATTGTGGCGCATAATGCCCATTTCGATCACGGTTTCATCAATGCAGCAACACGACGCCATGACCTGAAACGCAACCCGTTCCACCCTTTTTCCAGTTTCGATACCGCCACCTTAAGCGGACTTGCCTATGGCCAGACGGTACTGGCACGAGCCTGTGACGCGGCCGGCATCAGTTTTGATGGCAACGAAGCTCACTCAGCGAAATATGATGCGGAAAAAACGGCGGAATTGTTTTGCGGGATCGTCAACCGCTGGCAGCAGCTGGGAGGATGGCCACCGGCAACCTGACTGGTTGCCGGTAAACCAGATCTGTTTTAGCTATCTTGCTCGGTAGCACCCTGGTCAGCTTCATCGACCAGGTTCTGCAACTCACCTTTCTGATATAAATCCGTAATGATGTCACAACCACCTACCAGCTCACCTTTAATCCACAGCTGCGGAAAAGTCGGCCAATTCGCAATTCCCGGCAGGGTTGAACGGATTTCCGGATTCGCCAGTACATCCACATAAGCAAAACGCTTACCGCAAGACATCAGGCACTGTACTGTCTGTGCTGAAAAACCGCATTGTGGCTGATCGGGCGACCCTTTCATGTACAACAGAATGTTGTTGGATTCAATCTGATCGCGAATAGTTTGCTCTACACTCATATAAACCTTTCACCTTGACGTGAATATTAAACAATGGACGCATTCTACATGATTTCCATAGACAACCACAGTGTATGTGTCGGCAGATCACATTGCTCTGTGTGTAAAAAGTGGTAAGATACGTGGCTTGTTTTTAGGGGTAGCGTTGCTGCCCCTTTTTAATTAAGCCATTGGTATTGCTATGACAACGCGACACTTTTTGACACTGCTGGATCTGGAACCCACTGAATTACACCAGATAATTCATCGTGCGATTGCGCTAAAGAAGAGCCCAAACCTAAGAGGCGAATCTTTAAAAAACAAAACATTAGCGATGTTTTTTGAGAAATCTTCTACCCGCACCAGAGTGTCTTTTGAAGTTGCCATGAACCAACTGGGTGGCTCCGCGCTATTCCTCTCACCGTCTGACACCCAACTGGGGCGCGGTGAAAGTATCGAGGACAGCGCTAAAGTCATTTCCCGCATGGTCGATGTGATCACTATCAGAACGTTTGAGCACGAGAAACTGCAACGCTTTGCCGAGCACTCCAGAGTGCCTGTCATCAATGCACTGACTGACGGGTACCATCCTTGTCAGTTGCTGGCAGACATGCAGACTTTCTTTGAACACCGGGTGACATTGCCGGCAAAACTGTGGCCTGGATTGGTGATGGCTATAACATGTGTCAGTCCTACATCAATGCCGCCAAACAATTTGATTTCACACTGAATATTGCTTGCCCGGAGGGATTCGATCCCGACGCACAGCTGCTGGCTGAAAACGCTGACCGTGTTCATATTGTTCGCGACCCGGTTGCTGCGGTAAAAGATGCCAGCCTGGTCACGACTGACGTATGGGCCTCCATGGGGCAGGAAGAAGAACAGCGTATACGGCGCGAGAAATTCCAGCCGTACCAGGTTACCAGGCAGCTCATGGCTGAGGCCGCACCAGATGCACTATTCATGCACTGCCTGCCGGCCCACCGCGGAGAAGAAGTCAGCGCAGAGGTGCTCGATGCGCCTGACAGTGTTGTATGGGATGAAGCGGAAAACAGATTACATGCACAAATGGCACTGCTCGAATTCCTTTGCGCAGACTAAACACGCCCGGCGTGTAACCCTGCCCGGTTTCTCAACCACCTTATTGCCACAAGGTGGTTGGCTGCGCCGTGTTCCACCGGACAGCTTTTCTGCTTCCGGCATCAAGGGCTCCCTGTCATGAGTGAACTGGGTAGTGTCCTGGTCATTGCGTTCGTCGCTGCGCTGTTGGTGCTACCACCTGCTGCATACTGGCGTCGGCGCAACCATTCACTGCCCCGCCCTGCATCAGCCGAACAAGTCAAACCTTCCCGACAGGCGCAGGCATCAGGTTCTGCTTCAGCGCTCACCGCCCAGTCGCTGCAAATACTTTCCCGGGCCATTGAGCAGAGCCAAAGCGGCATCGTCATCGCCGACTGCCATGGTGTAATCGAATACGTCAACCCGCGCTATTCCCGCATTACCGGCTACGGCCTGCAGGAAGCCATCGGGCAGATTGCCGATTTAATCAATAACCAGGAACTCACTGACGGCAGCCAGCTCACATTACAGGAAGCCATGCAACTGGGCAGCAGCTGGGAAACCTTCATGAGCAGTCACCGCAAGAACGGTGAATCTTTCTGGCAACAGGTGACAGCCTCCCCCATTCTCGATGATGACGGCACCCTGACGCATATCGTGCTTAACATCGACGATATCAGTGAGCGCATAGAGACCCAGGAGCAAATGGAAAAACTGGCGTTCTATGACCCATTAACCGGCCTGGAAAACCGCCGCCTGTTCAAAGATCGCCTGGAGCAAAGCCTCAAACATATCCGGCGCACCCGAAAAATGCTGGGGCTGCTGTTTCTGGACCTGGATCAGTTCAAGCGCATCAACGATACGCTGGGCCACGATGTCGGCGACGAGTTACTGTGCACAGTCGCCTCCCGCCTGAAACAGTGTGTTCGCGAAGAAGATATTGTCGCCCGCCTCGGTGGTGACGAGTTCACACTCCTGCTTTCCGATATTAACCAGGCAGAAGATGCGGCTTTGGTTGCCCGGAAAATCCTTGCCGTCCTGACCGAGCCGATCCAGCTAAGCAGCCAGAAAGTTACGGTTTCCGCCAGCATCGGCATCACGATTGCGCCGGAAGACAGCATGAATGCCAGCGTACTGATGCGTAATGCCGACCTTGCTATGTACCAGGCAAAAGAACAGGGACGTGACAATTTCCAGTACTTTACCGACGACATGAATATTGAGTCGCTGGCCCGCATGGCTTTGGAGAATGACCTGCGCAGTGCCATCAATAACAACGAACTGGTCGTCTTCTTCCAGCCCCAGGTCAACATGCTGACCCAGGAAGTTTGCGGCTACGAAGCCCTGGTACGCTGGCAGCATGAGCAGGCGGAAATGATTTCGCCGGAACGCTTCATTCCCGTCGCCGAAGAGACGGGGCTGATCATGCCGTTAGGAGAGCAGGTATTACGGCAGGCTTGCCAGCACATGAAAGCAATCATGGACAGTCATTCACAGCACGGGCAGACGGTTGCTGTTAATCTGTCTGCCCGGCAGTTCAGAGACATGAACCTGGTCAACCTGGTACGCGATACCCTGCAGGAAACCGGATTACCACCCAAACACCTGGAGTTGGAAATCACGGAAAGCATGCTCATGGGCAATATGGAGCAGGCTATTGTCACACTACAGGCACTGAAACGCCTGGGAGTGACAGTGACGATTGATGACTTCGGCACTGGCTACTCATCGCTTAACTACCTCACCCGACTGCCCGTCGACAAGCTCAAGGTTGACCGCTCCTTTATCGCCAACCTTCCTGACAACCCGGAACATATCGCCATCGCAACAGCCATTATCGCAATGGCGCAACGATTGGGCCTGCAGGTGGTAGCAGAAGGCGTGGAAACGGAGCAGCAAGCCCGGTTCCTGCGCAAGCACCAATGTTACCTGGTACAAGGTTACCTGTTCGCCGAACCCGTTCCTGCCGAATCCATCCAACAGGAAGCACCCAACGTTCAAAACCGCATCAACCTGGCAGTTGGCCACGAGTTCGATACAGTTCCTTCCTGATCGGCGCAAAATCACCACTCCTCGCACTAGATGTTGTGTTACCAACCAAAACAAACCACAACTTATCCACAGACTTTCCACACAAAAAGCTCTTGCATTCCGTCGTTTTGCGCACTATCTTGTGTCCTGAAGCACGCAAACACCTATATCTAGTATTTCCGCATTTTCTTAGACCAGGTTAGCTGTAAGCAAGCAATTAAGCAGTCAAGCTCAACCTGGGCAGACTAATACCAAACAAACTAGACCAAACCGAATTAGACAGGCAGATCAGAATAACATCATGGAGAACCCAATGCAGACGAATACTCCGAGTTATGGCAGCTCCACGGTTAATCCGCGTACCGAGTTAAGTGCCAAAGAGGACCTGCCGGCAACTGCCCCAGGCCAGCTCCGCGTTATTAAACGCAATGGTGCCGTCGTCAATTATGATGAATCAAAAATTGTCGTCGCCATCACCAAGGCATACCTGGCTGAAGAAGGCGGCACCGCTGCCGCATCAGCCCGGGTCCGGGAAACCGTTGCCAAACAGGCCGCGCAAATATCAACCATTTTCAAGCGCCGCATGCCCTCCGGCGGCTCTATTCATATTGAAGAGATCCAGGACCAGGTCGAACTGGCACTGATGCGTACCGGCGAACACAAAGTAGCCAGAGCCTATGTACTGTACCGTGCCGAGCACACTCGACTGCGTGAACAACAGCGCAGCCAGGAGCAACCTTCGGAATCCACGATTCAGGTCACCTACCCTGATGGCACCCAGGCTCCCCTGGATACACAGCGGCTGCAAACCGTTATTGATGAAGCCTGTGCTGGCCTCGAAGGCGTCTCTGCAGGTGCCATTTACCAGGAAACACTGAAAAACCTCTACCCGGGCGTCAAGCTGGAAGATGTTCGCACCTCTGCTGTGATGACGGCGCGAACCATGGTTGAGCAGGATCCCAACTACACCTATGTAACAGCACGCCTGTTGCTTGACACACTGCGCAGTGAAGCTTTGACGTTCCTTGGTGTCACCGACAGCGCCACCCAGAGCGAAATGAACTATCGCTACCCCAGCGTTCTGAAGCCCTATATTGAAAAAGGCGTAGAGCTGGGCCTGCTGTCCCCTCACCTGCTTGAATATGACCTGGAAGTGCTGGGTGAAGCCCTAAAAGCTGAACGCGATACTCAGTTCACCTATCTCGGTCTGCAAACGCTGTACGACCGCTACTTCATTCACAGCAATGGTGTGCGTTTCGAGCTGCCGCAAATATTCTACATGCGTGTTGCCATGGGACTGGCCAGCAACGAGGAAGACCGTGAAGCACGGGCAATCGAGTTCTACAACCTGATTTCCAGCTTTGACTATATGGTCTCCACACCTCAGTTGTTCAACTCCGGCACATTACGACCTCAGCTGTCGTCCTGTTTCCTGACCACCGTGCCAGATGATCTGCACGGCATTTACAGCGCCATCAAGGACAACGCCATGCTGTCCAAGTGGGCTGGTGGCCTGGGTAATGACTGGACGCCGGTGCGGGCACTTGGTGCGCACATTCAGGGTACCAACGGCCAGTCACAGGGTATTGTGCCTTTCCTGAAAGTGGTCAACGACACGGCTGTCGCGGTTAACCAGGGCGGCAAGCGCAAAGGCGCTGTCTGCGCCTACCTCGAAACCTGGCACCTGGATATTGAAGAATTCCTGGAGTTGCGCAAGAACACCGGTGACGACCGTCGCCGTACGCACGACATGAACACCGCCAACTGGATTCCGGATCTGTTCATGAAACGCGTCTTTGAAGACGGTGAATGGACGCTGTTCTCGCCCAACAATGTACCTGACCTGCATGATTTGCATGGCCTGGCATTTGAGCGAGCCTATGAAGAATACGAGCGCCGTGCCGCTGCCGGTGAGATCGAGGTCTACAAAACGGTCCGCGCCAAAGACCTGTGGCGAAAAATGCTCTCCATGCTGTTCGAGACAGGCCATCCCTGGGTCACCTTCAAGGACTCATGTAACGTGCGCTCACCACAACAGCACGTTGGCACGATCCACTCTTCCAACCTGTGTACAGAAATCACTCTGAACACCAACGCGGAAGAAATTGCCGTCTGTAACCTGGGCTCTGTGAACCTGGTCAATCACGTCACGGATACCGGACTGGATCAGGTCAAACTGGAGAAAACCATCAAGACGGCTGTGCGTATGCTGGATAACGTGATTGATATCAATTACTACTCCGTACCGCAGGCCAAGAACTCAAACCTCAAGCACCGCCCGGTCGGTATGGGTGTGATGGGCTTCCAGGATGCACTGTACATTCAGCGTATCCCCTACGGTTCTGATCACGCTGTGAAGTTTGCTGATGAATCCATGGAGGTCATCAGCTATCACGCGATTCAGGCTTCAACTGACCTGGCCGAAGAACGTGGTACTTACGAAAGCTATAAAGGTTCACTCTGGGATCAGGGTATTCTGCCAATCGACTCACTGAAAATGTTGCAGGAGACACGTGGCGAGAAATACCTGGAAGCGGATTTCACCACCACCCAGGACTGGGATGCACTGCGTCAACGCATTGCCAGCACCGGCATGAGAAACTCCAACGTGCTGGCGATTGCGCCAACAGCAACTATTGCTAATATTACAGGCGTTTCCCAGTCGATTGAGCCGACATACCAGAACCTGTATGTGAAATCGAACCTGTCAGGCGAGTTTACTGTTGTAAACCCGTACCTGATTCGTGATCTCAAGGCGATGAACCTTTGGGACCCGGTCATGGTAAATGATCTTAAATACTACGACGGCAGCGTGCAGCAGATTGACCGTATTCCTCAGGAATTGAAAGATCTGTATGCAACAGCATTCGAAGTTGAGCCACGCTGGCTGGTTGATGCCGCTGCACGGCGCCAGAAATGGATTGACCAGGCACAGTCCTTGAACCTGTATATCGCAGGTGCCAATGGCAAGAAACTGGATATCACCTATCGCATGGCCTGGTTGCGTGGTCTGAAAACCACCTACTACCTGCGCTCACTGGCGGCGACCAGCACGGAGAAATCCACTGTCTCTGGCAGCAAGTTGAATGCGGTATCCAGCACACCGGAACCAGCAGCCGTACCACAGGCGTGCTCAATTGATGATCCAGACTGCGAAGCCTGTCAATAAATATTAAATATCAGGGGGTTAAAATGCTTTCTTGGGACGACTTCTACGAAGAATCCGGCGAAGAAGCAGGCAAAAAAGCACCTGCCAGTACCAGCACTAATGCAGGCTCTGCCAGTACCAGCACTAATGCAGGCTCTGGCAATACCGGCAGCAGCGCGGCACAAGCCGCGCCTGCCTCAGCCAACACTAATGGCAACGGTGCAGCAGCAACGACTGGCATGAGCCAGGCGCAACCGACCACGGCCCCGGATGCGATCCGGGAACAGGCAGCAGCAAGCTATGACGCAGCGCTGCAGGCGGCCACGCCGGGGGTCGATTCAACGCTGCCCGATGCGGCGACACCGGCCACACAAACTGGCGATGCCGCAGCTGATGCGGTGAACCAGCGGGTGATGGCTCAGGCACACGCCGAACTCGAAGACCTGGACATAACAGTCGGGCAGGAAGAAGTTGGCGAGTGGACAGAACGGGTGACTGTTGACGACAAGCGCATGATCAACTGTCGCGCTGACCTGAACCAGTTGGTGCCGTTCAAGTATGACTGGGCCTGGCAAAAGTACCTGGATGGCTGTGCCAACCACTGGATGCCCCAGGAAATCAACATGACGGCAGACATTGCCTTGTGGAAAAGCAAGAATGGCCTGACGCCTGATGAACGCCTGATTGTTAAGCGCAATCTGGGCTTCTTTTCCACGGCAGACTCGCTGGTTGCCAACAACCTGGTACTGGCGCTGTACCGCCTGATTACTAATCCGGAGTGCCGTCAGTACATTCTGCGCCAGGCCTTTGAAGAAGCCATTCATACGCATGCTTACCAGTACTGTATTGAATCACTGGCCATGGATGAAGGTGAAATCTTCAACATGTACCACGAGATCCCTTCGGTGGCGAAAAAAGCTTCCTGGGGACTGAAGTACACCAAAGAACTCAGCGATCCTAACTTCACAACCGGCACTCCGGAAACGGACAAAGCGTTGCTAAAGAACCTGATCGCGTTCTACTGCTGCCTGGAAGGTATCTTCTTCTACTGTGGCTTCACCCAGATTCTGTCCATGGGTCGCCGCAACAAGATGACCGGCACATCAGAGCAGTTCCAGTACATCCTGCGTGATGAGTCCATGCACCTGAATTTCGGCATCGACATGATCAACCAGATCAAGATCGAGAACCCGGAGCTGTGGGACGACGCCATGAAGCGTGATGCCACGCGCATGATTTTGCAGGCCACACAGCTGGAAATTGAATATGCACGCGACACCATGCCACGTGGTGTACTGGGCATGAATGCGGTGATGATGGAGGAGTACCTTCAGTTCATCGCCAATCGTCGACTTGTACAGATCGGCTTGCCAGAACAGTTCAAGGGCGTGAAGAACCCCTTCCCCTGGATGAGCGAAATTATGGATCTGCGCAAGGAAAAGAACTTCTTTGAGACTCGAGTTATCGAATACCAGACCGGGGGAGCCCTAACCTGGGACTGATCCTCAAGGGAGCTCACAGCGGGTCCGGTGCTGAAGGTCTATTCGCCATACCTTCAGCACCGGGCTCCGGTGTGATTCATTATGCCTGAAGCCCCTCACCCTTCATCAGCCACGAATGCGTCCGGGAACAACCCACCGACGGTTGCTCTGACCCAATCCCCTAAAACAGGTGCCTTGTTGCTGGCTGCCGGATTCAGTCGTCGTTTTAATGGTTGCAAACTGGCAGCAAGACTGAACGATGGCGAAAACCTGTTTACCCACAGTCTTAAGTCTGTTCGCAGCGTATTTGCTGATATCCTGATCATCGGTCGCGAGGCTTTGCTGGAACAAGGCGTTTACGATTCAGCCAATGGGCTGGATATTGTCCTGAATCCTGATGCAGCGCAAGGCATGGGCAGCAGCCTGGCTTGCGGTGCTCGCATGATCCCTGGTGACTGGCAGTGTGCAGCCATATGCCTGGCTGACATGCCGCAGCTTTCGCCAGCCACACTGCAGCAGCTGATTGAGCAGGCCAGAGAAGACCGGATTATTCTGCCTGTGCATAACAGCAAACCCGGACACCCAGTGATATTTGGTGCACAGTTTTTTGCCGCCCTGCAGCAATGCCGGGGAGACAGCGGAGCACGCCAGGTGATTAAAACTCATCAGGATGCTGTTATTCGCATCCCCGTCGATGATGCCGGGATACTGCAGGATATCGATGACCGCGACTCCCTCCAGCGTTTGCTTGATGCCAGCGAGCAGCTCTCATAAAATCAGCGCAAGACACCGCTGCTACAGTCAAGCGAGTGACTTTAGACTGGCGGTCACGCCAGGGATAATTCTTCAGCACGAGGATACGGAACAATGATGACAATCAATAGCTGGCACAAGCATGCCCGGTCCATCAAACGAACTGTATTATTGCTGATGTTATTCATCTTGCCACTGGCACTGCCTGTAAACGCACAACAGCCGCCGGCTCCAAGTGCTGATCAAAACGCCGCTCCTGATACAGCCGTGCTGGCAAACATGAACAACCGCCGGAACCCCTTGATTCAGATCACCACCAATGTCGGTGACATCTGGATCGAGCTTTTCCCACAAGCAGCTCCCGCCAATGTTGAGCATTTATTAACATTGATAGGTAATGAAGAGTGGCGGCAGCGTCTGTATGAGAACAACACTTTCCATCGTATCGAACGCAACCTGTTTATCCAGACCGGCGCGCAGCATGAGCAGCCAACCACACAGAGACAACAGCCACCAGCGGTGCCTTATGTGAGTGACGAAATCAACGCGCTGGGATTGGGTCTGGAACAATTACCCGCATTACAAGCAGATGGCCAGCCTCACCCCTGGTTAAATATCAGTGACGCCGATGATTTTCGTACACGATTGTTACGTCCGCTTTATGATCAACTGGGCATCAACACTGTCGAAGAGCTGGCTGACAGGCAGAATGAAGTGTTGTCCACCCTGGCCGGCATGAACCTGTTGCAGGTACACGAGATGCTGGGTTACGAATACAATTCACGTCTGCCTTCCCGACGCCCACTGTCTGGCAGTGTTGTCATGGTCAACCGTGGCCCAGGCAGCAATCAAAGTGAATTTGCCATACTGCTGGCTGATATGCCCTGGCTCACGGGCACCCATACAGTGATTGGTCAGATGGTAGGGGGGGAAACACCTGCTACCCTGATAAGCCAGCGGCGGCCGGGTAATATTTTCATCTCATCCATAGGTCTGGCAACACCCGGGCAACCCGTGGGCGTTGGCAGCGAAATCAGCCAAGCAGCAAGGGGGTTGCAATGACACAGCGTCGCAAACGCCGACATGCCAACAAAACGCCTGCGAAGAAGAATCGCCAACAAAAAAGCAGCCTGACCCCTCTGTTTGTCAGTGCGGGAGTTTTTCTGGGACTGGCGCTGGGCCTGCTGAGTGGACAATGGTTACTGATGATCGCGCTGGGTACCGGCCTGGGGTGGTTCATCGGTCGCCAAATGGACAAACCAGCGAAATAAACTTTATTACTGGTATTGACTGGCTATAGCCGCCATCAGAGATCGACCATCAATTCACGTCGGTACGGTGGCAACGAATCCAGAATATCCTTGCCATAGCGTCGGGTCACCAGGCGTTCATCCAGTATCGTAATGGTGCCCGTATCCGCTTCGTTACGAAGCAGTCGCCCTGCCGCCTGTACCAGACGAAAAGCAGCTTCTGGCACGGAGATTACCTGGAATGGATTTTTCCCCTGGTCACTCAACCACTGCGACAGCGTCGCTTCAATCGGATCATTGGGCACGGCAAAGGGAATCTTGGCAATAATGACATGCTCACAGTACTTACCAGGCAAGTCGACACCTTCAGCAAAACTGGCCAGACCGAAAATCACACTACCCTGCCCCTCATCAATCCTTTTGCGGTGCAGATTAATTAGCTGCTGTTTCTGGTAATCATCCTGGCAGAGAATTCTGTCCTGCCATTCGGCAGACATAAGGGCAAGCACATCCTGCATTTGCCGACGGGAGCTGAACAACATCAGAGAAGCTTGATTGTCATTCAGAATACGAGGCAGCAACTCAGCAATCGCCGTCGTGTGTGCCTGGCTGTCAGACGGATCACACTGCATTTTCGGTACCCGCAGTACTGCTGCCTGTTGATAGTCAAATGGGCTGGCGATGCGATGATATTCGGTGGTTGCAGGCAATCCGGCACGCATGGTCAGCATATCAAAACGCCCCAGGGCGGAAAGTGTCGCCGACGTCATGATGGCCGCCGCGCAGCGATCCCACAAATGCTCAGTCAAGGTCCCAGAAGCGAGTACCGGGCTGCTGCAAATCAGATAATCATGATCATCATTGAATTCCAGTTCGCGTAACCAGCGGGCCGTTGGTGCCTGTCCAGCCGGGT
>Ga0098044_1000442_pt1 | contig 21951 bp, 34 predicted proteins | sample 10_taG_FD_75053 | JGI IMG/M metagenome (GOLD analysis project Ga0098044, IMG submission 75053) | Marine viral communities from the Subarctic Pacific Ocean - 10_ETSP_OMZ_AT15264 metaG | ecosystem: Environmental > Aquatic > Marine > Oceanic | place: Pacific Ocean | collected 2015-01-16 | reverse complement strand
TTGCTCCAAGAAAGCCTTGGTATGAAAGATTAATTAGTGATGCTTCTGACCCTGTAACTAATATTAGAAAGTTTTTTAAAGATACAAGACAAAACTATATTGATAAGTTAGATAAAGTAGAAAAGAAAATAGCACAAGGAAGTGAAGAGTTTGAAGAAGTAAGACTTTTAAATAACATAGCTGATACTGCTGCTATAGCTGCATTAAGAATGGCTGATAAAGCAAGAGGTATATTTCAAGGTATGCTTACAAGAGGCTTTGCTACAGATGTTATTGACGGAGAAGCTGCATTAACAACTACTGAAGAACTAGAAATAGATACAGTATATAACCCATACATTGATGGTAATACAGGCACTGGTGGTTTATTACAAATTACTGCTCCTTTATTTTCTGACCCATTAGTAGACTTAGAAGGAATATTTGGAACGTATGCCAAATTAAAAAGAGTTCAAGGATTTCAAAAACAAAATAGACAAGTTGAATCCCCTTTTACACAACAAGATTTAGAATTTATAAATAATATTGAAGCTAACTATCAAGTTGTTGTTGAGGTATATAACAACTATCAAAAATGGAACAATAAATTAGTAGACTTTGCACAAGCCAAAGGCTTATTAAATGAAGCACAAGCTCAAAAATGGAGAGAAGAATCAACTTACTATCCTTTTTATAGGGATATGGTTGAAGAAGAGGGTATAACTGCACCAAGAATAGGTGGTGGTTCTTTACCTAATAACCCATTAAATTTAAAACTTAAAGGTTCTGAAGCAGAAATAAATGTTTCTCCATTAGAAGCTATAGCAAGAAACTCTTTGTCTATCCTTACTGCTTCTATGAAAAATGACGGAACATTAAAGTTAATTAAAAGTTTAGAAATTATGGGTGAAGCAGAATACATCACTCCACAAGAATTAAAAAATAAACAAGGTGCAAAAACTATATTTGTTTTTGAAAATGGATTTAAAAAACATTACAACTTAGAAGACCCTGATTTATTTCATAGTATCAGAGCATTAGGTGGAGCAGAAGTTGGATTTATAACTAAACTTTTAGCTATGCCAGCTACGTTATTAAGAGATACAGTAACTCGTGACCCTGGATTTATAGCAGTAAACTTACTTAGAGATACGCTATCTGCAACTGTAACATCAGGTGTTAATTTATCATCACCTTTTACAGGTGGTGATGGATTTGTGCCAATGATAGATACCATTAAAAATATGTTTGGCGACATGACAGACTTAGAAAGATTTGGTGTTATTGGTGGATATGATTTCGCTAATGACGAAGGTGATGTTGTTGACTATATGGCACGAATAAGAAGACAACAAGGTCTTACGGCTAACAATGGTATGTCAGCAGAAAAAGCTTTCTTTTATGTTTGGGATGGTCTTGGTGGACTAACAACAAAATCTGATGGAGCTACTCGTAAAGGTGTGTTTGATGCAGTTTATAAACGCATGAAAAACACTATTGATGAAAGAACAGGTAAAGTTTACACAGATGCAGCAGCACAATCAGAAGCAGCTTTTCAAGCCTTAGAGGTTATAAACTTTGGTCGTAGAGGACTATCACCAATGTTTAGAACTATTACGTCTGCAATACCTTTTTTAAACGCTAGAATACAAGGTCTTGACCTTATATACAGGTCATTTAGAGGAACGTATTCAGCACAAGATAAACTACAAGAAGGTGAAACTGTAGACGAGCTCAAGAACAGAATAATGCGAAGAACTGCATTGAGAGGTGGAACTATTATGGCTTCCACTCTTATTTACTATCTATTAGTTAGTGATACAGAAGAATACAAGGAAGCTAAGAGAGAAATAAGAGATGACAATTGGTTGATACCAACTCCATTTGATTACACATTAAAAGTTCCTATTCCTTTTGAGATTGGAATGATGTTTAAGGCACTACCTGAGAGGTTCATAGACCTCACTTTAGGAGAGAAAGTCTTAGGACTAAAGGAATCAGTAGAGAAAGACCCTTTAGAGTCTATAAGGAGGCAATTAGGAACTTCTGCATCTTTACCTTCTCCTGCTGACTTTCAAGCGTTTAAACCTCTTTATGAAGTTCTAGTAAATAGAAATTCCTTTACAGGCACAGAAATTGTTCCTTACTATAAGCTGAGGAGAGAGCCAGGTCTTCAAGCATCTCCACAAACTAATGAGTTATTTAGAGTTATCGGTGAAGCCTTTAATATCTCACCAACTAAGATTGAGCACGTTATCAATGGATATACAGGAACACTCGGAGGTTATGTGTTGGATATTGTGGATTCACTAACTAGAACTGCAACAGGTTCTCCATACATACCAAATAATATTTTTAGTAACCCAACTAACTTTGCTCAATACCCATTAATTAAAAGACTGGTCGTGGATAATAAAAAAATGGGAGGGTTGCAACAACAGTTCTATGAACTTAGAGGTGAAGTAGATAGAGCCGTTGCGACTATAAATAGTTTTAAACAAGAAAAAAGGTTTGATGAACTCAGAGCGTATAAGTCTGATGTAAAAGGCTTAATGAATGTCAAAGGCAGAGTAAGGGCATTGGAAAGATACTTGGATAATTGGAGGAAGAAAAGAGATAGATTGATGCGTAGGACTGATATATCGGTTATGGTTAAAGCAGAAATGATTCAAGACTTAGAAGCAGAAAGAGATAAGCGTTTAGCGTTTATACCTGAACTAAGGAAGAAAGCTAACGTGCCTATCCTCCAGGGAGGACTCTAACTCTTTTATTAGCTTCTCTTCCTTCAAAGGTTTTAGTTTAAAGAAGTCTTTGTGTTCAGGGTTATAAGCGATAAATGTGCGAGCATAGAAGCATATGTAGTCATTACTTATCTTGAACTCACCTCCGTTAGTCTCTATCTCTCTATTCCACCTTATGCGATTAATTATCGCCCAATGAGAGTAATGCTTTCTACCTGTAGCGATAGCCTCTAAAGTGTACTCCTCAAACTTATCATAGACTTGTGGGTTAGCGTTGTGCCAATCCCAAAAGGCTCTCTTCCTTTTCTTTAAATCATCTTTCAACTGTTCAACTAACATCATAGTCATACTCCTCATTCAAGAAAATAGGTTGGTCTTTGCTAACAGTAGATAAAATTGCGTTAAAATACATATAATCCAAAGCCTCTTCTCTAGTCATTCCGTCACGTTCAATTAGTATATCCACGCATTTTTCAACAGAATAAATAAGACGTTCTTCCTGAACTGCCATATCGTAAGTCTGTCCTATTATTGCTTCATCAAATCCTTCTGCTTTTAACATATTTCTTTTATCGTTAATCTGCAACGAGGGTTTTCTTTATCCACCCCTCCATACACATAAGTTATAGATTTAATCTGTTTAGAACTATCATCCTCTAAGATTCCAACTCTCACCAAAGCATCACAAGTAAACTTGTCTATAATAGAACAAGGATTACTCACATCTACTCTTCGATTACTCTTGGCATAATAAACGTATTCCAAATCCACAGGATTATCAAAACGAGGTATGTCATCCCATTTCTCTTTGATGAATAAATTCTTAATCATTTCTACCAAGTCATCTGAATAAGTTTTCTTTGCAATAGATAAAACCCTGTAATGAGCGTTCCTGTAATTGTTGAGATTCAAAATAAACTTCTTCTTTTTAGAATAAAAAACCTCTAAAGGCAGTATTAAAGTTACCATCCCAGTTCCTGCTGAAAAAAAATATTCCTAGTCGCCAGAAAAAACAGCAAGTTACTTGCACTAAAAAAAAATATAGTCATTTAATTTGTCCTTTATATGTTGTGGTAGAAACTCATATAAATGTGGTTTATCTTCTACTAATTTATTAACAGTATTGTAAGAATAGTAAGTGTGAAATTTGTTTTTAGCGTACTCTCTAATTATTTCTTTTTGTTCATCACTCAATATCCAATTCTTGCCCAATAACATTTCTATCTTTCTTTCGTGTATTGAAGATAAGTGTGTAGCCGTCTTGTAAGATAATCTAACTGTACTCATTACGATAATTTTAAAAGGATATCATTTAGTTTTTTTGTGTATAGCCATTCCTTAAACATTTCTATTTCTACATCTGTAAATTCTTCTAATGGGTTAACAGTTAAGTCATCTACTGTTTTAATTGTTTCTTCTATCCAGTTTTTTAAATTAGTATGATTTTCATTGCTTAACATAGTTCTTTTTTTGTTAGCAAACTCTCGGATTGCTCGGTCACTTATATTGCCACAATGTTTACTGATTGAAGATGCAGTAAAACCATGCTCTTTAAGTTTTTTTAAATCTTTACGCATCTGTATAGCTTCAATTTCTTTCATTTTATTAATTCCTCAACTTGAGATAACAGTTCTTGTTCAGTTCCGTATCTCCTCTCAAACTCTTTCTTCCAGGGATGTCTACTCACCCATAAGCCATTAAATGTTCCTTCTCTATGATGCTGATAACATAAAGGCAAAACCTTGAAGTGTGCGTTCTCCTTAGTCTTGCCTTCTATATGGTGTATATCACAAGGCACAAAGTCGTTACCCTGATTCTTACAAACAATGCACCCCAATTGGCTAACCTTGTCCATATGCCTTTTCTCTTTAGCAGTAGGGTTTCTTCCTTTCATAAATTTAGAGTTTCACCGCTAACAAAATAAAGATGCCTAATAAGATTAGGCACACAATGAGCATAAGTATTGAAAGAATTGTATGATACCAAACCCACCTAGCTTGATATATTTCTTTCTCTGTGTCGTTATCTGCTCTTTTTTCTATGAATTTATCTATCCAGTTCATTTTGTTTTTCCTGAGTTTGCTCTACTTCAACAAATTTTTTGTTTTTATTAAATCTTGTTCATTATCAAATGTAATAACACATGTTGCGCAATAAGAACTTTTAAAAACAGCAGTTGTTGTAGTATGTTGTGTAAGTAAGTGCATTTGAGAGCCACGCACAGTTAGAGAATATTTATCTTTCTTATCACTCATGCACCATACCTTGCTTGTTCTTTCCTAGCTGATACTTGTTTAGTTCTCCACTCCTCAAAACCTACCTCTAATCCTTTCAGATTCACCTTTAGAGCAGATAAAGTTCCTTTTGCTACACCTACCCTCAATCTAGCTTGATATAACTCCTCAGAAGCTTCTGCGTAGGTTTCCTGTGCTGATGTTGTTTTAATGCCCTCACCTAAAGCTTTTAGCTTTAACTGTGCTTGTAGTTTCTTTACTTCAGCTTCGCATTTATAGACTTGATACTCGGTCTTCTCCATTGTCGGAGCAAGACTCCTGATTTGGTGCATCCAATTCTCTTGTTGTTCCATGTTGATTTTCCTGTGACTGGTTAATATTTTTTTTGCTGATGGTAGCAGGATCAGAGTTTCTGAATATGCGATCAAAGTTTTCTTGAAACTTATTTATATCTTTTGTCCTGTCTCTACTGCCTTTACTCATTTGCCTTTTAATATACCTTGTAGTGCTTCCTTAACAGACTTTCTTCCGTACTGCTCACTAAAGATTCTTTTGCCTATAGTTATAGAATGTGGTTCTTCATTGCTATCTCTTTTCTCTTTTGAGTTCATTCCATACCACCTATTAAAATTATCTTCGTAAGATGACTTGTCGTCATAATTAAATATTTCGCTCATTTCTCCCCCCTTATTTCTACAATTTCATCAACTATTCTTTTGAGTTTGCCAAATGTATTGTGCAATTCATTAGAATAGCTATCAGAATTAACAGAAAATCCATTATCTGAAGCGTTAGATTCATGTTCAATACAGTAATCTAAGCGATCAACAACTTCTTTTATTTTTACTTTGATATCCTCTAGCCTACACTCAGGACACCCATACCCTTTTAAATGTTCGTCAGGGGTACATAAGAAGTCGCCATGTTGAGGACACCCAATCGTTGTGTCCTCATCCATGATTACATACTTGTCGCTAAAATGGGATGTCGTCATCACTCAACTCAGGCTTTGATTCCTCAACAACAGGCGGTGTAGGTTCAGCCTTTTTTTGTTGTTGTGGTATGTCCAAACGAGCATACTTATACTCGTTACCATTCTTAGAAGTTCTATCCCAAAGGGCAACACGCATCTCTGCTTCTTCCCCACCTTTTACTTTCTCCACTAAAGCCTTGAGCAGATTCTTATCTAAAGCTACCTTGCCTGTCCAATCAGGTTGCTTATCGTTCTGCTTATAGTTATTAGTGTAGATTGCTCCGTCACTCTGCATTCTCTCTTCCATTACTTCACCTCCTCAGATGATTCTTTTTGTTTTAAATTTTCAACGTGCTGAACGGAAAAAGCATCAAGCCTTTTCTTTTGATCTGCGAATTTATCTTTCAACACTCCTATTTGTTCAGGGTTAGCTTTGTATAAACCCGCAACTTCTTCTTGTGAATTACATACGGCTAACGTCTTCACAAACCCTTCAACAAATGCTTCTGCCCATTTCTCGTTATAGACGAAATCGTCTTTAACTTCTTCAACAGATTCTTCCTTCTTAGGTTCTTCCTTTACAGGAGTCTTTTTAGGAACAGGCTTCTTACCAACAGGCTTTTCTTCCTTAGCTTCTCCGTCAGGTAAATCCTCTCCCGCATATATATAGTGACCAAGACCCCACATACCTAAACATTTAGTAAGACACCTCATTTTAGAAGTGTTTACTTGAAATGAATTAGGATTGATTACAGGTTGGTTCTTGTGGTTCATTATTGGTAGCCACATTTCCCTAACTAGATCACCAATAGAAACTCTGCACCTAACTTCGCACGTTCCGTCAGGCAATGTTACAAAAGGCACATGGTTATCATCTTCATAGAAACTATACTTAGCTTCAGGATAATGCTCCATTAATACACCCCATGCCCATGCCCAAGAAAGATAAGTTAAGTTCATCTTCTTTTCTGTATGCTCAGATACATCTACCTTAGATAGAGTATCCCATACATCTTTATACGTTAAATCAGCCATTAGGCTACCTCCTTATTTTTAGTTAATTGTTTATATTTATTTTCAAACTCAGGCATCAAATCACATTCAGGCAAATGCTTAGTCATAATCATGGCATCTGTCATAGATAATCTTTTCATTGTCTGTACTCTGTGAAGGTTAATGCCTCCCCAATAAGCATTTTGATCTTCATCCCAATCAAGATCAGATGAACAGGCATACCCAAGAATAACTTGATCTTCTAAATCCTCTTCGTTATCAAATTTAATCTTAGAAAAGTATGTCTCCAAGTCAGGACAGATAATACAGAATCTATCTATGTATTCTTCATCACCATTCCTTGTCCAAGTCTCAATATAGTAAGTGCATCTAGGTATCATTAGTCACCCCCCATATCAATAATCAAATGGTCTTTCATCCATTCTTTGCTTATCCCTTCCTCAGCTAGCTTATCTTTCATGCGATTTTCATATCGCTTGGGCATAGCTTCCTTTCTTTTCCCTTTAACCTTATGATTCATACTTTCTCCTTATGAAATTGGTTACAAAATTCAGCCACAGGACAATAGCCGTTACATCTAATCGGTTCTCCTTTCAGAAAATCAATAGACAAACTAGCTTCGTCACTATGACCACTCACATACTCTTCAGCTAACTCTTGTGTCTCCAATACACGCAAGGCAGATTTCCTACCTTTCTTCATTACCCTATAAGTATCTTTCCTTCTCCATTGTTCAGCAGAAGTACAAGGAGGTAACTCCTTGCTGATTAGATAATCAGCTTCCGCTTCCTGATGAATTGAAACTCTTTCTTTTATGAATTCTTGTTGTTCTTCTTCACTCCATTTTGGTATGTTAATCACACTCACAGGTGCAATCGGATAGTCTCCCCCACTCCGTTGTAACTGATTTTTGCTCCAGTCTCGGTTGATTGTAATAATATTTAACTGGTTAATAGTTTTTTCGGGATAGTTTTGGCGGAATAGCCAATCATAGATATTCAACTGTTGCTCCCATTCTTCCTTGCCTTCTTTCAAAGCGTTCATTACTGTCCAACTGCTAGTAACTTTATAGTCTTTAAGTATCTTGTCGTCTACAGATATTGAGTCTGTCTGCCCTGATATAGTCCACCCACCTACAGTCGCATACATTCTTTCCTCTGTAATCGTATCTTTATACCCTTCGTTGGCTCTCTCTAATATGGTGTGAACACTCTGTCCTAAAAGTTTCCATATCTCGTCTGAAACATCCACACTAATATCTTCGTGGTGTTCTTCCTCTAGTATGCGTATCTGTGGAGGTCTTAATAAACCTGTGGCAGTAATGACAGACTCCCCTTTAGTGTAGCTATCATTGTGTAATGCTCTGATAACTTCTATAGGTATATTGTTGACGTTAGTGTATTTCATTGTCTAATAAGTTCTTTCTTGTTTCTTATATGGTGAAATGTCCAACGCTTCCCTGATATCAAAAGCTGCATCAGAAGGCACAGGAGATTGAGGATGAAGGGTCGTGTAAGTTATTCTTCTCATACATTTATAAAATTCTTCTTTTAATTCCTTTATCTCCTTTTTAAGAAGTTCGTTTTCACGCTTTAATTTCTCAATTTCTACATTCTCCATATACCTACTCCGTCTTCCATTTGGCGGACTGTAAACTTTGTATGTGGATTGTTGTGCCTGTATCTAAGCACAAAGTTTCTTATAATTTTAACTTCTTGTGCTATCTTCGTTTTAGGTAATTCAATTAATATATGATCGCCCTTCTTCATTGTGTCTAAAGGGATATCATATTTCCTAGGTTTACCTCTCCCTATTGGTAAGGGAACACCTTCTTTTATTTCAAATTCCATACTTTTCTCCTAAATTAAAGTAATAATTATGACTCGTTTCTAGCTTCTTAGGTGAGTCACTCCTTCAATGAAGGTAAAAAAATAAATTAAACCCTTGGCTATATACCTTATATCTTTACCCCTTTTATTGTTTGTTCACAGGATAAAACAATAATTGCTTCTCTTCCTTAGTTCCATGCTTCCAAATAGTTTTTGCTATCCTTCTTACCATTGTCTGTACTGCGGGAATCTTTAGGTCTTCTTCTTTAGTGTCGTGGTTAGCAGATATATAAGGTTGTTGCTGACATATTTGAGCAATTGTCTTTTCCTGATCTCTCCACATATCTAATGCTTGCATCCCTTGTGCCTGATAAAAACCATTCTTCCATTTCTTTTTATACATAGGGTCTGCTATTGCCTTAGTTCCTATTAAAGCTAATCCAAGTAACTCTAAGTCTTGGTATCTATAACTTCCATAATGACCCCAGGTAATTTTGTCTTCGTCTTTGTGTTGCTCTTCTACTTTATTTTCGTAGGGATTGTTTTGTGGAATTAATATAGGATTGTTATGTTCCTTCTTAATTATGTTATTGAGATTTACTTTCTTTGTGACTATCACTTCTTCTTCTATAGAAGCTTGAGGATGAAACACCCAAAGAGGGTCTTCCTCTATAGTGATCTGCTCTTTAGCAACTAGGTTATTACTATCAAAGTCTCTCATAATAATAGCCTTTCCTATTGAGTCTATAATAGTGCCAATGACAATATAAACTCTGTCTTTCTGCTTCCTACCATGATTGTTGCCTTGGAAGCTTTCTTTTGTCCAAATTTCACCATTCTCTATGGCTCTATTTGATGATGTTTCATGTGAAACATACGGATTTATTTTTTCTTTCTTTACACGCATTTTAACTCCAACTGTTTATGATGTGTATAAGATGATAACATGAGGTCTTGCTAATGTGCAAGTAATGATTTATTATTTGTGCATGGAGAAAAACTTAGCGAAATTAGATTCCCTGATAGTCAAACAAGCTATTAGAGATGTCGCAAGTAAAGACGTTGATACATCTACGAAAGCACTCTCCTACTTTATATCAAAAGATTTTAAAAATCTATGCCAAAGAAATAATTTTGACACAGATAAGATGCTATTGAGTATAAAGGAATTAAACAGTTACCCTTTACTATCTCGAAAAAGATTGTCTAATGAAATAGCCAAGGTTATTGATAGGCAGTTTATTGAGAGGGTATAGTAAGTATATATACTTACTAAGTTTTAATTAATAAGTATCTACTAAGTAGTAAGTATATACATCATGGAGCAATATAAATGGAGAGTCAAGAGAAAGAGGATATAAGAAACCATATTCAACACAATCCCAAGACAAACAATTACGCACACGGACAATACAAAATAACCTGTCCTAATTGTCAAAGAGAAAGAACCAAAAACAAAGGTGACACACCTTTATCAGTTAATATAAATTCAGAAACAATAGTCTATCATTGTCATCATTGTAATATTCAAGGAGCAATGTCTAGAACGCAAGGAGTCAGAATGTCAGTAGTAAAAACAGAAACCAAGAGGAAGCCAATCAAGATGCCACAGAACAACGAGAGGGGTAAGTCAGCAGAATGGTTGAAGGCAAGAGGGATAAGTATTGAAACGGCAGAAGCATCTGGATGTGTTCTGGCAGAAAAAAATAATAAACCAGTCATAGGTTTTACCTTTGCCTCAGAGGGAGAGACAGTTGCAGTTAAGTGGAGATCAGCAAATGGGAGTAAGGATTTTTGGTGGGATAACAACGCTACTAAGTTGTGGGGAAGGCAAGTACACAACGACAGTTTACCTACAATAGAATCAACGATAGTGATTACGGAAGGTGAATTAGACCAACTTGCTATAAAAGAAGCTTTTAAAGACCACAGCAACATAGACGTTTATTCAGTACCCAATGGCGCACCAAATAAACTAACTGATTCTAACAAGATAGACCCCTTGGAAGACGGAAGGTTTAAGTATATATGGGAAGACAGACACCTGTTTGAAGGGGTTGATAGAGTTATACTCGCTACGGATTCAGATGATAATGGTCAGATATTAGCAGACGAGTTATCACGCAGACTGAACAAAGCTAGATGTTACATAGCAGATTACAAAGGTCACAAAGATGCGAATGAATTACTGATAAATACAGATACAGATACAGTCAGAAAGCAAATACTAAACGCAGAGCCAGTTCCCTTACATGGATTAAATAACATTGACTTTTACGCAGATGAATTCCAAAGCTTATACGAAGAGGGTAAACCTAGAGGGGTAAGCACAGGTTTAGATTCAGTAGATAAATTGTTCACATTACAGACAGGTTATCTGAATGTAGTAACAGGATACCCTGGTGACGGAAAGTCTGCATTTATAGATCAAGTAGTGGTAAACGTAGCTAAAAATTATGGTTGGAAAACTTGCTTCTGTTCTTTTGAGAAACCCCCTACGTTACATTCTGTTCAGCTTGCTCAATGTCTTGTCGGTAAGCCTTTCTTTGAGGGTCAGAATCAGAGAATGACACAAGAAGAGAAAGACTTTGCTCAGAGTTGGATAAACGATCACATCTTATTCCAAGACTATCAAGACGGAGGGTTGCCAACGATTGAATCAATACTAGAGAAAGGTGCTAGTGCGGTTATGAGATATGGCATAAGAATTCTAGTGATAGACCCATACAATTTTATACATACAGATCATAAAGGATTAGAGACTGATGCAGTCAGCGATATGCTTACAAAGGTTCAATTGTTCGCAAAGCAACACGATTGTGCAGTCTTTTTTGTCGCTCATCCTACAAAACCCGCAGAACGTGGTAAGAAAACAATAGTCACAGGAGTTGACATAGCTAAGTCAATGGCATGGTTCAGTAAAGCTGATATGGGGTTGACTGTATTCAGAGGTGATAGTAGTGTGACAGTTAATGTATGGAAGGCTAGGTGGGGTTGGTCTGCTCAATGCGGTTCAACAGACCTTACATTTAATCCTGTAAATGGGAGATATGCAGAAGCAGAAGAAATACAAGACGACTACGATTGGGATTTCTAAAGAGGAAGTCCACGTTAATGATGTCGGCAGTCCATATCTGCACAAACATCACGAAGTAGTTATAAGAGTATTTAATAATACTAAAGTTGGTAGAGCGATAGTGCTAGACCAACACCTTATTGACTCTCTATTTCACGAAGATCAAATTGATTCACGACAACATAACGTCTGCGATAAGTATCTAGGAATGATATCTAAATCAGGAAGTTTTCCAGCAACCCCCCAGCTCTCAGAAAGAATATTTACTGGTAATAAGAATACTCAGCCTCTTCCTCGGTCTTGTATGTTGATTGGGGTTCAAAAGAACATTCGAGAGCTATGTGGCAGATCAAAGGAAAGGATTTTTTGGCGAATTATGGTTGATAATCCAAGCAAGATTACCCAAATTGAATTAGAAGTGATTAAGGATTGTGCTAATGCACTTCTTTGTTATTGGTACGTCAGTCCTGAAAGTCCTGTCTCTTTGTTTCAGCAAGCCCTGATAAACCCTTCTCAATACTAACAGTTTCACCTGTAATGCCACTTAAATGAGTTTCTTCATGTTCCTGTTTAGGAGTGTCTTCTTTTAATCCTACAGCTTCTCTTGATTCTTGCAAAAGTTTATTAACTGCAACATTTTTTTCATCAGCGACACTATGTATCATGTGTATTATCTGCTTGTTTAAGGAACGACTTTCTTTTTTTGCTAATGCGTGTGCAAGTTCATAAGTTTCTTGCGAGCATCTAATGAATAGACTTTTGCTCATCTTCTATATCCTCGGTTAATTCATCTTCGTAAACTATCACAGGTGATTCTTGTACTTCTGCTATAGCTACACTTTCTCGACCTACCTGATAAAACCTATTCTCTTCTAATTGATGTATGGCTGATTCTAATAGCCACTCATTGGCAGTTATCAAAGGGTCATCTAATAATGAGATAGCAAAACTTAACGCATCCATTTCAGTATTAAAAACCCAAACTAAGTGTACCCACTTAGCACTACTCTTCGTTGAAAAAACATTTTTAGGGTCTGGAATATCTAATTGATATGTGTGTCTTACTACCGCAAACATTCATTCATTATAGGCAAAATGCTATCAAATTGAAAGCGACTGAACACATTGATTGGTAGTGTTACTACTTGCATTACTTGTAGTGTTACCTATTGATGTATTTCCTACACCAGTAGTATTTTGTAACCGCGCAGAGAATATTTACTGGTTATAGATATTTATTCGGTTAATCACGCCTACTGCTGTATTATTACGCCATTTCTCATCTCTTTCCTACACTACCCATTATTAGTGCCTGTTGTATTTGCAATGACTTTCACAAATTTAGACCAAAAAAAAAGGGATAGGTTATCGGACAACCTACCCCTTTACATCTACTAACTAGACATGGAGGTTACTAATTTAGGCTTTCCTAAATCAGTAAAAAAACTATAACTCATTTGATTGCACAATGCAATACTTATCCACAATTTATTCACAGATTTATCCACAGGAATTTACTGGTTAATAAAATATTTTTTACAACCCGCCCAACATCTTGTGTTATTTCTGTCGGTCAGACACTATATCTAGTCTTGCTTTTTTCTATTGACAAAATACCCAAAAACCAACGGGATCACAAAACACAGCAATAGGTCGTCTGTAACCCAATAAAAACTTATGACTGGTAAATATTTATTTATGAATGAACGCTACGGCAAAAACACAGCAGTTGGTATAAAATTTAGACCAAAAAAAAAAGGCAGTAACTACCTAAGTAGCTACCGCCTTTAATTTATTTTCTCCTATTCTTGATTCATGTAAGCTTCGTGACAAACCGCACAACCGCAAGTTTCACCATTAACGTACTCAACATCAGGATTCCCACATACTTCACAAGGATGTATCGTAATAACGAATTTATTCATTTAGATACCTCCTTATCAACCTCTGGTTTATAGTATTCGCACCCTTGCTTTTTAAAAACGCAATAGTGGTCAATCTCTGGGTAATGACTCATACAAGGTTTATCTCTAATATCACTCACTAGACACCTCCAAGATTACTCTGTCACCTTTCAAAGTGAACGTAACAGTATCACCAACATTTGCTTGAGCCTTGATACGTTTAATAGATATTCTTCTATCTGCTCTAGCATTTTTAGTTCTGTAACATTTGATAAATGTTCTAGTTCCGTCTTTAAATTCCGCTTGGAATACATGCCAAGAACCACTCAACATATCATCAAAGAATACATCTTGAGTCTTAACAAATTCTCTAACGCTAGCATTAGCATCAATAATACATTTGTTAAGCATTGTTTTGGTTAATTTAATAACCGCTTTTTTATCACTCATAATTTCCTCCATTGTAAGTAATAGTTAGTAAACTGATTTCGACTCTTTTAAGTCATCATCAGGCAAAATACACATTTTGCGATCAGTTTTAAGGAAAACCACCTCCATAAGTCCAACGTGCGAGCGAAACTGAAGGCGAGTTAACCTAGGACATCTCCTAAATTAACCCACCCTTAGAATCGACTTATCAATAGAAATTAGCAGTATCAACGTAAACCAAATCTCCAAAAGGAAGTTCTTCAGCATATCTGCTTTTTTGGGTTACGCACCACACTACAGGACATTCAGGCTCTTGTTCAGGCTCTACAGTTCCGTATCCGTCTGTAAAGTAAACAAAGGCTTGAACGTCTTCTACGTCATCAGACCACTCATTGAATAAGTGGAAGGGAGGGTCGAAACTAGTTCCACCACCGCCACGAACCTTGAGTTCAAGGTCTTCACCTTGATTAAGTTCGTAGATATCCCACCATTCACCATGCTCATTTTTGACTACTGTATCTGCACAATAGCAAACTCTCACCTTCTCCAAACCGCAGTCTTCTGCCATAGCTTGAATCTCAGATGCGAACTGATTAAGTTCATGTTGAGAAACACTTCCACTAGTATCAACCGCTATCGCAAGTTCTCCTCCTTCAGGATTGCGAACCTTGCTAGGCAAATTGATACCCCTCCAAGAATGACGTTTGTTCAGCCTTGACCACGAATAATCGTTGCAAGTTATAGACTGCAAGAAGTCATTCAGCATTTCTTTCCAAGAAACTACTGCATCCTTCTCTTCATCTATACCACCTTTAACATTAGAAGTGCCGCTTCCAAATTGCTCTAGCTTATCAGCTAGGGAAACTGCTCTTTGAATTTCGCCCTTCAATTCTTGAAGTTCTGCTTCATTCAAAGGCTTGCCTTCTTCGTTGGTAGCATCCCAAACTTCACCTATTGCAGTAGGAATAGAATCCAAGTCAATCTCTCCAGTCTCTGAAGAGTCAGAATTTTCATCTACTGGGTCTTCAGAAATATTTCCTTGACCAGTCAATGATTCTTCATCATCCCCTTTAGCTTCATCTGAATCTGAAGAACCCTCACCGCAATCTTGCGAATCTTCAGGCTTGTGTTCTTCATTGTCTTCTTGAATTTGTGCTACTGCTTCAGCCAAGGCATCTTGATCTTTGATAAGGTCTTGATAGACCTTCTCAGCAGTCCAACCTTTATATAGGTATTTAAAAAGACCGCCAGTTGGCAAAGTCATTCCTAAATCATATACAAGGTAAGCATTGATTACATAATCGCAAGCAATGTTCCAAACTTTAGGATGTCTCTTCCCTCTCCTTATCGGATGTTCGTAGACAACGTGAAAAGCTTCGTGGACAAGTACGCCTTGAATTTCTTCTTCAGTAAGACCTTCGACAAAATCAGGAAAGAAGTATATCTTCCTTCCGTCAGTTGCCATAGTGTCACACTTAGAAGAATCGACCTCTACCAAGTCAAGATGTAGGAGCATACTTGCCATACCTACGTTACCTTGCATTAGCTTTGATCTAGCTTTAATGATCTTCTCTAAACTAGTCATCTTTCTTACCTCCAAAGGCACGTTCTAAGAAACCGCCCTTGAGTCCGCCAACAGACTGTTCAAGACCTTCAGCTACTTGCTTACGTTTTGACTCTCCTATCTCTGTTTCATCCCTTAAAGAATCAACGGAGTTGATAGAAGCAAGAACGCTTACAAGTTGTTGATGAGCATCAGATATCGCTTGATCGTTGCCTAAGATATCTGAATTAATAGAGGGAAGAGTTTCAACAGCCTGTCTCAATTTCTCGATACTGCTATTGTTGAAAAATCCCTTCTGCTTGTTTTCAGGGTCGTAGGCTTTCAGCTTTTCAGCTAAGTGATCTACTTGCGAAACAAGAGCATCAACAGTAGTAACTAAAATGTTTTTAATGTTGGTGCTTGCTCTGTTTACTGCATCACTCTCTATCCTTTTTCTCAATTCATCAGATACGTTCAATCTGATATCAGAACCAAAAGTTGGTAAGACATCAGTTTCATACTGGAAGATGAATTTATCTCTAAGTCTATCTAAATCCCAATCTTCAGTTGGATAATCTGCTTCGTTAAAAGCATCACCCAACTTAGCCTTGGCATTTGCGATATCTTCAGGAAGTTGCTCGAAAAATCCCTCAACCTCTCTATCCCATATTCTTTGTGCATTGTTTATTTCTGCAATAAGATTATCGAGATTAGAGTTAGGACATAATCGCCAACCACTCCCAACCTTAACTCCCTTTTCGTCTGAAGTATCAGACCAAGGCAAAGTCAAAGGATAGTAAAAATCGTTCCTAAACCCATTGATAATGCTACGGAATTCTTTATTCACGTTGCGACCAAAAATGTGCTTAGAAACACTCAACAGATCAGCATTAGATTTTACTTCTTGTGCTAATCCATTCTTTAAACTCTTATCTGATTTTATTCCGCTAGGGTGTCCTAAAACGACACGAACCAACGTAGCATTCTCAGATAGAGTTGTACTTAAATTTTTATCCATAATTGAACCTCCATTCAGTTAGATAAAGTTATCTGATTTCACTCTTTCGAGATCGTCAGTTGAGATAACACATCTCAATATCAGATAATGTGTAGAGGGGAAAAGAAGATTTACCAGTAAATAATAAATATTCTCTTCCCCATACACGACAGGCTTGGAATCGAACCCGTAGGATTAGACTTCTAGATCAGAATTTTCTACCTTAAATTCTCCATAGGTAGAAGTTTCTTTTAGATCAGGTCTTGCTCCAGTTACAGAACGAACAAAGAAGATTCCAAACTCAGGAGAAGGAAACTTCTTAATGAAGTCAAGAGAGTTCTTGAAGTAGCTAGTGACGTTCTGTTCATTAGCTTCTTTGATGACAGTTACAAGAGCGCAGATAGTTGCATAACAAATACCTCCGCTATCAGGAACTTCAACATCCTTACCTTGAACAATAAGTTCAAGATCAGGCACTTCATTTTTAAGGGAAAGAAAAGACATGAATTCAATTGAAGCAGTCTCCCCGATATCACATTCACAAATTAATTGCTTCAGTTCATCAGGAGGACTTGTCTTCAAAGTGTCAGACAGTCTTGTCCATGCTCTCGGTGAAGGCTGTGGAGTTTTGACTTTTGGGTCAAACTCATTCAACCATTCAGGCTGAAAATTGATGTAACCTAAAACGTCAGGATGAACATCATTCTCAACCGCCCACGAGAGCCAGTCATCCGCACTATGCTCAAAGTTAATAATTGAGCAACGACCTACGACATGAGAAGGAAGAGCATTACTGCCCGCCCTATCAGAAGATCGGTTTCCCGCGCAAATAATCTTCCACCCTTCAGGTAAGATGTATTCGCCTAGTCTTCTTTCATAAATAATCTGTCCTACAATTGCTTGAACGCTTGGATGCGCTTGTGCATATTCATCAAAGAATAAAACACCCTCACCACCAATAGGAAGATTGCCTAAGAAGGCACGCTTCTGTTGATCGCTGTCATCAATGTAAGGCAGACCGCCAAGGTCTACGGATTCATAGAGGGATAATCTGAAGTCTATCCACCCAAACTGTTTTGCAGTTGGATTAATTTCATCAGATACAATCTCTCTACCATTAGCCAGTTCATCTGCCAGTTGTCTTACAACCGCAGATTTACCAACACCAGTTCCTCCTAAGAGGAAAGGCGAGTTACCGCCATTTAATACAGATTTCATAATCTGCAATGCTTTACTAGGATACATAAGAACCTCCATTCTATTTATCTAGTTAATGTTGCTAGCACCACGCTAGCACCTATACGAACCCAACCATAGTCAAGTTCGTTTCATAGCATTTCAGCTAATCATCAGTAGGCTTTAATAAACAATATTGAATGCTCTAAGAGTTTCAAGTTGTTCTACGTTTAAATCGTAGACTGCAAGAACGCTTATAAGCTTGTCATCACCATAGTCATAAACATCTACAGACTGTTCTGCTTCTTCAAAACCTTCGCAAGGCTCTCCATAGACTTCTTCTAAAAGATCAATGTCTATGTATTTGCCTTCAGGTGCAGAAACAAAACACTCACCATTTAAGTTTGCATAATCTTTCTTATCATAATCTCCAAAGTAAGAATATTCTGTAGATGAATCACCACAACCAATTTCAATTTCAAATTTAACTAAAATCATTTTTCTAACCTCCATTAGTTAGTTATATGCTAGCACCACGCTAGCACCTAGACTAGACCGCAAGCAGTCTAGTTTCGATTGAATCTCACAATCTCATCAGTAGGCTTATCTAGGTATGAAAGGAACAACCTCCAGTTCATAACCTAGGCTCTCGATTACCTCAACGTGATAATCGTTAAAGGTCTTTGATCTCGTCAGCTTTGCTAATTTCTCAGCAGTATCGCAGACAGGATAAAGAAGGTAATTCCCAAAGACATTTTTCCAAACAACTTTGATCTTCATTACGCAACCTCCACCTTAGTGAAATACCATTGATCGGAATCAATAGGCATTTGGATATTATCCATGTAGTCAACAAGATAAGTCTGTCCTTTAATTTTCTTTAAGGACAACATACCTTCAAAGACATCTAGAACCGCATTGATTCTCGCTCTAGTTGTTGGAGTATCCCAACCGCATAAAGTGAATTGAACCAATGTTGAATCCTTTAGGTTTCCTTCAGGTATGATTCTCACAATCTGATTGCCATGCAACCAAACACCTTCACTTGTAACAACAGTATTACCGCCTTTAAAATCCTTAGATTCATAAAGAGCAACCGCACAATTTTTATCTATATTTCTCATAGTTTTCTAACCTCCATAGTTAGTTATTAATTACTGTTTCTGCTTTCGCTTCATCAGGCAAGGTACACACCTTGCGACAGTTGGAGGACTGTCCTCAAAGTTTCAAAATATGTCTCTTTAATCTAACGCTCGAATCAGGTATCTCTCGATAGCTGAACGACATAATCATCCTCTTTGAGTTTCGTGGGTCTTGCTTCTTCAGTTACCTTGCACATAACCTTTACACTCTCCTCACACTAGCCACTTTCTTAGGCGGATTCAGATGCGACCTTCACTATATTTGAACCTTATCGCGTCCTACTTCTAGAACCTTCAATCTCTCTTGAGACTGGCGAAGCTTTTAAAGAGGGTCATCCGTTTGCTCTGTATGGTGACAGTTTAACAGCATTAAGCATCATTGCAACATTATATTAGCTAGCAGAATGAGAGCATACACAAATACTCCTTACTGGTAGATAATAAACTCAGGTAATAGGAGACAAGAACCATGACAGACAAGACAGAGAAACCGAACCTCAAGATCGTGAACAAAGAGACTGATCTAACCATAAAGCAAAGAGCATTTGTAGACGAGATAATAAAGGGGAAGTTGGGAAGCTATAAAGAAGCGTATGCAAAAGTGTATGACGTTACTCTAACCAAGCAAGGCAAGATACCTAAGTGGGTAGAAGTAGAAGCAAGTAAGCTAGTAGCTAACCCTAAGATAGCACTAAGCTTACATAAGGCTATACAAAGGAAAGAGGATAGTTCAGTAGCTTCATCCCTTCGTACAAGGAACTACGTTTTAGAAAGGCTAATGTCGGAGAGCAAAGAAGCAGACAGCGACAGCACAAGAGTCAGGGCATTAGAGTTACTAGGCAAGACAGTATCGCTCTTCAATGACACGATAGAGATAAAGGAAGCAAGGGATAGCGAGACCATAGAAGAAGAGATAGAAGAGAAGATCGTTGCATTGTTAAAGGAAGCAGAAGCAGACCAGTAGGCTCACGCACACACATACGCGCAGATCAGAAGACACCCCTTTTGTTATCAGATCGGAGATTCAGAAGACGACCCCCACCCCCACAGGAGAGAAACAGCTACCTGACTACCATATATACATAGTGATTCACACATTCATAGACTACTTTTTATAGACCCCCCTATGTTATTGCATTTTGCTAGCAAGTTTTCACTAAGTAACCCCCCCTTTCTTAGATAAAGCCACAGGAGTCCCGACCCCCCATATTATTTTTTTCAATTTAAGGTTGATTTTTATGTGAAGGGGGTGCATTATGGTAAAATCTGTAGATATATATACCTAGTATCTACTTACTACCCAGTTTCTACTTAATAAGTGCCTACCCTATTGGGTACTTATTAAGTTTTTAATTTAAGAAGTATCTACTTAGTAAGTATATACTACATATTAAGTATGAATAAGAATGTTCTTAGTAAAGTAAAAAATCTATCTCCTGTACAAAAGCAAGAGTTACTAGTTCTTTTAGAAGAATTAGAGCAAGCGAAGAATAGGGAGAAGTGCCACGATGAGTTTATGACCTTTGTTGGGGAGATGTGGTCAGCTTTTATTCATGGTAAACACCACGAGATAATGGCTGATGCGTTTGAGAGGGTCGCTAAAGGCGAATTAAAGCGTTTAATCATCAATATGCCCCCTAGACACACAAAGAGTGAGTTTGCTTCTTACCTATTACCCGCATGGTTTCTAGGTAGATACCCAGATAAGAAGATAATTCAGACTGCACACACGGCTGAACTAGCGGTTGGCTTTGGTAGGAAGGTTAGAAACCTTGTTAATAGTAAAGATTATAAAGAAGTCTTTCCAGATGTTAGCTTGCAATCTGACAGCAAAGCAGCAGGTAGGTGGAATACAAACAAAGGTGGGGAGTATTTTGCGATAGGGGTAGGCGGTGCGGTAACTGGTAAAGGTGCTGACCTCTTAATCATTGATGACCCCCATTCAGAACAAGAAGGTGCAAGTGCCGATATAAACGTATTCAATAGAACATACGAGTGGTATACATCAGGTCCGAGACAGCGTTTACAACCAAATGGTTCTATCGTTGTGGTAATGACAAGATGGCACAATAAAGATTTAACTGGTCAGGTGGTAGATGCTAGCATAAAACGTGGCGGAGCTGACCAATGGGAAGTAATAGAACTTCCTGCCATTATGCCTTCAGGTAATCCTTTGTGGGCAGAATTCTGGAAAATGGAAGAATTACAGGCTTTGAAAGCCGAGCTGCCTAATAGTAAATGGATGGCTCAGTATCAGCAAGACCCTACTTCAGAAGAAGGGGCGTTGGTAAAAAGAGAATGGTGGAAAATATGGGAAGAAAGAAATCCACCACAATGTGAGTTTGTTATCCAATCTTGGGATACAGCTTTTATGAAGAATCAAAGAGCTGATTATTCTGCTTGCACTACTTGGGGTGTCTTTTATAGAGAAGATGATGACGGAATGCTAGCACCTAACCTTATACTGTTAGATGCTTACAAAGAGCGTTTAGAGTTTCCTGAGCTAAAGAAAATGGCTTTTGAAAAATACAACGCTTATAAACCTGATGCCTTTATTGTGGAAGCAAAAGCAGCAGGTATGCCATTAATCTTTGAATTGAGGGCAATAGGAATTCCAGTACAAGAGTACACTCCTAGCAGAGGAAATGATAAAATATCAAGAGTAAATGCTGTATCTGATCTATTTGCTTCAGGAGTGGTTTGGGCACCTGAAACACGTTGGGCAGAAGAAACAATAGAGGAGTTTGCGGGATTTCCAAATATGGAACATGACGATTTAGTTGATAGCACTACGCAAGCTCTGTTAAGATTCAGACAAGGTGGTTTTATTTCATTGCATTCTGACGAAGAAGATGAGCCTTTGGAACATAACCGAATTGCAAATTATTATTAAGGTATAAAATGAAAACATGGC
>Ga0098044_1000441_pt1 | contig 21960 bp, 24 predicted proteins | sample 10_taG_FD_75053 | JGI IMG/M metagenome (GOLD analysis project Ga0098044, IMG submission 75053) | Marine viral communities from the Subarctic Pacific Ocean - 10_ETSP_OMZ_AT15264 metaG | ecosystem: Environmental > Aquatic > Marine > Oceanic | place: Pacific Ocean | collected 2015-01-16 | reverse complement strand
GTAATAATATGGGGATGAATCTTTCGCGGAAAACTTTGCTTGAATTAAAAAAGACCCATCAAAAGATTCGGCATCTCTATATTCCGATGCTGTGATTGTGACCAACAAGGTTGTTACGTTGGTATGCCAACCATCTCCCGCTACGGAAGTTCTCGCTATCTTAATCCAGCGATTTTCAGCAGTTGATTGCCCATTGCTTACCCGAATAGAGGGAGAGGTTGTTTGATAGATCTCCCCAGGAGAAACCTTTTTAAGACTACTGGCACTATCATCATAAATTAAAATTTTATCATTAACAGTGTCGACATCGCCGGAATATGCTCCCTGTCCCGTAATTGCCTCAGATGATATTTCCGACGCTCTTATCGAGTCTTCGTCGATATCATCTTCGTCAACTGAATTGTCTCGTATTTGACCGCCTGTTATTGTTGTTCTCATCTTTTACCCTCTTGCACGTATTATTATCCTTACCCTGTCGATTCCAAGTCACCCCCGTTAAATTTTTATTTTACTTCTCTTCCACCCATCCATGCTTCCCCATCGAGATCGCCTTCCTGTGGCTCATATGGATTGACGTAATCGGGACGTTTAGAGAGAGCGATGCGGACGCGTTTTCCGGCTGCGCGCCGGCGCTCGTCGGAGCCGGGCCCGCTGAAGAAAAATGGATTACCCTGGATGGCGCGGAGTAAATTTTCTAATTGTTCTGTTGAGAGTTTTGTTAACTCTTTCTCGTCTTTCACGCCGTCAGCATCTATATCTGCTTGGATGTTAGCATCCCTCTCAGCCGATTGAGCATCTAGTTTAGCCATATACGCAGCTTTCATCGATTCTAGATCTTCTTCTTCATTTAGATTTCTTCTGAAGCATCTCCAGTTTTCCATTATTAGTTTCATATTATTACCTCTATCCTATCCATATTTTTACACCCCCGTTATTTTTTGTAAGCGGCCATCATCTTATCATAGTCGCTGAGTTTTTCCGGATCCGCCTCATAAGATGTCTGCTGGTAGTCTTTTGCTCTTGGGTCGATAGGTGAGCCCTGCTCTGTCCCTTCGATACTATTAGCTATGGTCGCGGCCATCAACTTTTTGTCATGATATTCTCCGACGGAATCTATAAAGCCAGCCACTTCCAATTGGTGGATAATTTCAAGATTATCGGATTCAATGGTCGACCAATGCAATTTGGGGAGAAATTTTTTGAGCGCTGCTCCGACCTCCTCTGAACTCTGCATGCCGGTTCGGGTGAAATAATTGGGTACCGGCTGATTATTGGTCCCTGGTGGGCCCTGGGTTGGCTCAAGAGCTTTCTCTATATCATCCACAGTATATTCACCGACCATGAGATCTCGTCCCTCGGATCGCAAACTTGTCTCAGCCAAGAAGTATCTTGGGTCAATTCTCTTTTTGTTCTGTCCATAAAATTTTGGCATCTTTATTCCTCCAGGAAAATTCTGTTCTCTTTAAATAGTTTATAAGTTTCTATTATCTAACATTCTTTATATCTTCAAAGTTAATATTATATTTTTTAATCTTAGAATTCAACCCTTGTATATTTATATTTAATATGTTCGCTGCCTCTCTTTTGTTTTTAGTAGAGGTAAGAGCATACAATATAATAGCCTCTTTGCAGATGTCTGGTAGTAACTTATAAATTGGGAAACCAAATAGTTTCCCTTTGAGAGAAGTAGCAATACTATCTAGTTTAAGATATAAGACCTCTTCAATTGTAAGAAGCTTTATTCTATTCAAAAATTCTTTATTAATCTTTTTTTGTTCTAATAAGTGTTTTTTATAATCAAAATTTTCATTTTGTGTTTTATACTTAGAACCTCTAAGCGAGTTATTAAATAACATGCTGTCCTTTTCTGCCGAACCCAACCACCTCAACTAAAATAACATATTTAGAGAGGAAAATCAAGGATTATTTTTATACAGCTGATTTGGCGCGCTTATATTCATCGTTGGTGGGCTCTTCTACTGTCTTTGATGTTTCTCCATCCCATTTATCAAAATAAAGTTTGGTATTAGCAATCAAGTAATCATAAAACATCTCTTGATCCTCAGGATTATCAAGCTCGCCATAATAATCAACAATCGATTTTTCAATTGTGGGGTAGATTCTTTCTGCCTTATTCCGGCCAGTGGTGTCAGCACCAGAGATTGGAGCCATTGTTTCTTCCTCTTCCTGGTCAACTGGTTCAGGGTCTGCAGAACCGTCATCAGCGTCAATTAGTTTATCAGCGTCTCCCGGTTGCGTGTCAGCATCGACTCCGTCAATATCAACACCGATGCCTTTCGAGCCAAATCGAGTTGTCCACCAATCAGAGTCACCGGACTTAGGTCCCGAAGCTTCGGCGAGTCCAGGCAGCGCGTCTTCTTCTTCAGAATTCAGATCGTTAAGCCTAACTGGTGCTAGTGTATCTTGTATCCACTTTACAACGTGGGCCCGAAAAGAGCGTTTTTGGTCTACATCAGTGGTTAGAGTCTTATAAGTGTTTCTAAGTGTTGAAAGTACATTCGAATTTTTAAGAAGGTCCTTAAGTGTATTGATACCAGTACTATCAGATACATCAACAGTTGGGTCTTCAGCTGCACCTTCAACAATCATATTTCTTAGAGAAAGCCTCAATTGATGTTCTTGTAAAACATAATCCATCAAGTCTTCGTTCTCTTTCTTTTTAGAATCAAAAAATTCCTGTAGGCCTATTCTTATAGACTTCCGCAAGATTTGTTCCTGTTCATTCATATCTTCTTCCTCTTTTATTTTCTTTTCTGTTTTTCCAATTGGGCAGGCATAACCAACAACATTACCGCCGGCCATAGAACTCATTTCTTCTAACTCTTCTTCTGCAAGAAAAGCATTAGAGATATCTCTTTTCCTATCCTGTCTGAAGCCACCGCCATGGTGGCCTTTCGGACCATTGCCCATATCTAAATAGGTTGCATGTGCCTTGCTTAGTCTTTTTCTCATCTTCTTCTGGAATTTACTCTTCGAGGGGCCGGCTTTTGGTGCTTTCTGAGATTTGAAACCTTCTCTTAACGTACTCTCGAGGAAATTGTTAATCATTTCTTTCAAGCCATTAGCATCTAATTCAGGCTCTTCCACTTGGTCTTCTTCTGCTCCTCTTTCATCGGCTGCATTGAGGCCTAAAATTCCCATGACTGCAAGGGCATCTTCACTTGAAGGGACAAAATCTTGCAACAATAATAGACCTACTGGATCTGCTGCAGCCACATCAATAATATATCTCATGTCTGAGGCGTGCAGATCTTCTATACTAACATTTGTTTTTGTGTTTGAAGGTAATCTCTCCAGGATAGCCGGATTTGATTTTAATATATCTAAGTAATCCGAGGAATGTTTGGCGGTTAGTTCACAGACTTCCACTTGAACATTTAGATCTCCTCTGGTTTCTTTAGCTTTGGCAATAATCGTGTCATATCTAGATTTATCGTCTTCTTTGTCTCCACAGCCCAACAAGACAGTACTGTTTGGCGGCGCAACCAATTGATCAGTTGGATTTGGTTCTTTCATTACAAAGTCATAAGTTACACCGACTGGCGAGGCCGCTGGTGATTTTATCACTACTGTTTTCCTGCCCGCCGGGGAAGCGTCCAAAAAAGCATTCCAGATTTGCACAGCATGATCAGAATCAATCGTTTTTCCAGACGGTAACGTGCGGCCGTCTTTAGTGGGGGTGGAAATGACCACAATTACTTTATCTGCTTTGGCAGCCAAGGCCTCAACCATGGTAAGGTGCCCTTTATGAGGGGGCTTGAAGGCGCCAGGCACTACACCTATCGTCAGAGGCTCAGTTTCGCCCTCTACGCCACTTTCGGGCTCATTTGGTGCCGTGATAGGGCCAAAGCGTCCGTAGCGCTCTGTGCCCAAGATTTGGTTGCTTGGAGCGAACCATCCTGTGAACTTATAAGTGGTATTATTAAAATCGAAGACAAAGCCCTCAGAAGGGGTATTAATATTTTCTACACCTTTTAATTTTGCTAACTGTTTTACTAGATCTTCTTTTGCTGCTTCATTGGAAGAGTCTTGTATTTTCTTTACGGAATTGGCAATGTCATCTTGTAGCTTTTTAATCACTCCTTCATTATCTGAGATAAATGAAGAATGGAAGTCTTGCAGAATGGCATTTGTGAAATCATATAAAGAATTACTTAGGGCGGCTGTATAATCTTGATATTTGAAAGAGCTATCAAAATCTTTTATTTCGTCTTTTAATTCTTGAGGTATGCCATCGACAATATCTTTCATCTTTGGTCTGGGCTCATGCAAGGACTTTTTTGTTATTGGGTCTTTTGTTCCACATGGCATATAAACTGACGGGTCTTTCAAACTCCTACATAATCTCATTAAGCGCTGAACAAGAAGTTTATTACGATCTTCTGTTAACCCAAAATTTGTAATAATAGGCTCGATTTGTGTCATAACGAGATCTTGAATAGTGTTTGCATCATTTAACCCAAAATCTCTGACTAGATTGTCAATAGCCTCAACAGTTGGGCCTAAAACCTCTGAGGCCTTTTCCATACCCGCAGCTTCTAACTTTCTTTGAGGGTGAGTTTCAACTGAAAATGTGCCAGGCTCATCAGTACCCTTGCCCATTAAAGCTCTTTCCAGTAGTTCGTAATTTGGAGACAGATCGACTGCATTCTCACCTAGGTGCTTAGCGGTAAGAGAGAGTGCTGTTTCCGGGTGGAATTTATCGTGGCCAACTTCGTGGATTAGTAAAGTCTTTTTGTCATATGGTATAACATTTGTCGTCCCAGCATTCCTAGGGTCGTCTTCTTGACTGTCATCGTGATATATTGAATATTCTTTGTCGACGCCGGGGTTCATAACCTCTGCGTTAAAATAAATGTTATCACCACTTTGACCAAAGATCTTTAATTGAGTTTCCTTATCTACCTCTTTGACAATATCTTCAAAAGCTTGAAGTGCTTCAACAAAGCTATATCTCAAAGCCTGATTTGGATGCTGCGAGAAGAAATTGTCAAATTGTTCAATATCAAGGCCGCCGGCCAATATATGTGTTTTATTCCTTATCGCCAATGCTTTTTGGGCTGAGACATCAAAAGAAAGATAAACATTTTGGCCATCGGTCTTTTCGGTGCCGCGGAGCTTTCCATCAGTCGCGGATTGCAGAAGCTGCTTTAATTCTCCAAAAGTCATTTCGCCATTATCATAGATATGGTTCATATGACCAGCGACAGCACCCTCAAGTAATAAATCTTTTTTCACAAGATGTTTCCTTATTTTGCCCAGAGTTCTTTTAGTCGATTAAAGATTTCGTTATTCTTTTTGCCAAATATACTTTCGTTGAGAGCTTTTTCGCTTTCTGGGGTTTGGAATTTACTCTCTCTCATGGGGGTATCTGCTACTGATGAATTACCAAAGCTGCGTTGTGTCATACCTCTATCCGATTCAAGGCCGGCAAGAGAATGTTTTGCACGGTAGCCGCCGCCTTTTCCAGAAGCTGCAATGGCGGCGCGTCTCATACCGCCGCCCCAAAGCCCATCAATCTTGCCGGTATAGAAACCCTTCTTTTTCCAGTCTTCTTGTCTCGCGGTAATAGCATCAAGTGTATCTTGGGTATATTCTGTACCAGGTACACCCAATTCCATATTTAACTGCGCTACATTTTTAATTTTGCGGCCGGCGAGTTTTTTTCGAAAGATCTTTCCCTGAATTAATTCTTTCTTATTTAAATTTTCGATGTCCTGGCTAAGCCCAGCTGGGGCCTCCGGTGCGGGCCATGTGGCGACATGGCTGGACGGGCCCTGAACGGCCTGCTGGTCACCAGCTAGTGGCACAGTCTTTTCTCTGTGAGCCCTCTGAGCAGCCTGGACCGTTTTGCGGCCCATGGGAGTTAGCCTGCCATGTTGATCAATCAAGCCAGTCGTCTGGTACTCGTGGAAAGCTTCCTCATCGGTTACAGTGTTTTCACCTTCCCCGGTGGGAATCATAAAATTCCTTCGATAATCTTGGTAAAATTTTGCTGCCCGTAACTTTTCTTCCTGCGGCCAGGTCAGTGAGGCGTCACCATCGGACCTGGATTGATGATGCCGCCACCACCATGGTGCGGTCTTTGAGGCGTCACCAACCTCTTCTTCTATTTTTCTCTCTGAAAGGAGCTTCGTAATGATCCCCTTTAAATCTTTCCTTGAAATTTTAACAGTCATCTTTTTGTTCTCCTTTAGATTTTTGTTTTCTTGCATTTGTTTTTTACATCCGTCTTCCCAATCGCGGAAGCACAGATTGCCTAGTTCATAGGCTTCTCTTTCCATATTTCTCATGTGATCATTGTTTTGAGCATATCCCATCCCCATATTACCACACTTTTCAGGGCTTAAATCACCCCGTAGATTTTGAGTATGATGAACTAACTCATGAGCTAGCGACCTCAGAATGTCTTTTGGGTGCCGGCTTGCAATAAAAATGGTAATTGACTCTTCAGCCGGATCATAAAAAGCAGTTTGACCAAAGACGTCCTTGGAATTTTCTTCATCCTGTTTTAAAAGGAGCTTTGGCGGCCTGTCAAAATTAAGCTGTTTTTGAGCAAAACCTTGAAGGCTATCAATAAATGGCTGTAGTTTTTGCAATTTATACTCCTTTTAGAGACGAATAGCTATAAATAAATAGTTTTATTGCTTTTGTTCGCCAATAAAAGTTTGATAGTACCCAGAAGTGGTTTGTAAGCGGATAGTGGGGGTGCCATTAATACTTGCTCTGTAAGCCATAATATCTAGTGTACCGCTGGTGGCCACGCCGTCGATGGTGATCGATTTTTCTCTTTCTAAGCTATTTGTAGCATAGTTGGTGATAATATAATCTTGGGATATGTTAGTACTCATTATTTTGATGCCACTTGATCTTCACCAATTCGGATATGCCTGTTGGCCACATCCATGGCTCTAGCTAGGGTCTTTTTTAGATATGAAGGAAAACTCTTTGCGAAGGGTGCACCAGCGATCTGGACCATGACCCTTATACCTTCTTCTATACTTTGCGGCGCGCCATCTCTCGAGATGATTCGGTTATAAGGTATTTTTGAATATGCCGCGGACATTCTCGCAGCTATGACTGGATCAGTCAGAAGAAGATCCGGGTTGGATAGAATCTCGTCTACATTTAGGCCGGCCAGTGATGCAGTACTGGCATAAGTTGCTTTGAATGTTGTCTGGAATGGGCCCCGGCCGCGATATTTCCAACCTGCTAATTCGGCGTCGTACAGATCTGGATTTATTTCGCCATTTTTTAATATTGGAAGTTTTATCTCTCCATCTTTGTAACCAAGTCTTGCAAATGTTTTTGAGGTTTGATAATTCCTCTTCTTTACATTTGCGTCCCTGTAACCGTATACTAAGTTAAGGAGAGCTATAGCTCCCTTTCCTTTTCCTGGGTTCTTATCATAACTCAAAGACTCTAGATGCTTCTCGCTTGGCGCGCCGATGCCTTTGCGACGAAAAAGTCTGGTCAGTTTTTTATGCATTGTTGAGTTCGTATCCTTCAGGGATTTAGAAGAGTAATTGGCCCGTTCAGCCATGTTTTTGAATCCGGTCTCTTTTCCTTGAGTGGCCATGGCTCCAGCGAGGACATATTTATTCGTTATACCAATTTTAACAAGTTGGTTAACAAACGCTTCGGCATTTGTTTTAGCTTGCCCCGCTAAGTTATGAGTAATTCCATGAATACTAGTAAACTTACCCGTTAGGGCCTCGGTCGATGCGGCGCGCCCTATATCATCGCACTTCTTCAAGATATTAATGCAATGAAGACTCTTGTCAGCTTTGACCTTCTTTAAGGCCTTTTTCACATCTGGGCTAGTCCTGTCGACTTTGCCATCATGTATTCCGATATGCTTTCGGGGTTTATTCTCTTTACACCAAGCACAGCGGATCTGTGGGCTGACACTTTCCCAAGATCTTATATTTAGGCTTGCGAGGCCGGCGGCGACATCAGCAGCGTATTCTTCTGTGCCCGGGCCTTCTGGGTGGGCAACTGCAAGCGCAACATCAGATTCAGATGCATCGCCTTTTACATACTTATATATTTTGTAGAGACCATACCCGACAGCAGCCAGGGCGCCCGCTTTCACAACAATACCTGCGGCGACGGCCGATGCGGCGACGGCGGCGACGACGCCGGTCTTGGAAGCGAAAGTACCTCCCATAAATTTCTTAACAATACCAGATAAAAATTTAAAAGGAAGTGAAACAACGCGCAAAGCCGTTTTTAATACTTTTCCAATTGCTCCTAAAGCAAACTTAAAAATTTCTCCAATATTTTCGCCTGCGGTCTGTGCAACGCTAAGGCCTGCTATCTTACCTGCAAAGGCAGCCATTTCTGCAGCAGTTATTTCTTCACCCTTGGTACCAGGAGCGACGATATCCGGGTTGGCTGTCTTAGTGATGGTTTTCGGATCCCAAGCAGCTGCTGGGTCCTTTGGATCTTTAGGCTCTCCAGAATACTGGTATATCGACACTTCTTGTAGGTCTTCAGAAGTATATTTCTTCCAATTTTCAAAAAGGAGTTTATATTGTTCGTCTTTAGTCATACATATAAATAGATTATATGAACTCTTTATCACCCGAAAACATTGTTTCGATGTCTTCATTAACTTCAACCTGGAGCTTACTGGATATCCAGATTTCCATGTCATTTCTCGAATTGAATTCCAAGACATGAGGCCCGTTAAATGCCCTCCACTTATTCACTTGATCCAGAATATCCATTTTGTTGATTACCAGTTTATCGACGCCATTAATACGAGCAGCCATCTTAAGCATATCGAAATCAAGCCAATTTATCTGTCTCGGGCGTCCGGTTGTGGCGCCATATTCTTCCCCTAACTCACGGATTTTCTCAAACTCCTCATCAGGGCCCTCGAACTTCTTCGCGCCGACGTATGTCTCATATATTTTTGCCACACCCCATGTATCTCTGATACATTTGGGGGGGATCCCATTAAGTAATGCTGACCCGACAGTACAATGAGAGGATGTGACATAAGGGTAGTCACCCCAATCAATATCGAGGCCGAAACCTTGGGCGCCCTCGAAAAGGACTTCGATATCTTCAAACTCCTCGCTCTCATAAAGCTCCTGATAAAGATTAATCAGATATTTAGCTAGCCGGGGTTCCTCGAGCGCCCTTACTCCCTTCCTGGCATATTTATCGCGGTAGGCCGGCCCATTTCCCCTTCTGGTGGTACCAATCTCGGTGTCTGTACTATCCTGTATTCTATGAAAGTCAGTAATGATATGAGCGTTCGAAGAAATCTTTACCAACTCATTTGCTGAAATGCCAGCTTCTTCTAACTCTTCAATCTCTTTTAAGAGAGTGTCGACATGGACAACGCAGCCCGGGCCAATAATCGATTTGATACCATAAAATACACCACAGGGGATATGGTGTGTTACAAATTTAACACCTTTATGGTAGATTGTGTGTCCCGCATTGCATCCGCCGTTATAGCGAATAACATGGGTATAATTATTATCGTTACACAAAGCATGCGCAACTTTCCCTTTACCACAATCTCCATATTGGAGATCTACAACAATGTCAGCAATCATATTAATACCTTTTAAAAGAAGAGAGAAGGACCAATATAATTATATGCTATTGTTCGTGTTCTTTTAACAGATTTCTACTAAACTTTGGGTTTTTGATGTTTGCAATGATTAGTTTCTCAATTTTATCAATGCGCGCATTTTGCCGGTTGACTCGATGAAGTGCTAGGCCACTCAAAAGTATACTTATCAAAATTAAACTTAAATCGATGTACTCATATATCATCTTTTAGCTTTCCTCATCTAATCCGAATTGTATACGGCGGCCGCTTGATTTTACATTTAAAACCGCAGCACTTCGATCAATCGCCCCCATACTGTACAGTTGTTGATTAATTTTACCAAAAAACGCCATGTTATTCTCGACACCATTTTTCGATATTATTTCTTTTAATTTAGGTTTTTGATCATCTGGAAGATTATCTAAATTCTGAATCCATTCTGATGCAGCTGCATGAATCGAATTTTCTGGTGGTTTTGCGCTGGGTTTATTCCAGTATGTCTTTGCCATCAAGGCATAATGGCCATATGGGCGATTAACCCATGTAACTTCATCCATCTGACGCTCAGTGCCATCTGTAAATGTTTGCCCCTTTGGAACTCTCTCATTCGTCGCCCATCCCTCAAACGGTATCCATACCCCGGCATATCCGCCGCCGGAAATACCAGAACTTTTAAAATAAGCCTTGACAGTATTATCAGGATGTTCAACTATCACTATATCTCTTGTCGCGCCGTCTAATTCTGTGGTTAGACGAAGAATGGTGGGTTTTGCCAATTTAAATTGCTGCGAAGCTGTATCTATATCAGATTCTTCTGTTGGTCCCCATGGGGCCTCTTGTAGGGGGTCTAAAAGGCCTTCTGGGTCGTATTTTCCTTCAAATTCAAGGTATTCTGGGTCTTTATTGGAAGAAAAGTAGTCTTTTATATAGATCTCAGTGAGAGACATCATGCTATCGTAAGAATCTATCTTTAAATTTGATAATTTCTCAAGGTAGTTTGAATTTCTAAGCATTTTAAACGCCATGTTCTCAGGTGAGTATACCCCTTCCCTGTTTAAGCCCGCAGAACGCAGGTTTCGCAGCTTATTTTTGATTTTAGTGGCGTATGTGTGGGCTTCCTCCATTTGATTATTCTGAAATAACTCTTCGACATGGTCTATGGCCTTCGCAATTGCTTCTGCTTTCTTTTCTGTTGCATGCAAATCAAGATCAACCTCTATTTGTTCTGGCTTCTTAACCCAAGCGTTATTAACCAGTGACCATATCCCTTGAGATTGGTGTGCTTCCTTGGAATCTTGAAAATATAACTCAACTTCATGGCCTTTTACCATAATATCGTGAGTTTTATTCCAAACAATCCTGGATTGGTCTAACATTCTCTTTACCAATTCAAAATCTTCATTAATTTCTTCAAAATCCAACAAAATATGCAAATCAATGTCTGACATGGCATGCCAGTTGTAAGAGGCAATGCTTCCTGTGATGATTATATCTTTTATCTCGGCTTTGATGTCCATAGATTCCATAATATCGCGCATAATGACCATTAAATGCTCAGATACTTCAGGATCTAGTGTCCCATTGGCCCAAAATTCCTTATGAAGGTGCTCTTTGGGTTCAAGCAGCCCCGAATTCGACAATATATTGTTTCTTATCTTAATATTAACCATTTTCAAGCATCTCCAATATTTCAATTGCTATTTTTTCAAACTTTTTGGTTGCATCCATGTCTTCTTTGCCATAAAATCCATAATCAGTGTGCTCCTCACTTATTTCAACCGGCTGTGAGTCGTACCTTGCATGGAAAAACTGAATATTATCAATTTTCTTATAAAATGCTGGGAATAGTACGTCCAGACCGGTCTCTTCTTTCACCTCTCTTTCCAACCCTTTCGTGACACTTTCGTTGGCCTTAAGATGTCCGCCAGGGAGATCCATCTCACCAGGGAATTTCTGGAGGTTTTCAGATCTCTTGAGTAATAACACCCTTCTTTCATTGTCAACAATAACCACCTTTGCAACTTCTTTCATGTCTCCCAGGTCTTCGATCATCTTTCTCTTTATTTTAATCTTAATCGCCATTTTGTGTATCCAATATTATAAATAAATAGTTTTTTTCTTCTATACCTTGCTTTTCCTGAAAATATATGCTATAATTAATTTATATTAACAAGTATAACAGAAATAAAAGCAAATTTGATATACATTCTCCTGAGAGCATAGTAAATAGTAATCTTATTCTATATTGTCTGTTACCATCTTACCCTGTGAGAATACTTGAATGTAGGGATGTGGCTCATGAGATGATATAGCATCCATAATATAGAAACAGTCCCTGACATCATTAGCTACTATAGTAATTATTTTATTATCATATACTTTAACGTTGTCTAGAAAGAATCCAGTCTTCTTAAGGACTTCCAAATGATTAATAGCATCCCAGATAACTACAACTTCTTCTTTTGAATGAAATTCTTCTATCCAGATATCTATAAGATCTTGATAGGATACACTATAACAAGTATATTCAAGCTGCCTTTTGGGTTCGAAGGTCATTTAGAGTGCTTATCAGCAACTGTTTGGGAGGCCCAGGCATTAGGTTTGAGTCTATAATCTAAACCATACCCTTGAACATAACCAGTAAGCATATCAGAAAACTTTGAAGTCTTATTTCCAGCAAACTTTGGTGATATATCCAGATGAACTTCAAACATTTCAGGTTTAATGTTACAATTGTCCATAAAATGTTCAGCCAGTTCAATTGAGCGTCTTACTTCTTCTGTTATTCTGCTGGCTAGAGCTTCATGACGCCCGGATGGAAGGTTCTCTTTATAAAAATAATAGCGGCCGCCCTTACGTTCAGTCAACAAACAAACAGCGGTGACAAAGCATATCTTATCTCGAGAGATGAAGGAATCGGACCCAATGAATATTTTCTTATTTTTTCTTGAATGTTCAGCAATTTCACCAGCAACCGCGCCCAAACTCAGACACTGGCCTGAGCCCGTTGTCCAATTTTTGCTTGAAAGCATGCTCATCGCTAGTTTTATACTGGTTCTTCGGTTGTTTTTTCGGCTTCTGCCACTTTCCGCAGAATTTCGCTGCCAATTGACTGATTTGAGCCGGCTAAGTCTAGAACATCTTCGAAAAGTTCTAGATCGCGGATGAGGACTTTCGCAACTTGTACTGCTTTAGACTTACTCAGGTCGCGAACCACATCCAAACTAAATCTTTTCCACTCTTCTTCATAGTCCTCTGGAGCTTCGTCTTCCTCACCGGAAGCATGAGAGTAGGGATACTTACCGTATACGTTATCGATAAAAGCTTCTTGGATAAGTTTTTTGATATCTTCTCTATTCATTATGATATGTCCTCTTAAAATAATTAACTATAAAATAAATAGTCTTTTAAGGGTGGTACTACCGCAGAGTTGGGTCTTTTGATGTGTTTTTTAATTTTGGAAGGAAATCTTTTTTCAATTTAAGCAGCTTTCCAAATTTTACTTTCTGCCGAGAATCAGTATATAAAACTTGAGGCTTCTTGTATTGACCGTCAATTAAAAGATCATCAAAATTATAAAACTTTATCTTCCCTTTATATTTTTTAACATTCTTTTTGTCAACCTTTATATAAACTGGCGCAAAATCAAAAAATTGTATGGCTTGCTGTTCTTCACGAAGTGCACTTGGAGCAAGGAGAATAGCCGCCAACAAGAATATAAATATTTTTATAAATTTCATAGTATTTCCAAGTTTCCTGATATTCTTTTTGCGACTCGCAAGGCCTCGTGTTTTGAAATAATCTCGAGATCTTTAAGTTCTTCTATCGTTTTTTGCATTATCTCCAGAGCAAAAGTTTTGCTTCTATTTTTGTGCCCAACTGGAAGACTGTTGATGATTTCATTCACTGCGTCAAGAATAAATTCAGATTTTTCCTCTTCGTTTATTCCTTTAGCATGGGAGTAGAGAGTCTTTTGATACTCTTTCTCCCCTACGGCACCTTCCTTTATTTTTTTGTCGACACGTTTGCCGATTCTTATATAAGGCATAAGGCAGGAACTCCGTCATTCACAAGCACAAGGATCACCACCACAATAAATACAGCCAGAGTCTGTTTCTTCTTGAATTGTGAGAATCAAATCCAGAACCTCCAAAGCATGTTCTTCTTCAATTTCCTCAATCATTTCTGATAGATTTCTCGTGGCTTCCCAAGGAGACAATTTATTATTTTGAAGTTCGACGCAAATGATGCACATATTATTTTACCTTTCTTTTCTCTTTAAGGAGTTTTGCTATTTCTTGTTGGACGATATTTTCTATAGATTCTTTCATACTTTTAACTTTATCGGCCGCGGCCGCCCTCGTCAATTCTTTATCGCGTCCTCTTTCGGTGTGAGTTTTATCCCCTAACGTAGCTTGCACTTCATATTCTCTCTTGTTTTTATCATAGCTGGTACTAAACCTGACACCAAGGTCCCCTAGCTTGATTCCTTTATCGCCCTCTTTAAAATGCTTACCCTTCACTATTGCTGCTTTTGGTCTGTAGGCTTCCATCGTTTTGGACCCCCACAGACCATCGACCGCTGCGCCTGTAAATCCTAGATCTCTTTGGAGGTCTTTAATCGCCCCTTCTGTTTCGGGCCCATACTTGCCATCAGGGCCCCCAGACTTAAAAGTGTTTGAACCTGGTGCAAGATAGCCTCGTGCTTTAAGTTTACTCTGCATTACAGCAAGATCAAAATTCAAGTCTTTTGATAATTTTGCCTGCCGCCGGGATTTCGACATTCTTTTTACCTTTGCCTTAATCGGGCCACTGCTCTGACCTGCGCCGGCCGCTGTGGTTTTTCCAGCTGCACTGGGACTGTCAGCTTTCTTCTCCTTGAGATATTCGGCCTCGAGTTCGGCGATCCTTGCCTTTATCAATTTTATTTGTGCGCCTTCGGACGAGCCGGCTTTTTTCTTCTCCTTGAGATATCGCAGCAAACCCGGCCGTCCGGTCTTCAGGCCGCCATTGGCCTTAAACATTTGAAGATTTCTAGCTTCAAGTTTCCAAAGATCTTTGCTACTGCAGAAAATCTTATTATGTGGCTCGTTATTCGGACAATACCATGGCCGTTTCGGGTCCTCTGCAGGCCATGGAGGTAGTACAGCCTGTGCGGCTGCTGTCGTTGCGGCCGGCAATGCATCTGTAGTGATCTCTTTTCCATTACGAGTAATTTTATTTCCCTTCTTTATATAGTAACCAGCTTTCGCTGCCTCGTCGGGTGAAACACCACTTTCTGGGCCATCGACCCATGGTCCGTCCGGACCATCAGCACTATAAGACCACCCCTCTTTATCAGTTTCTTTTTTAGCGGTTTTTCCGCCGGATTGAACAAAAGGTATAAATTCATCAACTAACATTGGAGCTAGTGCTTTTAAAAAATCCTCTCTCGCTTCATCACTGGCTTTTTTCCAAGATTCAGGAGCCGCATTGAATTTCCTGGCCCACCACCCTCTCGCTTCTCCTGTCCCTTTAGCATATAAAAATAGACTTTTGTTCAGATCCCCAAATGAGCCCGGGCTCATGTAATACAGAGATTTTATCACCCAACCGGTAATCGGTTTCCCTGCCTTCATATGACCACGATCAGGATTATCCTCTAAAGCTTCAGTATATTCATCAAACACATAATCTATATTTTTATATATGGTTTGTTTTAACTCCTTTTTCATATAAGATATTTCTGCGAATTCCGTAATGGCCTTGCTAATATCATAATCTTCATCTTCTCTCTTAAGCCTTATACCATAATATTTCTGCAAGAATTCATTTGTCTTAGTACCTTTCTTATTAATGTCATCTTTGACAAGTATAGAATCCACTATTTGGTGGGCTTTGTTGACAAATTGGCTCGACTTCTGCTTCGCCCGCAAGAGCCCGCGGAGGGCAATAGATGTTCTTTCATTCAATATATATTGTTCTAAGTAATTCATAAATTCTCCTATTTCCTACGACGCGTGAGGCCTCTTGTCTTGGCGATCGCCCTATCTCTTTCGGCCCTGGTCTCGCCCCTAGCCAGGGCAATGCCTTGTTGCTTGCCTTTCAATTCCTGAGCCTGGGCCAGCTGCAGCGCCTTTCGTGCCGCATGCCAATCCTTCATAGCCGCGGCCTTCACGCTCTTAGAAGATCCCCCTTTGTGCGTCATGTTCGCTTGGCTTTGAGCCGCGGCCAATTCTTTTTTAAGCTGCTCTATTGATTTGATTCCTGTTGACTTTGCAACCGCTGTTGGCTTCTTTGCTGCTGCAGTTCGGGTCGCCTTAGCTGCAGCACTGTCAAATCCTTTTCTAGCTGCCACATTTGGTGCCACAGCTTTAAGCGTGTTCAATCCAAACAGCCCATCCCACTCTTTGCGACTTTTTGGGAACATTTTCTTTTGAAAATTTCTTATGGCCCGATAAGTTGAATTGTCATACCTGCCGGTTGGTTTTGTGTCCACTGTTTTCTGTATCTCTTCCATTGAAATGTTCATCTTCTTTAAGAGTTTTTGTTGGATTCTCCCTTTTCGGGCAATTGTTTGATTCCAAGAACGCTTCTTCTTGGCCGGTTGCTCGGGGCCTTTCAAATGATTGCTAAACGCGTCTTTGGCTGTTTTTTCTATATCCTGGCGTTGGTATTCTTCTTGATCTCGTTCTTTTGCTGCAGCATCCGGGTCGATGGAAGAAGTGGGTTCATGGGCTTGATCATATTCTTGATCATATTTAGCGCGCTGGGCGCGCTCGCTTTCGGCCCAGGCGGCTTCTCTTTTCTCTCTTGCTTTCTTGCCGGCAATGAACAGGGCTTTACCAGCTTCCCGCTGTTTGATGTTGAGACGGGTCCAATCGAGTTCCTTCGGCGCATAGCGCCCATTCTGCAGCGCAGCAACGCTTGCCTGGTCGAGACCGAGACTTAGAGCCCACGTGGCAAGTTTTCGCGCATGCTTGGCTTCCGGATCCGTAGTGGCTTCATTCATAATATTTTGAAGTTCTTCTTTGATAATCTGCTCAAGATAAGATTTGTTGATTTTCATGGGTGATATCTCCTTTTCGCGCACGAATATATAATAAATAGTATTACCCTTAGTTGTTAGTACGTTTTTTACAAACTTGGTTTAGCTTTCCAATCGACGGGTTCAGCTGGAAACTACCAACGCAAGCGCACGCTTGCAAGTGCACCGGCAGGCGAGGGTTCAACTTGACCCAGGCCCGGGACAATGTCCGGATCCGTCGGGGCCGCCCGGAGGCTGCCAAGAAGAAAATCAATGTTTACCTTGGGCAATTGAGCAACTTTTTCCCCATCCAATTGTTTTTTCGCCAGAGCCTTACTTTCTTTATCATCCGCCATGGCGAAGTTAGTTGCAGCCTTCACAAAAGCCCAAACGTCTTTCGCGCTTATTTCTTCGTCTCTCACAGCCCTGATACCGATGGCCAATGCGGCCTTCATGGGTTTATTCTGAAGGGGCTTAGGGAGTTTTGACAAAATCTTATCAACAATCTTTCCTTTTCCTTTTTTTGAGGGCTTCGTTATTCTTTTGCCAACAAGGTTTGTCTTGGGTCCCTCATTGATCATCTCCGGTGTTACAAGAAATGACCCCTCAGCCAAGAACTTCTTCCAGTTTTTCGAAATCTTTTCATAATCACAGCTCATAATAAGTTACCACCTCTTTATTCGAAACCTTTCTAGGCGCCTTCATACATAAATAGTCCCAATAAATAGTCCCAAGAACCCGATCATGGCCGCAAATTTTTTTGGTTATTTTTTTCACAACGCAGCCCACTTGCAACCCCAACCTACCCCACCATAGGGGATATAGGGTAAAAAGCCCTTAGAGCTGAGATTTGACGGCATATAAAGGAAATATAGAGTGGAGAAGAAAGCGCAGAATAAATGAGGATTCTAAAATTGAAGTTTCATGCCCTCATCGAACCATTGGCAAACCAGCCGCGGCAGCCACTTTCTTAAATGCAGGATACCTTTTGGATATCCTCTCAATAAGCTTCTTATAGCTATCAGACTTACTCTTTGCTTTCTTTGCTCCGGCGACCTGCTTCTTAACACGTTTCATGACCATATGTGGCACTTGAGAATTCGCCGACGCGACCGCGTAATATATTTTTTCCAGTTTATTCCATATATCTTCTGTGATGGCGCCAGGCGTTGCCTCCGTTAATTTATTAACGCCCTGTTGGGATTCTCGTTTCATGCCCCGTTGCGAGGTATAGGCGCCACTTTTTTTGAACATATCGTCGATCTTGGCGCCACGGGTTTTAACCTTTGCAACTGTTTGATCAAACAAGCCTTCGCTTGCCATGGCTTTCTTGACAGCTTTCCAGAAATCATCGGTGTCTTGGCGACAGCCCTTGCCCTCGTTCTCTACGCAATGTTTGACGTCTATTTCGAATTCTTCATCCTTGATGGACTCTTCACTTAAATTTAAAGCGGCGCAGACTTCTTCTTCGATGATTTTCTTTATGGCTGCTTCATCAAGGGGTTCAAAGCCATCTTCTGCACCCATCATCTTTGCTGCCCGGGCAGATGCTGCATAACTTTCGCGGAAGATCGTATCAATTGACTCCGCAATGCTAGCATATGCAGCTTGCGCGGATTCTCGACTTGGCCGGCGTTCCTGAAATACTTCATCAATGGCTAGCGTTATCGCGGCGGTTAAGTCCTCAGCGCTAATCTCACCAGGCCTGGCGCCTTCTTCCAATGATGGACATCCACCGCAGCCTTCAGTACCACATTTGCACTTATCCCCTTGACCGGTCACTCCATATTTGGCTTCAGCCAATTGGCTGGCTGCTTCTTCTTGAATTAGTGTCTTTAAATAAGATATTGTGTTGGATGTCTTCATTATATGGCGTATTCCTTAAACTTGTGTTGTGTCGGTTTGCAAGAGTTCAAGCCTCGAGGCTAATTTTTCCATTTCCATCTTGAGTTGATCAATTTGTGACTGCATTCGGGCCATTTCCAGATCTGCTTCTGCGTCCGGACTATGCGGGGCGGCCCAATAATCATCAGCTGCATCGACAGCATCGGGGCTTGCAGCCCGTGCCGCAGCTGCATCCTCGGCGCTTACCCAACCTTCTTCGTCTTCTTCAGACATTTCCAATTCAATAAGATATTTTTTTATCTCTTCTGTAACCAAGTCTTGCAAATATTTTTTGGTAATTTTCACGCGTCATACCACCATTCTTTCTTGGTCACGGGATGAGCTTCGCGATTTTTTCTGTGCTGTTCTAATATTAAGGAAGAACTGTTCTTCTGCAAATTTTCCTCCATATGGTCCCCATAATCGGGACCATATGGCTCTCCATCAATCATGACTCCTACTTGGTTCATAAACTGCTTTACGCTTTCACCGTGAACCAAATCGTCGAGCAGGAAGACGACCTTTTCAATAAAAGACCTGCCGGTTTGGGTGTGGCCGATCAACACCGTTTCCAACTGGGTCCATATCTTACCAGTCATTTCCCCTTTAAACGAAGCAAGAGTCACTAAAGCGTCCCGAAATTGATTTACTCTTATAAGTAGTTCCATACCAATTCTGGATTCTTCATCTATTAAAGAGGATGGACTGCCTTCGAACAAAATACTTTCAACTTCATTAATAAACTTGACGGCATACTCAAAATCAATATGCGCCGCCACATCCGCTATTTGCCGGGGTTTGCACAGGTCCGGGTCGAGGAAGCCGTCAGCATTATACTCACAACCCATAGCATCCGCGATCGCGACCATGGCCTCTTGTATTTCCTCGTCGATATCTTTGTTCATCTTTTTCAGCTTTGTTACACGACCAATCGTAATTTCAGGATGTGACGCAGCGATTCCGCTCCCCAGCGCGCTACCAATGCCCGGCAGGGCTTCTGCAATGTTCTCAATCTCTTCTTTTATTACTTTCTGCAAATGTTTTTTTGATTCTCCTTGCCGGGTGCCACTGTGCATATCATCAATTAATTGTTGTCCACCCGGGCCGGCCAACTTGTGAACTAGTGAACGCGAAGGCATTCCTAGGCGTTTGCCAGCCTTCGCGTCGCGCGCTGACGAGTAGACGACCACGCGATCTAGAGCGCCGGGTATTTTTTCGATTTCCCCGTAATGGGACTTAACCTCCTCTGGGGTCACACCCCAGCCTTGATTTCTGGCAGTGGTGGCCGGCTGCAATGCCCCAGCCGCGGCCATGGCCGGCCCTACGACTGGCAGCGCGCGCACACCAAGCTTCTTAACACCCTTTGCCAACCTCGACGCCATGGATTTTTTGGCTTTAACCGGCTGCTTTTCTGCAGGTAGGTCTCCGTAATCCGGGTGATGGCGACTCATCTCATGCGGGTCGTTCGGATCCGGCATGCTGAGAATGGGTCGCCCTTTTGCATTCGCATCAGCCTTCGCTTGGGCCATGGCCGCATACATGTTTTTTTCAGCCTTTCTTTGCGCCGCCGTCTGCCGGGGGGGTTCGTCGAAGTCGTCGAAGTCATCCCATTCTTCGGAAAGCAAAGCTTTGGTTTCCTCTTTAATGATTTTCTGCAAATATTTTTTGGTAACTTTCATGCGCTCGCGGACAGCAGCTTCGGGATATATCTCGATTGCTTTTTCTATAACATCCCCTATAACATTGCATGCAGCCGAGCCGGAGCCGGCCCAACATCCACCTTCATCACCTTCTGCCTTCTTTGCCATGAGCAACTCGAGAGAATTTTTCTGCGCTACCAGTTCCGCCATGGCAGCTGCCCAGTCTTCATAACTGTTATAAGGAGCCGGGTGATCACCTAGAAAGATATTTTCTAACTCATCATATGTGAATTCATCAAGTGGCTCCACTCCGGCGTTCGGCAACTCGTTGTCCGGCAATGCATCCTCTCCACGGTATTCGATCTCCTTGAGTGTTTCCTCTTTTATCAATTTCTGCAAATATTTTTTGGTAATTTTCATAGTGATGTGATTCCCCTGTTTTGAAACAATACTATAAATAGCATGCAACATGTCGAAATCTCCAGAATTTCTTGTTGGGGATCGCGAATGTATTTGGCCCACATCGCCCTACATGTGGGTATAGGACTTACATTCGGCTACATGTAGGGGGGAGGGGGGGGAGGTAGTACCCTGTCCTACATGTAAGTGTGTGTGTGCAAATGTAAGTTTATGTAAGTTTATGTAAGTTCTTTACCTACATTTGTTTACAATTAAATACATTGTCCTACCTTTGAATACTTCTGGATACCTTTGGTTACCTTTGGTTACATTGTAGTTATATATCTTACCTCTCGCACAATGTACGTGGCTGTGTGTTGGTGTGGTATGATGTGTGTTGGTGTGGTATGATGTGTGGCGAGGTATGGAGATGTAGGTATGGTAGGCAAAAAAATACCTTTCTCTACATTGTGGGAGGGTGTAGAGAAAGGTAAGCAATGTGCGACAAGAGAACACATTGTAGGAGGGTGTAAGAAAATGTAGGAGCTGTCCAGACTTTACGTACCTATACTCACATGGCAGGATTTATCGCACCTAGTGGGACAGTCGCCTACACTTTCTTACATGTAGTTTTTTAGGAGTTGTTTTCTTCCTCTCCGAGAATTTCCTTGAGGGCTGTTTGGAGATCTCGGAGAGAATCAACGTCCAGCTTGATTTCTGCCGACTTGCGAGCACCATTAAGGGTGCGCAGGCCAACGCCAGCAGACTGCCCGTTGACGATTGCTTGCGAAATTTGAACGCCAGCTTTGCCGTCCTCGGTTGTGATCGAGAACGCAAGATTTACGATGTTGGATTGTTGTCGTCGGATTGCCATGTTAAAGGCCTTTCATTTTCCCGCTGCATTGCGGGGTTGTTTGTTTCAAGCTCGGGTAATTCCCCAACTTTCTATATATATTATACCACAAAAAAGTGCACTTTGTCCACTTTATTTTCGATTCCCAATGATTTCAAGCACTTAGAGCATCTCCCTTTGAGGGCCGATTCTCCCTTTTCTGCCCGTGAAATGCCCACAAGGCGAAAAAAGGCCGTTTTGAAAAGGTCAATGATTTCAAGCACTTAGTTTAACTTGCTCCGGGCGTAGACAAAAGCTAAACACCTACATTTCCCGACGTGTCGGATATTGCCTACATTTCCCCACATGTGGGCCGGTTGTGTGGAAGCGGTCACCTACATCCGCCCACATGTGGGGGTTTTGCCTACATTGGCTGCTCTCTGCCTACCTCACCACACCATTCCTACACTGTGTGTGGCTGCCTACATGGCCTTACGTGGCCTTACGTGGCCTTACGTGGCCTTACATGGCCTTACCTTGGCCTGCATGTAGGTCTTTGTCGTATGTTTGCCGGTTGATCGTTGTTAAATTAACGTGTTAATAT